>ERZ827104.3454-NODE-3454-length-11062-cov-2.747706_pt1 | contig 11062 bp, 8 predicted proteins | sample MGYA00519781_ERZ827104 | MGnify/ENA primary metagenome ERZ827104 (study PRJEB31778, sample SAMEA3449257) | human gut metagenome | biome: human gut; feature: human-associated habitat; material: faeces | place: United Kingdom | collected 2010/2012 ... | reverse complement strand
AATTTGCAATAAAAGGAGAATGATTATGGCAGGGACAATGAATGGTCTGAAGAGGACCAGCTACTGCGGAAGGCTTTCCAAAGCCAACGTGGGCAAGGAAGAAATCGTTTGCGGATGGGTGCAGAAACAGCGCGACAAGGGCCACCTGATCTTTATCGACCTGCGCGACCGCACCGGCGTGGTGCAGCTGGTGTTCGACGACGACACCAATCGGGAGGTCTTTGAGAAGGCGGCTTCGGTCCACTCCGAGTATGTCCTGATCGCCAGGGGCCTGGTTCGCCAGCGCGAGGCGGTCAACACCGAAATCTCCACCGGTGAGATCGAAATCCATGTCGAGGAGCTGCGCATCCTCTCCAAGGCGCAGACCCCGCCGTTTGAGATCACCGACAAGAGCAAGGTCAAGGAGGAACTGCGCTTAAAATACCGCTATCTCGACCTGCGCCGCAAGCCGCTGCAGGAAAAGATGATTCTGCGCCACCAGATTGCCAAGGTCACCCGCGACTACTTCTATGAGAACGACTTTTTGGAGATCGAGACCCCGATGCTCATCAAGTCCACCCCAGAGGGCGCGCGCGACTATCTGGTCCCATCCAGAATCCATCACGGCAAGTTTTACGCCCTGCCGCAGTCCCCGCAGATTTATAAGCAGCTGCTGATGCTGTCCGGCTTTGACCGCTATATCCAGCTGGCCCGCTGCTTCCGCGACGAGGACCTGCGCGCCGACCGCCAGCCGGAATTCACCCAGGTCGACCTGGAGATGTCCTTTGTCACCCAGGAGGACATCATGGACATGCTGGAGGGCTACATGAAGCGGCTGTACAAGGAGGTCAAGGGCATCGATATCCCCAAAATGCCAAGGCTGACCTACCGCGAGGCGATGGAGCGCTTCGGTTCGGACAAGCCGGACACCCGCTTTGGCATGGAGCTGATTAACCTGACCGAGCAGGTCAAGGACAGCAGCTTCCCGGTCTTTGCAAACGCGATTGCGGAGGGCGGCTCGGTGCGCTGCATCGTTGCCAAGAACGCCGCAGCTACCCTCACCCGCAAGGCCATCGACAAGCTGACCGAGCAGGCCAAGGGCATCGGTGCCAAGGGTCTGGCCTACATCCGCTGGGCGGAGGAGAAGCCAAACTGCTCGTTTGCGAAGTTTATGGATGAGCAGCAGCTTTCCGGTCTGCTGTCCTTCCTGGGCTGCGAGCAGGGCGACGTGGTGCTGATTGTGGCGGACAAGGACCGCGTTGTGCTGCCGGTACTGGGACAGCTCAGATTGACTCTGGGCCGTCAGCTGGGGCTGATTCCGGAGGGACAGTACAACTTCCTGTGGATCACCGAGTTCCCGTTCTTCGAGTGGGACGAGGAGAGCCAGAGCTGGCTTGCCATGCATCACCCCTTTACCATGCCGCTGGAGGAGTGCCTGCCCTACATCGACAGCGATCCGGGTTCGGTGCGCGCCCAGGCGTACGACATGGTGGTCAACGGCGTTGAGCTGCTGAGCGGTTCCATCCGCATCACCGACTACGAGCTGCAGCAGAAGATGTTTGAGGCGCTGGGCCTGACCGAGGAGGAGATCGACGCCAAGTTCGGCTTCCTGGTAGACGCCTACAAGTACGGTGCACCGCCGCACGGAGGCGCTGCGTTGGGTCTGGACCGCATCGTGATGACCATGTGCGAGTGCGACAACCTGCGCGACGTCGTCGCCTTCCCGAAGGTACAGAATGCCAGCGAGCTGATGAGCCAGTGCCCGTCGCCGGTGGACAAAAAGAGCCTGGACGAGTTGGCGATTGCGGTCACCGAGATGGAAGAATAATCATTTTTACAAAAGGGGCCTGCAGGCCCCTTTTGTCATGCCCTTTTTTAAGGCCTCTGACCGGAGCAGCCCTCTGCCTTCAATTTTTCCATTCACCCTGTCATAATTTTCTTTTTGAAAAGTATAAATAAAAGGGAAGAAAAAGCAAAGAATCGAAAAAGAAGATGAATCTTTTTGCGAGGTGAAAACGGATGACCAAAAAGCAGTCGATTCTTTCCCTGCTGCTGAGCTTTTTGCTGGTGGGGGCGGTCAGCGGGCTTTCCGCGCTGCTGACCCGCGAGGGCATGAAAAACTATGAAACCATCGCTAAGCCCCTACTTTCGCCACCGGGCATCGTGTTCCCGATTGTGTGGAGCATTTTGTTTGCGCTGATGGCGATCAGCGCCTGGATGGTGCTGCGCGCGCTGGCCCAAAGCTACTCCATCAAGGGGGCGCTGTGCTCCGAAGCGATGCTGCTTTATTTTGCGCAGCTAGCCGTCAACTTTTTCTGGCCGGTGTTTTTCTTCCGGTTTGGCTGGCGGCTGTTCGCGCTGATCTGGCTGATTTTGCTGATTGTGCTGGTTTGGCGGATGGTCCGCGCCTTTTGGCGGGTGCTGCCTGCGGCAGGGGCTTTGCAGATTCCCTATCTGGTGTGGCTGCTGTTTGCAGCCTACCTGAACGCCGGGGTTTGGGCGCTCAATTAGGAAAAAAGGAGGACCGATTGCCGTTAACGGATGGAAGAATAATCGTTTTTGTAAAAATTATTTTGCGAGGGACCTGACGGGGTCCCTCGTCTTTTTTAGAGGGAAGTTTCTGTTCGGATAAATGGCGTGTGACAGAAAAACACTTTGAAGCAGCATATTCTAAAAGTGCAACCAAATGCAACAAACGGTTGCGTGAAGGAAACGGCTGGGTTCTTTACAAAAATCCAAATGAATGTTTTAATGAAGATAGATTTTACAAGCACAGAAAGGCGTGAGGGGTTTTGTTGGGAGAAAAATTGCGGCAATTGCGGCGAAAGAAGGGACTTTCTCAGGAAGCGGTAGCAAAAGAACTGGGGATATCTCGACAGGCAGTTTCTAAATGGGAGACAGATCTTGCTCAACCGGATTTAGATAATTTGAAAAAAATCTGTGAAATTTTAGAAATTTCAGCAGATGAACTGTTGGATATTTCTTGTACAAAGTTGCAGAAAGAAGAAATATGCAATAATGAAATATGCTCGATAAATTCATATAAAAAAGGAGCGATTATTTGCGCTTTTTGCGCAGCAATTTTCCTGCTATTGGCCTATCTGATTACGATTTTTAAGCCCGAACTTCGAGAGGGATCAGGAGGGGAAATTCTTTCTTTTCTGGAACCTTATTTTTGGATTGAAAGTCGGCTGTGGCCGCTCTTGATTATTTCACTTCTAAATGCTGTTTATTATGTGTTTTTATATGGCAAATTTTTGAAAAATAAAGAAGAAAAAAGGTGAAACTCGATGAAGAGTTTCACCTTTTTTTTCTCCCTTCAGGGGAGGTGTTTTGTGATGTGAGGAAAAGATTCTATTTGGTGCTTCGCTGACGCTTGCACCCGGGCTACCCTCCAGTCACAACAAAAGACCGATTTGCCACGTTAAAATGTGTGTGCACAAGTCGGTCTTTTATTTTTGTCCCGAGTTTTGTCGAACGGATATTTCTGTAGCACCGAAAGGAGGGGGAGAGAAGAATTTTGCTTTTACAGAAAGAGCGGGAAGAAGATACATTTTGCGGCATCTTCTTCCCGATTGGACAGCACCTAATTCACACAAATAAATTTTTCTATCCACATCTCCTTGGCATGATAGGAAATGTCAATTGCTAGTATACATGTTTTGGGGCTTTTTTGCAATCCTTTTTTGCCTGTTGAAGAATATTTGTCTTGACAAGAGATTGCCTTTTTGCTACTATAAAATTAATTTAATCACACAAATAAATAAAATAAAAATGGGGGAAGACTTGATGGAAAAGGAATTGATTGCCCATGTTAGGAGGGATCGCAGTACTGGTGAAGTGATTGCGACCCAGTCGCTGAAAGAGCATAGCAGCAATGCAGCGGAACTTTGCAGCGAGAACTGTCGGGTTGCCAACCTGTCCCAAACAGGAGAAGCAGCTGGTTTTCTGCATGATGGAGGCAAGTCCAGTGGGCCGGGACAAACCCACCTCGAAGAGGGAACCAAGGAAAGAGTCAACCACTCCTCCGCGGGCATGCGCTACATCTGGGAGCATTGTGAAAAGGGAGACCGTTTGACCGGTCAGCTCATCTCCCTTGCCATCGGCTGTCACCACAGCGGCCGCAATGACTATATGTCGCTGGACGGCAGGCAGCCTTGGCTGGAGCAGATGTACTCAAAGCAGGCAAAAGCTCTTTATCCAGAAAGCATCGCAGCCTTCTTTTCAGAATGCTGTAGTGAGGAAGAAGTAGAAAATCTTCTCCGAGAGGCGAGTGAGGAACTCTCTTGCATTGAAGAAAGAGCAGAGCTCATCCTGCCGGAAGAAGTGGGGACGAAACAGCGCACAGATGCGAAGCTGTTTGGCCTGGGGATGGTCCAGCGGTTTCTCCTGAGTGCTTTGCGGGACGCCGACTGCGTCGATACGGCCTGCTTTATGAATGGCATCCCGCTGCCGACACCTCCCTCGGATGAGCAGCGACAGGCTAACTGGGATCTGCTTGCAGAGCGGATGGAGAGGTTTGTCAAATCCCTGAAGGCGGAGCGCCCCATCGACTTGCTGCGGCAGGAGATTTCCAATCAATGTCTGCAGGCGGGACAGACCCTTCCGGCAGGTGTCTACCGACTGTGTGTGCCAACGGGAGGAGGAAAAACCTACTCTGCGGTGAGGTTTGGCCTCCAAATGGCCAAGCGGCTGAACGTCCAGCGCCTGTTTTACTTTGCTCCCTACAAGTCCGTCGTTCACCAGAACGCGAACCATATTCGTGAGGCACTTGGGGAGGAGCATGTCCTGGAGCATCATTCCGATGTCCTGTTTGAGCAGGATGAAAAGGGTAAGCAGGAAAAGTGGCTTGCCTGCAGTGAACGCTGGAGAGGGAAACCGGTGATTTGCACCACCGTGGTTCAGCTGCTCAACGCCCTGTTCGCAGCGCCCTTACAGGATGTCCGCCGCTTTTCTGCACTGGCCGGTTCGGTACTTTTGTTGGATGAGGTGCAGGCACTGCCCTTGCAGCACACCTGCCTGCTCAATCTGGCGCTGAACACACTCGCGCGCCTGTTTGACTGCACGATTGTTCTGTGCACAGCGACACAGCCTGCCCTTGCCCAGGTGGAATACCCCTTGATTTTTTCTCCCCAGGCCGATTTGGTGCCGGATTATCAGCGCTTTTTCCGAGAGCTCAAGCGGACCCGAATTATCCCGCCAGCGGTGAAGGGAGGAATGACCATCCCGGAAATTGCCAATTTTCTGATGGACCTGCAAAAAGAAAACCGCAGCATCCTCGTCATTCTCAATACCAAAAAGATGGTCAACAAGCTCTACGATGCGCTCAAGCCGCTTGTCCCGCCGGAAACTGCCCTCTACTGCATGACCACCCGCCTTTGCTCGCGCCACCGGGAGGATGTGCTGAAGCAGATCACCGAGCGCCTCAACGCCGGTTTGCCTCTGATCTGTGTCAGCACCCAGCTGTTTGAAGCGGGTGTCGATCTCAGCTTTTCCAGCGTGGTTCGCGCCATAGCCGGCCTGCCCAGCATCGTCCAGGCTGCCGGCCGCGACAACCGGAATGCGGAAGGAGCGTGCAGCCCGCTTTACCTGATTGAGTGCAGGGGAGAAGATTTGAGCGGACTGCCGGAGATTCAGAAGGGCCGAAGAATCACCCGCGAGCTGCTGGCGGGGCTGAAGGAGGGGGAGGACCTGCTCTCCCCCGAGATGATTCAGGAGTATTACAAACGGTATTATGATCTCACAATCAACAAATTGGAAATGAAATATCCGGTTTCAGGGAAGGGCAATATCTCCACCACGATGGTAGATCTGTTGACGAGCAACCGGCAGGGCCTTTCTGCGTTTCTGGGAAGCGGAAAATTGATGGAGAATCAGAAGGATCTCTGCCAGGCCTTTGGCACGGCGGAGAAAGCTTTTGCAGCCATCCCGGACGAGACCGTTCCGGTGCTTGTGCCTTATGGAAAGGGAGAAGAAAAACTGCTTGCGCTGCAGTCTGGGTTGGCGGATGCCGCCCTGCTGCGGGAGCTGCAGGCCTATACAGTTTCTATCAGCCAGTCCGAATATAAACAACTGCGAAATGTGCTGCATACCGTTCTGGACGGTGCCGCGCTGGTTTTGCCGAAAAAATATTATGATGCGCACAAGGGCCTTTCCCTTGAGCCGGTCTGCCAGGACTGATTTTGTCAGTGCATCATCGCATTTTTAAGAAAGGGGGAGATTTCTCTTGCAATACAGCAACACGATTACCCTGCGTCTTTGGGGACGGTACGCTCTGTTCAGTGATCCCGTAACGCGTGTAGGGGGAGAGAAGCACAGCTATCCGGTTCCGACCTACCAGGCGGTGAAGGGAATTCTGGAAAGCGTGTATTGGAAACCTACATTCATCTGGGTGCCGGACGCAATCCGTGTCATGAATCCCATCGAGACCGAATCCAAGGGCATCCGCCCTATCCGGTATAACGATGGCAGCAACGATCTCTCGATCTACACCTATCTGGTCGACGTCTCCTACCAGATCAAGGCGCACTTTGAGTGGAATCTGCACAGGGCGGATTTGAGCGATGACCGCAACGAGAACAAGCACTATTTTATTGCCAAACGGATGCTGGAGCGCGGCGGCCGGCGGGACATTTTTCTGGGGACACGGGAGTGCCAGGGGTATGTGGAGCCCTGTGAATTTGGACAAGGCCCCGGGGCTTACGACGGCACGCCGCCCGTCGATTTTGGGTTGATGCTCCACGGCATTACCTATGCGGACGAGGACGGCAGCGGCCAGATGAGCGAGCGGCTGTGGCGTCCTGTCATGAAGGACGGCGTGATCCAGTTTGTCCGGCCGGAAGAATGTCCGGTGATCCGACCCATCCACAAACAGCGAACCAAATCGTTTGTGCTGGGGGAAAATATGCAGGGCTGCGACGTCCTGTATCAGGAGGTGAAACAGGATGGGATGGCTTGAGCGATGCTATCAGGTGTATGAAAAAAATTTGCCGCATGTGGGAAAGCCCTCCGCTTCCATACGGTACGGGTGGGATGCCCCGGTGCTGCTGCCGGTGGCCCATACTACCCAGAAGGTCAACGTGGAGCTGATCCTTTCAGAGGCCGGTGAATTTCTCACAGCGAATGTTCTTTGCGGCAAAGAGATGACCACCGTGATTCCCTGCACCGAGGAGTCTTTATCCCGCACCTCCAAAGCGGTTCCCCATCCGCTGGTGGACAAGCTGCAATACATTGCAGGGGATTACACAGAATGGGGCGGCAGCAAAAAGCAGATGTGGGAGGAGTACATCGCCCAGCTGCAGGCCTGGTGCGATTCGCCGTTCGGCTTAGAATCGGTGCGGGCTGTCCTTGCCTACCTGACAAAAGGATGCCTAATCCGGGATCTGGTCGACGAGGGGATCCTCTTTGCGGATGAGGAGGGCCACCTGCTCAAAAAGTGGAACGGCAAAAAGGAGGAGGCGCCCGAAATTTTCCACTCTCTGACAAACGGCGACCAGTTTGAAACCTTTGTCCGCTTTCGGGTGAGCGGCAAAGATCTTTCGGAGAACCCGGCGGTCTGGGACAGCTATACCGGCTATTATCTTTCCACCTTGGCGGATGTCGGGGTGTGTTATGTGCAGGGCAAAGAGATGCCGGTTTCTCTGCTGAGTCCCTACAAAATCCGAAATGCTGCCGACCGGGCGAAACTGATTTCCAGCAATGACAAAAACAATTTTACCTTCCGCGGCCGGTTTCGCACCGCGCAGGAGGCGCTCTCCATCGGGTATGAGACAACGCAGAAGGCGCACAGTGCCCTTCGCTGGCTGATAGGACGGCAGGGAGTGCAAAACGGCAGCCAGTTCATCCTGGTTTGGGGAACCGAGAACGAGCCTGTCCCGCCGGTCGAGACCGATACCTGCGACTTCATTGCCTGCGGCCGCAAAAGCCTGAAGGGTATGGATGGCATGGAGGAAGATTACGACAGCCAGGAGGGGCGCACACGCAGCGAGCCGGATCAGGGGAATGCGGAAACGGAGATAGGATACAACGGCCAGAATGCAGAGGACGCAGATACCGACAACCTGGACCAAGAGGAAAACTCCCAAGAGAGCGTTGACAGCGTGGTTGAGGGGATTCCCAGGACGAGGGAGGAATTTGCCGCGGCGTTTAACAAGGTTGTGCAGGGATACCGAGCTGTCCTGACACCGTACAGTAAAATCAGTGTGATCATCCTGGACTCCGCAACGCCGGGACGGTTGTCTGTTTGCTACTATCGGGAGCTGCAGGGCTCCCGCCTGATGGACAACATCGTCGATTGGCATACGACGTTCCAATGGGAGCTGCGTTACCGCAAGCTGCGAACCTGGAAAAACGGAAAGGAAGAATGGACTCCCCTGGCTTTTGAAGGCGCGCCCGCGCCGGCTGACATTGTGACGGCTGCCTACGGCGCCAAGGTGGACAAAAAGCTCAAGCAGCACACCATCGAGCGCCTGCTGCCCTGCATTACCGAGCGGCGGAAGTTTCCGAAGGATATTATGCTGGCGGCGGCGCACCGGGCCTCCAACGGCATTGCCCTGAAGCCCTGGGAGGCGAACAAAAACCGCAGCATCGCCTGCGCCCTGATACGAGGATATTATCACCGGAATTTGAAGGAGGAATATACGATGGCCCTTGACGAAACCTGTCGTGACCGCAGCTACCTGTTCGGCCGCATTCTGGCCTGCGCGGAACAGCTGGAGCAGTATGCCGCCTATCTGAAGGGAGAAAAAAATGTCCGCCCCACCAACGCTCTGCGCTATGAGGTGGCCTATACAAAGCATCCGGCCAGGACGCTTGCCTTGCTGCGCAAGCAGCTGGAGCCCTACCTGGAATCGCTGATTAAGGCAAAGGGGAAGATCGATGAGAATGACCTGATGCTTCGATTGATTGACCGGATTCCGCTGGAAGAGTTTAACGATCGGCCCTTGACCGAGCTGTATCTGCTGGGGTACGCCAGCCAGCGGCAGGCCTTTTTTAAAGATGCGGCTTCCAAATCGGGAGACCAAAAAGCAGAGACAGAGACAAGCCCTGTTGAGCAGGAATAAAGGAGGAGCTACTGATGGAAATATTGCAGAACAAAATTGATTTTGCCCTGGTAATCGCGGTGCACCACGCCAACCCAAACGGCGATCCCCTCAACGGCAATCGCCCGCGCGAGACCTATGAAGGATACGGCGAAATTTCGGACGTTTGCCTCAAGCGGAAGATCCGCAACCGGCTGATGGACCTGGGCGCCAGCGTTTTTGTCCAGTCGGATGACCGTCGAAACGACGGGTTCCACAGCCTCAAGGAGCGGGCCGATGCCTGCCCGGCTCTGTCGGCGGCCACCAAGGCCAAGAATCGGGAAGCGTATGCCAAGGCGGCCTGCGAGACATGGATGGATGTGCGCAGCTTTGGACAGGTGTTTGCTTTTAAAGACGATGAGGTTTCGGTGGGGATCCGCGGACCTGTGTCCATCCACCCGGCATTCAGTGTGGACCCAATCACGATTGACAGCCTGCAAATCACCAAGAGCGTCAACAGCATAACCGGAAGCAAAAAATCCAGCGACACCATGGGCTCCAAGCACCGGGTGGGATTTGCGCTCTACACCACCTTCGGCAGCATCAACTGCCAGCTGGCGGAAAAGACAGGATTCAGTGAGGAGGACGCCGCGCTCTTAAAGGAGGCTCTGCGCACCTTGTTTGAAAATGACGCTTCGTCGGCACGCCCGGACGGCAGTATGGAGGTGCTGCAGCTGTACTGGTGGAAACACAATTGCAGAAACGGCCAGTACGCCTCCGCCAAGGTACACCGCCTGCTTCATGTCGAGAAGAAGGTCGATTTTCCGCGCGATGTGGAGGACTACACCATCACCTGCGATGAGCTGCCCGGATTGGAAGTGGAGGTTTATAGCGAATATTAAGCGGCCCGACAGGAACGCCGCTCCTCCATGCCGGTGAGATAACAAAAAGAGGGAGACCAGAAGGTCTCCCTCTTTTTAAAACTAATAGGTCAATACCTCTGCACCGTCCTCGGTGACGGCGACGGTGATCTCCCACTGGGCGGAGAGCTTGCCGTCGCTGGTCAGCACAATCCAGTCACGCTCCACCTCGGTGGCGGCGTTGGAATCCATCTTGACGTGGTAGCTGCCTTGATTGACCATCGGCTCGATGGTGAACACCATCCCCGGCGCCAACAGCATGTCGGTGCCCCGCTTGCCGACGTAGCCGACCCATGGGTCCTCGTGGAACTGCAGCCCCACGCCGTGGCCGCCGATCTCCCGCACGATGGTGTAGCCGTTTTGATGGGCATGGTCGGAGATTACCTGCGCAATGTCGCCCAGAAAGCCCCAGGGTTTGACCTCCTTGAGGCCGAGCTCAACGCACTCCTTGGCTACCTGCACCAGCTTTTCAGCTTCCTCGCTGACCTGCCCGATGCAGAACATGCGGGAGGAGTCGGAGTAGTAGCCGTTATAGATGGTGGAGACGTCGACGTTGACGATGTCGCCCTCCTTGAGGATGATCTTGTCCGAGGGAATGCCGTGGCAGACCTGTTCATTGACCGAGGTGCACACGCTCTTGGGGAAGCCCTCATAGTTTAACGGGGCCGGAATGCCGCCGAGGCGAACGGTTTCGTCGTGGACGATGCGGTCGATCTCCCCGGTGCTCATGCCGGGGTGAATCTTCTGTGCCACCAGGTCGAGGACAGCGATGTTGATCTTGCTGCTCTGGCGGATGCCCTCGATCTGTTCGGGGGTTTTGATCATCGAGCGTTTGGGCACGGTGTGGCCCTCGCGGCGAAAGTGGTCGATCTTCTCATCGAAATCCATATGGCAATGTTTATATTTTTTCTGGCTGCCGCACCAGCAGGGATCGTTGCGGCCCAGTTTTTTTTCGGACATGGTGATTCCTCCTATTTTCTTTTTTTTCAGTATACCGCAGACCGGCGGAGGAATCAAGGATTGTTTTTTTGTTTTCCTGCGAGGGGCTGCGCCCCTCCGCCCTGGGCTTGACGATGCGAGGGGGCGCAGCCCCCTCTGCACTCCCCTGTGAGGAGGGCGCTCCGCCCCTCCACCCCGGGTGAC
>ERZ827104.3451-NODE-3451-length-11064-cov-4.721137_pt1 | contig 11064 bp, 10 predicted proteins | sample MGYA00519781_ERZ827104 | MGnify/ENA primary metagenome ERZ827104 (study PRJEB31778, sample SAMEA3449257) | human gut metagenome | biome: human gut; feature: human-associated habitat; material: faeces | place: United Kingdom | collected 2010/2012 ... | reverse complement strand
AGATGGCGGAAAGTGGCAGCATGTTGACCATGGATATTAAGTCAAATTCCAGTTTTCCGCACCATGCACCCCATAACAACGTAAAACCGGCATCTTCCGATGCCGGTTTCTTTTCATTTCATTTCTTTATCAAATCGCTGTTCAGCCCAGCATTCTGCCGCGCAGCAGAATCGTGTGAATGTTCAGCTCCTCATCCAGCAGGAGCACATTCGCCAGCTTGCCCGGCTCGAGCGAGCCGTAATCGTGCTCAACGCCGATAGCGCACGCCGGATTGGTGGACGCGGAACGAATCGCCTGACCAAGCGAAACACCCATTTTAACAGCCGAGCGCACGCAGTCCATCAAATTGGTTGCGGAACCCGCAATCGTGCCGTCGTGCAGGGTGGCAAGGTTGCCGCGCACGGTAACCGCCTGTCCGCCGAGCGAATACTCGCCGTCATCCAGTCCGGTCGCCATCATGCTGTCCGAGATCAGGATAACACGGTTCTCAAACAGCCGGAAGGTCGCGCGAACGACCGACGGATGCACATGCACGCCGTCCGCGATGAGTTCAACCGCCACGTTATCGTTGTCAAAGGCCGCACCGATGACGCCCGGTGCCCGATGAGAAAACGGCGGCATGGCGTTGTACAGATGGGTCACCTGCCGGGCTCCGTGCTTGAAGGCTTCGCAGGCGGTGTCGTAATCCGCTGTCGTGTGCGCAATCGAGATACGCACCTCGCCTGCCAGCTCGTCGATCGTCTCCATCGAACCGGGCAGCTCGGGTGCCAGATCGCACAGCTTGAACAGACCGCCGGCTTTTTCCTGCACCCGGCGGAACATGGCCGCGTCCGGCGCATGCAGATAAGCGCCGTTCTGCGCACCCTTTTTCGCCTCGGAAATGAACGGGCCTTCCATGTTGATGCCCACAAGCGCCGCGTCATTACTCTCCGCCTGATAGGTTGCGGCGGCTTCGGCAATCTGTGTCAGCTTGTCCTCCGGATAGGTCATAGTCGCCGGACAGATGGCGGCCACGCCGATCTGTGCCTGATACTTTGCCAGTGTGGAGATAGCCTCATGCGTGCCGTCGCAGAAATCGCGGCCCATGCAGCCGTGAAAGTGCAGATCGACCAGTCCGGGCACGGCGTACAGACCGTCCATATCCACCGCATCCGCGCTCACCTCCGCGGATGCAATCCGGTCGTCCGAGATGGACAGCCCGCCAGTTTTGAACGTGCCATCCGGCTGATATACCCTCAAATTGCTAAATTCCATAACTTCTCTTCCTTTTTAGAGCAAATCGCCACACTTAGACAGTGCCGCCTCGTCCGCTACGATGGAAACATCTGTGTGCAGCTGCAGGATGGATGCCGGAACCTGAGGCGTTACCGGACCGAAGAACGCTTCGCGGACGGTCTCTGCCTTGTTTTCACCGGAAACCACCAGCACGATGCGCCGTGCCAGCATGATGGTCTGCACGCCCATGGTGTACGCCTGCCGCGGCACGTCATCCGCCGACGCGAAAAAGCGTTTGTTTGCCTCGATGGTGGACTCGGTCAGATTTACACAGTGCGTACCCTTGGAGAAATACTCGTCCGGCTCGTTGAAGCCGATGTGTCCGTTCAGGCCCATGCCGAGCAGCTGCAGATCGATACCGCCCGCCGCCTTAATGGCTGCATCGTAGCGCTTGCACTCCCGCTCGGCGTCAAGCTGCGCGCCGTCCGGCAGATTGATGCGCTCTGCCGGCACATTCACCGCGTCGAAGAAGTTTTTGTGCATGAAATAGTGGTAGCTCTGGTCGTGATCGGGTGTCAGGCCGCGATATTCGTCCAGATTGAAGGTCGTGCAGCCGCCGAAGTCCACATCGCCCTTGTTATACCATTTAATCAGCTGCTCGTAAATGCCGATCGGTGACGAACCGGTTGCCAGACCGAGTACGGAATCCGGTTTGAGAATAACCTGTGCCGAAATGATGTTGGCTGCCTTGCGGCTCATGTCGTTATAATCCTTAGCGCGAATGATTTTCATGGAATACCTCTTTCTTCTGTCTCCGGAAATAGAAAGGGCAGGCAATGTGCCCGCCCTTTCCATTGCGCGGAGCGCAATCGTGATATGCAAACAAGATAGGTTAGTTAGATTGGTTGCGATTTCTTAACCATTCGGTGTTCCCACGCGGCTGTATTTCCAAACCGTGTGCGAGCACTTCAGGCTGCGTTGAATTGCTTTCAGTGTTACTTCAGTATCTTTGCCATTTCGTCGGCTACGAACTGGACCTTGGTGCCAATGATAACCTGAACTGCGGTCTGCGACGGACGCATTACGCCAGCCACGCCTGCAGCCTTGATCTTTTTCTCGTCGACGAGCGTGCCGTCCTTGACTTCCAGACGCAGACGGGTAATGCAGTTATCCAGAGATTCTACATTTTCCTTGCCGCCCAGACCTTCGAGGACTGCAGCTGCAATTGCGGTGAAGTCGTTATTTGCCAGCTTGGCATTCTTGTCAACCTCTGCGAAGTCGGCTTCTTCATCCTCACGGCCCGGGGTCTTGAGGTTGAACTTGGTAATCGCAAAGTAGAATACCAGATAGAATACAACGAATGCTGCGATACCCAGCGGGATGATCATCAGCGTGTTGTTCGCTGCCGGCAGGAAGGACGAGAATACGAGGTCGGTCGCGCCTGCGGAGAAGCAGAAGCCTGCGCGGAAGCCGACATAGTAGGTGATGATGGTGAAAATGCCGTACAGAGCAGCATAAACAACATACAGCGGGAAGCACAGGAACATGAAGCCGAACTCAAACGGCTCGGTAACGCCGCAGATGAATGCGCAGATGGCAGCGGACAGGACCAGACCGATGGCAGCCTTCTTATTCTTCGCAGCCTTGATCATAGCAAGAGCCGCACCGGCAATACCGAACATCATGCAGGGGAAGAAGCCGGACATATACATACCGAGGCTCCAGCCTACGTTTGCAGAGGTGTCGCCGGCCCAGTAGTGGGACAGGTCGCCCAGGCCGATGGTATCGAACCAGAATACGTTGTTGAGTGCGTGGTGCAGGCCGGTCGGGATGAGCAGTCGGTTGAGGAATGCATAGATGCCGGCGCCGATGCCGTCCATGCCGATGATGCCTTCGCCAACAGCTACCAGAGCGCTGAAGATGATCGGCCATACGAACAGCAGAACAACGGATACCGCGATGGAAACCAGACCGGTTACGATGGCAACGCAGCGCTTGCCGCTGAAGAATGCCAGCCAGTCCGGGAGCTTCGCGTTTTTGAAGCGGTTATAGCAGCTTGCGCCGATGATACCGGCGATGATAGCGATAAATACGTTCTGGATCTTGTCAAATGCCAGCGTTTTTACCGGATCATCCGCGATTGCGGGCATCAGCGTGGTAACAACGCCGGTGCTCAGCAGGTTGGTCATCATCAGCCAGGATACCAGACCGGCCAGTGCCGAGGTACCCTCGCGGTCGTCGGATAGTCCGACTGCAACACCGATGACAAACAGCCATGCCATATTGTCAATCAGCGCGCCGCCTGCCTTTATCAACAGGAAGCCAATGTTATACAGTGCACCGCTCGTGGCCGCACCCGGCACGCCCATAACGCCCGGAGCGATCGCGTAGCCGAGACCCATCAGGATACCGCAGATCGGCAGCGCAGCTACCGGCAGCATCAAAGCCTTGCCCAGCTTTTGCAGTTTTTTCATCATAAGAGTTTCCCCTCCTTATTTTGTGGACCGCCGAAGCGGCCATTGTGTTGACGGATGGGAGAGCCGAACTCCGTTTCCGTCCCCCTATTTCATCGCCGTTCACACCCAGCGAAATGAAATCCTTACAAATTACTCTCGAGGAACGCCTGCATTGCAGCTGCAGCGGTCTCCTCGTCCTCACCCTCGATGGTAATCTTTACGGTATCGCCGCACTTGACGCCCAGACTCATCACGCCCATGATGCGCTTGGCATCGACTTCCTTTTTCGGAGAGGCGATCATGATCTTGGACTGGAATTTGCCGGCCTCTTTCACCAGCAGACCCGCCGGCCGTGCGTGGATGCCCAGTGCATCCTTGATGGTATATTCAACGATTTTCATGGAGAATACTTCCTTTCCGTTACTTTTTCTTCAGTGTCAGCAGTGCATCGCCTGCGGCGACCGCGCTGCTCGCGGCGGGCTCCACGGTGAACGCATCCGGGTTGCACACGAGGATGGGCGTTACGATCTGATAGCCCTCCGCCTTGATGGCCGCCGGGTCAAACTCGATGAGGACATCGCCTTTTTTGACTTGCTGGCCTGCCTTGCAGCACGCCTTGTAGTGCTTTCCTTCAAGCTGCACCGTGTCGATGCCGACATGGATGAGCAGCTCCGCGCCGTCCGCCGTCGTCATGGAAACGGCGTGGCCGGTCTCAAACATCACATCCACCGTGCCGTCCGCCGGAGCAACGATGCGTCCTTCGGCCGGCTCGATCGCAATGCCCGGACCGAGAATGCCCTGTGCGAACGTGGGATCGGGTACGTCCTCCAATGCTACCACCTTGCCGGCAACCGGCGCCGTTATCTCGATGCCGCTGTCGCCGCCAAACAGATTTTTCAGTTTACCAAACATTTTGCTCACAACCTTTTTGATTAGGCAATACCGCATGATCGAACAAGCGTAATTTGCGCGGTGTTGCCTTAAGTATGCCATTTTCGTCACAAAACATACAGAAAATAAAAAGAACCAAATCTCGACACAGATATAACTTGCTCTTTGATAGCAAATCCTGCGTGAAATTTGGTTTTGCCCGCACAAAGCGGTAACAATCCATTTCAAACGGATACTGTTTACTTGTTACTTGCAGTATAACAAAAGTTTCTCACGATTACAAGCAGATTTTGTCGAATCGACTGCCAAATTTTCGCCCTGTTTTTCTACACTTTGCACAAACACAGGGCAGCGCCGCCGGTTTGGCACTGCCCTGTGAGAATCATTTCTCATCCGGGTGCTCCATCACACGAGCGATGTGAATGGTGAGATACAGCAGCTCATTCTGTCCGGAGTGGAAATTTTTCTCCCTCTGGACGTACACGCGAATCTTGTCCGCACAGGCATATGCCTTCGGGTACTTGAACCGCACCACATCGAGCAGATCGCTGTCCTCATCGCCGTAGCCTTCTCCGCTGACGATACGCCGTGCGTAGAACTTGAGGTGCGTGACAAACCGGTAGTAATTGAGCGATTCGTCATCCGGACGGAAACCGTATTCATCGTAAACGATGCCGAAAACCGCTTTCATCAGATAAGTCATGTCGTAAATATCGCGGATTTCACCGCCGAGCTGTGCATTGACAAAGTGCAGCGCGATAAACGCTGCCTCATCATCCGTGAACTCCACGCCGGTCTCCTCCTTGACGATCTCATTCGCCTTGAGACCCACGCGGAATTCGTCCTTGTACAGCTGCCGGATGTCCCACAGCAGCGGATTGGGCAGTACAATGCCCTCCTTATAGCGATTGACGGCCGCCGAGATATGATCGGGCAGCGTAACGTAAATGCTGTCCGACAGCTCCTTGCCGAGCGCGATCTTCGCATGGTTGATAATGCGTTCGCTCATCAGGAAATGCGGCAGCGGAATGCTTGTTATCAGCTGCTGGAACCGGTCGGAAAGCTGATCCGAGTGCAGCGTGAACCGCTTTTCCACCTTGTCCGGCGGTGCTTCGTCACCTGCGCGGCGGCCGAAGCCCAGACCGCGCCCCATAAGCACAGTCTCCGCACCGTTTTCATCCAGCGCGACCACAACATTGTTGTTGAGTACCTTTTCTATTTTCACGTCCGCGCCTCCTGACCCGCACCGCAGCACGCATCAAACGCTTCACGCGCCGCACGGACTGCATTTTCGTCGCACTGCCACAAACTGAATTCACTCAGTCCGGGCAGCCCCATCGGCACATTTTCGCGCCGAAACTGCATTCTGCTGTTTTCCACCCGCTTTGCGGAAAGATGGAAGGCATTCGCGCCTGTTTTCGGCTGCAAATCGCGGATAACATCGGCGTTTACGCCTGCACCGACCAGAATCTGCACGTCCTCTCCTGCTTTTGCAACCAGCGCGCGCAGCAAATCCGCGCCTGCGGTGCAGTCCGCCTGCTGCCCTGAGGTCAAAATAGTATCCACACCCAGCCGCTTTGCGGTTTCCAGTGCCGCAAACGGGTCGCGGCAGACATCGAACGCACGGTGCAGCGTCACACCGCAGCCGCCTGCAAGCGAAATCAGTTTGGCCATACGTTCCTCATCAAGATCGCCCTCGGGCGTGAGCACGCCGATGACAATGCCGTCCGCGCCGAGCGCGGCAAAGCGCTTCACCTGACGGCAGAGCAGCTCAAATTCGCTTTCCGTATACAAAAAATCGCCGCAGCGCGGACGCAGCAGCACACGAACCGGTACGGAAACCCGTTCCCGCACCATGCGGAACAGATCCTCATCCGGCGAAGTACCGCCGATCATTAAATTGGCGCATAACTCCAGCCGCATAGCACCGCCGCGCTCCGCGCTTACCGCAGACTCGACCGAGTGGGTGCAAACCTCCAGAACCGGTTTCATTTCCTGCTCCTCCTTCGAGACAGAATAACGCTTGGCAAATTATGTGATTCAATCCACACTGTTATCGGTTAATTATATCACCAAAAACCATATAGGTCAACGCATGTTTTTGCAGCATTCTGCACAATAAAATTCAGACGTTTTCATATAAAATAAACCACTTCCCTGCTTCGTATGCAGAGAGGTGATCTACAGCATTTTCCGCATAATGGCGGCTGATCTCGACCATGCCGCGAATACCGTCGATCGGTGTACGGATATCATGGCATTGACGGATATTTGCCGTCCATATTCCCAAAAAATTCTCCGCTTTTTTGGCTGTTTCTTTTCTTCGGCTGAGTTGTCTTGTCAGTTTGTATAAAAATGCAAAGAAGTTTTGCACAAATCGGATAGTTTGCAGGAATTCGAGCATACTTATGCAAATAGACCGCATATTTTGTTGTTTTTTTAACAATTTTGTGCTATACTGAATATACAGCCCATAAAATGGGTAATGCGCGCCGGAGCAGTTCCGCTGCACCGAGCCGACAGGAGAGGTGTTTTATGAACAGTATTACGACCCGCGTTTGGATCGCGGGAGCAAGCGGCAGACTGGGTTCCGCACTTAGTCATCGTTTCGGCGGCAACACAGCATATAAGCTGGTAACCAGTGACCGTGATGTAGCGGTCGAGGATGTATCCGTTGTCGGTCGCTTTGCCGATATTAACCATCCGGATGTCATCATCAACTGTGCCGGTCTGACCGACGTGCAGGCCTGCGAGGAGAACCCCGAAGAAGCGTATAAGATCAACGCCATCGGCGCCCGCAATCTGGCGACCGCTGCAAGACGCATCGACGCAAAATTCATTCAGATCTCGACCGACGACGTATTCGGCGGCGACGAGGGCAAGGCTTTCTGTGAGTTCGACGATCCCCATCCGACCACGATGTACGGCAAGAGCAAGTACGCCGGTGAAAAGCTCGTGCGTGAGCTGACCGACAAGCATGTTATCGTGCGTTCGTCGTGGCTGTACGGCGTCGGCTCGTACGACTTTGTTGACCGTGTGCTCGATACGGCGGCAAAGGAAGGCGCGGTCCATCTGCCGGAGGATGAGATTTCCTCCCCGACCTCGGCGGAAGCGCTCGCCGGCTTTATCGACTGCCTGATGCACAGCCGCGAGTACGGCCTGTTTCACGCATCGTGCGACGGCTCGTGCTCCCGCGCAGAGTACGCCCGCGAAATTCTGCGTCTCGCCGGCAAGGAAAACGTGCCGGTCACCTCGGCCTCCGAGAACACTGCGCTGCGCCCGCGCTTTACGCTGCTGGACAATATGATGCTGCGCATCACTGGTTTGTATCAAATGCCGGACTGGCATGACGCACTGAGCGAATACATGTCCCACCGGCAGACGGGAGTAAATAAATGAATGAAGTAAAAGAGAAAAAGAAAATCGGTCTGACTACAAGGATCTTCATCGCGCTGATCGCCGGTGCAATCGTCGGCATTGCGCTCAACATGTTCGCAGCTGATGTGGATTTTGTGCAGAACGTGCTGGTAAACGGCATTTTTTATGTTGTCGGTCAGGGCTTTATCCGCCTGATGCAGATGCTGGTCGTACCGCTGGTATTCTGCTCGCTGATCTGCGGCGCCACCGCCATCGGCGACAGTAAAACGCTCGGCAAGGTCGGCGTAAAGATCATCGGCTTCTACATTTTCACCACGATGATGGCGGTTGCCGTTGCGCTCGGTATCGGCCTTCTGATCAAGCCGGGTATGGGTCTGGATATGTCGCAGATCCAGACCGCCGAAGTCGCCGCTTCTTCGGATTCGGTCAGCTTTGCGGAAACCCTGCTGAACATCATCCCGAAAAACCCGATCGGTGCGCTCGCCAACGGCGAAATGCTGCAGGTTATCGTGTTTGCACTGATCGTCGGCGTTATCCTCGCCAAGCTGCAGGATAAGACCCAGCTGGTAACGAACTTCTTCCAGCAGGGCAACGATATTATGATGGAAATGACCATGATGGTCATGGGTCTTGCGCCGATCGGCGTATTCTGCCTGATCTCTAAGACCTTTGCCGGTCTTGGTTTCTCCGCTATGGTGCCAATGTTCAAGTACATGGGCGCGGTGCTGCTGGCACTGTTCATCCAGTGCTGCGGCGTATACCAGATTCTGCTGGCGCTGCTTACAAGACTCAATCCGCTGCGTTTCCTCAAGAAATTCGCTCCGGTTATGGGCTTTGCGTTCTCGACCGCAACCTCTAACGCCACTATCCCGATGAATATCGACACGCTGGAGGAAAAAATCGGCGTCAACCGCCGTATTTCGTCCTTCACCATCCCGCTCGGCGCGACCATCAATATGGATGGTACGTCCATCATGCAGGGTGTTGCCGTTGTATTCGTTGCACAGGCGTTCGGCATCCAGCTGAGCCCTGCGGATTATCTGACCGTTATTGCAACCGCAACGCTCGCCTCCATCGGTACCGCAGGCGTGCCGTCGGTTGGTCTGGTTACGCTGGCAATGGTATTCGATTCGGTCGGTCTGCCGGTTGCCGGCATCGGCCTGATCATGGGTATCGACCGTATCCTCGATATGGCGCGTACTGCCGTTAATATCACCGGCGACGCTATCTGCACCACGATCGTGGCGCATCAGGACGGCGCACTGGATAAGTCTGTATTTAACAAAAATTAAATCAAACTGACAGGAAAAACCCCGTATTTCGTGAGAAATACGGGGTTTTTCTGGTGCCGCCAGCCGGAATCGAACCGGCACGGTTTTAAGGCCGGGGGATTTTAAGTCCCCTGACAGTGTCCATTTATTACGCATGACCTTTCCGGTCACTTTCTGATTTACAAATTGCAGAAGATTACACGCCCATATCTGCAAAATCAACAAAAATACAGAACTTTTAACCACAGTGTCCGAAAAGGTCTAACTGCAATTCTCGGCAATTTCTTCGGTTCTGTTAGAAATTTGTTAGAAAACAGCCATTCCCCGCGGCGCTTATTTCAGCTTGAATTTCTTCGTCGCTCCCCGGCCGCTGATTACAATCAATCCATCTTCACTCATTCGACGCGTCAGCATATATGCACGCGTCTTTTTTATATTCAGCAGCTCCTGCAAATCTTCATCATTCATTTCGCCGTACTCTTTCAGATAGTCCAGAACGATCTTCATCTGCGGCGTAATATTCGCTGCCTGCTCTGCTGCTTTTTCTTCGTGTTTTTCTTCGACAGCCGCATTCATATTCGGCAAGATCAATTTGAATGTATTATGCGTTACCTCAATGCGCGGCTGTGCCGGACAGTTCTTATACAGCGCATAGATTTTACGAATGCCCGTGCCGTAGGATTCAATCAAGCGCAGACGATGAAATACCTCTGCAAGGTTGCGGTTGCGCGGCTGAGAAATACCACTGCGAATATCCTCCGCAGACAGGCCGGGCAGCAGTCCGCCGATTGAAATGAACTCCATGCACGAGTCATTGACGTTGATAATAATACTGCCGCTGAAGCTGTAGTCCCGATGAACGAGCGCATTCAGCAGGGCTTCACGGATTGCATCTTCCGGATAATCCACCTTGTCAATGCGTTCCAAGCCTTCAAACGTCGAGGCAGTGCGATTGCAGAGTGAAAGATAGGCATAGCTGTCGTCAAGCTGCTTGAACACCGAGCCGCCAAATTCCTTTGCATCTTTGAACGTGATGTTCTCCGCATCCCCGAATACCGCAATTTTCGTCGTATGCTGACACTGGTCTGACAGCAGCAACGCCAGATTTGTGTACTGATCGTCGTATACGTTCCGCATACCCAGAGCGATGTATTTATCCTCTGCAAATTCTACTTTATAGCGTTTGAATGCCGCCGCAGCCTCTTCAAAGGTCAAATCCTGCTGTAAGGCTCGCATTTGCTCATATACGTCACCGTCAGAGTCTTTTATCATCTGTCGGATTTGCTCAGGAGAGGCTTGGACACTGCTGGCTCCCTGCCGTACATAAACGCCGTTCGGCTTCAAGCCCTTGCCCTTCAGATAATACGGCTTGTAGCTGCCCTCACCGATTTCAATGCGAATGACCTGGTTATCCTGCAGCACATAGCGAACAAACATGGTTACATCCGGTTGGATTGCGTCCCGAACACCATTTGTCAGACGAGTATAGGTTCCGTCTACATCGTCAATCCCTGTGGCATTGCCCTGATCGTCAACGCCAATGTAAATAATGCCGCCGTCTGTGTTCGCAAAAGCGATGACTTCTTTGTAAATTTCATCCGTTAACTGAGACTTATATTCAATGCGTTCGCTCTCGTATTGCATATGGTATGCCTCCTGTTGTTCTTACTATTTAGTATACACCGTTTTTTCACTTTTACAACCTTATGTAGTGAATTTTCACTTTTATACGTGAATTTTCACCAACATTATTCACCGCAGTATATTCGCCTTAGGTACGGATTGCCGTGAAAATCGTACTTATCTATTCTAACCTTTTTACACTTTCTATCATTGACAATGCCATATTCAGG
>ERZ827104.3444-NODE-3444-length-11091-cov-4.589525_pt1 | contig 11091 bp, 8 predicted proteins | sample MGYA00519781_ERZ827104 | MGnify/ENA primary metagenome ERZ827104 (study PRJEB31778, sample SAMEA3449257) | human gut metagenome | biome: human gut; feature: human-associated habitat; material: faeces | place: United Kingdom | collected 2010/2012 ... | reverse complement strand
TGCCCTCGGGCACGGCGCTCTGGTTCAGCGTCACCTTGACCTCGGCATCCACCGGCACGCTTGCGCTGGTCATGGCTTCGCCGCCGTTGTAGGTGAACGTGCCGCCCTTCACCGTCAGGGTGTAGGTGGGGGTTTCGGGTTCGGGGTCAGGTGTGGGTTCGGGCTTCGGTTCGGGAATCTTCTCCCAGTTGGCGTAAAGGGTGAACCGGCCGGTGGGAGCGCCAGTGAAATCATAAGGTTTGCCATCTTTGGTGAGCCAGCCCTTGAACTCGTAGCCGGAAACGGTGGGAATTGTGGTGGGAGCTGTCAATGTTTCGCCCGTTTTGACGGATACTGTTATCATCCGCTTTGCTTCAGGCACTTTGTCGCCATAGTCGAAGGTGACGAGAGTGGGGACATAGTCAGAAAGAGCAGAAATAACGCTTTCACTTGTGCCAGAGTAGCGGATGTCATTCAGGCTAGTACAACCAGTGAAAACATTCGAGCCAATTGAAGTTACGCTGCTGGGAATCGTGATACTGGTGAGGTTGGTGCAATTTTTAAAAGCGGCGTTACCAATGGAAGTTATATTATTTGAAAGTGTGATGCTGCTTAAACTTGTGCAACCAGAAAAAGCCAAGCCTCCGATATGTGTGACTCTTTGCGGAATTGTAATGTCAGTAAGGCTGGAGCAAGACTTAAAAGCATTCCCGCCAATGGATATTACACTATCTGCAATATCAACATGAGTTAGCTTAGGAAACCAGCTAAAAGCGCATTCTCCAATCGAAGTTACGCCGGGATGAATGACAACGGAGGTGATTTGCTGCTTGAAGCTGTACCATGGCTGATCGCTACCAAAGGGAAAATTTTTCATTGCACCACTGCCGCGAATCGTCAACGTATAAGTATTCGGGTCATCCGTGTTTTCGGTCAGCTGCCAAGTGACATCAGATCCATCTCCGGCTGCACCGCCGGTCAGCTTGGCACCGGGTTCAACCACCAAGTTCACATCCGGGTTCAGGGGGCGCAGTGCGTTTCTCCCACCGGAAAAATCATAACTGCCGCTTTCCAGCGTCAGCGTGCTATTGCCCTTCTCAAACTTCCAGCCGTTGCCGCTGTAATCCCGGGTGCCGCCTTCGGTGCCAACGGGGTAGCCGTTTTCGTCGATCACCAGCCGGGTCAGCTTGCTCAGGGTAACGGTGTCCGCTTTGGCGGGTGGTGCGGTAAAAGTGACATGAAATTCACCGGCATCATTGAAGTTTTCTATATTCCCAGCCCATTCGGTCAGAAGCATTTGCTGAGTATTGTCGATTGTAACATCAATAGAAAATGGTGGAACAGAATAGGGATTATGATACCGGACGGTGATACTAGTAGGATGAGAATAATTGGGGATAATATAACAGGAACTACTACTTAAATAACTGATGCTTGCATTAGTATTAGCATCTGGAGATTCCACATTCAAAGTATAGCCGTCAGCAACCTTGCAACCATCTGGCTTTTTTGAAAAAATGCCGCCCTCTATGATGCCGTTGTTGGTAACGGTAGAAAGAAACGTGCCATTTTCAATCTTGCCATCAGATTCATTGGATACGGCAGAGTTAAATGCACCATCGATGATAGTGCCATGATTTATAACGGGCATTAAGTAACCGCCACTCGTTATAGTGCCATAATTGGTGATTTTGACATTGGAGTTCCTACTATTATAGAAGTTTCCATTTACAATCGTTGCCTTTCCCGTTATGATGGCAGAACATGCAATACTGTTTTGATCCTGACGGATGCTTCCGGAATCTGTTAAATCATAGGTAGTAGGGCTTTCGGGGGCTAAAGTCAAAACTTTATCTGTTCCATCATAGCTCCAGCCATCACCGGTATAAATATTGTGCCCATCAGGATCGGTTGTAGGAGTTATACCATCGAGAACCGGATAACCAGACCAAATTTGCAAAGGTTTCAAGGTGGAGCCGCTTTCCTCCGCCCACGCTGTGATTGCCGACACAGGCAGGAGCGTTACCGCCATGCACAGCGCCACCAGAAGGCTGATAAGTCGTTTCTTCATAGGAGGTCCCTCACTTTCTTTGGGCCGGAAGTGGAGCTCCGGCAAAAATGGATGCTCTCACTTCCTTAAATACACGCCGCGCGAAATCCTTTCACCCTTTTTCAAAAAAATTGAAAAAAAAAAAAGAAAAAACAGACGGCAGTTTGACAGTGGTGGATATCCCTTGACAAATCGTTTAAAATTGACTATACTACAAATAGAAAAGGTGCTGACGAGCAATGTTTGGTCAGCTTCCCGTTTCTAGTGGATCAAAAAAGATTGACCGTTTGAGTTGGGGAACTGTGGCGGTCAATCTTCTTTGTTTTTATCGCTCTTCTCGTGAGAAATCTTCCAGCCAGCATCAAATGCGGCTTTCGCAACCGTGACAAGCAGAGCCAGCAAACTGATCACTACCGTCAACAGAGCACAAACTTCTGTCAGAGACATTCGACATCCCTCCCTTCGCCTGAAAGGCTCCGGGAAAGGGTACAAAATCAAAAAAGTTCCGTTTCCCGGAGCAACATTGCCGCTTGCGCGGCGTTGTAAGCACACCAGGAGCGAGAAGCATGACCACCTGCATTGCAGACAGCACCTTTTTTCCTGCTGTTACCAGCATTAAAAACAGTATATCATAGGATTTGACAATTTTCAATTGAAATCGAGCGCTCCCGGATACTTCTGATGAAGTATGCGGGGGCGTTTTTTCGTGGAACTGGGGGCTTGTGGAGCGGGGGCAATCGTTCTATAATACAAGCTGTGAAATGAATCACAAAAGGGGTGGAACGTATGGACAAAAAACTGAACGAGGCCGTGGCGGCGCTGCGGCCCCAGATGGTGGCGGCGCTCCAGCGGCTGGTGCGCAGGCGCAGTGTGGAGGCTGACCCGCTGCCGGGCAAGCCCTTTGGCGAGGAGGTGGATGCCTGCTTTGCCGAGGCGCTGACCCTCTGCCATGAGCTGGGCTTTGAGACCACCGACATGGATCGGTACATCGGCTGGTGCGAGATCGGCACCGGGGACGAGATGGTGGCGGTGCTGGGGCATCTGGACGTGGTGCCCGAGGGCGAGGGCTGGCATCACCCGCCCTACGCCGCCGAGATCGAGGGCGGCAGGCTGTATGGCCGGGGTGCCATTGACGACAAAGGCCCGGTGGTGGCCAGCCTGTTCGCGCTGAAGGCCATCCGGGATCTGGGCATTCCGCTCAACCGCCGTGTCCGGCTGCTGTTCGGCCTGAACGAGGAGACCAACGACCGGGACGTGCTGTACTACAAGGCCCACGGTGGGGAGATCCCGGTGCTGGGCTTCACCCCGGACGGCGAGTATCCGCTCATCAACGGCGAAAAGGGCATCCTGAACGAAAGCTATGCCGTTCAGCTGCACCAGACCGGGGCCTGGCAGCTGAGCAGGGTGCAGGGCGGCGTGGCCGGCAATGTGGTGCCGGACTACGCCTGCGCTGTGCTGACCGCCCCGGCGGGGGCCGCCCTGCCGGATGCGGAGCACATCACCGTGACAGCCGTCCCCGGCGGCTATCAGGTGGAAGCGGTGGGCGTTTCGGCCCATGGCAGCCACCCGGAGCAGGGCGAAAACGCCATCGGGCGGCTGGTGTGCTACCTCGACCGGCTGCCGCTGGAGGGGGATGCAAAACAGGCCGTGAACTTTCTGGCCGAGAAGCTGGGCACCGACCCCTACGGCGAGCGCCTGCTGGGCCACCGGCTGGAGGATGCGCTCTCCGGCCCCATGAGCTGCAACTGGGGGCTGATCGAGGGCGACGCGCAGCATCTGTGGGTCAAGCTGAACTACCGCTATCCTGTGACCATGGAACGGGCAGACTGCCAGCCCGCTGTGCAGGCCGCCTTTGAGGCCGCAGGCTGGGCGCTGGATGGGCAGGTGCACAAGGAAAAGCTCTACTACCCTGCCGAGACCCCGCTGGTCAGCGCCCTGCTGGAGGTTTACCGGGATGCCACCGGCGACAATGCCCCGCCCAAGTGCATCGGCGGCGGCACCTACGCCAAGATGCTGCCCAATGTGGTGGCTTTTGGCCCCCTGTTCGCGGGTGACCCGGTCACAGAGCATCAGCCCGATGAATGCTTCGATCTGGAACGTCTGGTGCAGAACGCCCAGATCATTGCAAACGCCATTGTCAAGCTGGCAAACCTGCCGCTGGAATAAGAAGGAGGACGGGACTATGAAGATCACACAGGTGCGGCTGGGCCGCATTTCCACCCCGCTGCGGGTGCCGTTCAAAACGGCACTGCGCACTGTGAACAGCGTTGAGGATGTTATCGTGGAGCTCCACACCGATACCGGTGCGGTGGGCTACGGCGAAGCACCCCCGACCGGTGTTATCACCGGCGACACCACCGGGGCCATCCTCGGTGCCATTCAGGATCATATCGCCCCTGCCCTGCTGGGCCGCGACCTCGATGAATTTGAGGATCTGACCGCCGCTGTGCAGAAGGCGCTTGTCCACAACACCAGCGCCAAGGCCGCTGTGGACATGGCCCTGTGGGATCTGCTGGGCCAGAAGTACAGCGCCCCTGTTTACCGGATGCTGGGCGGTGCCCGCAAAAACATCGTGACCGATATCACCATCAGCGTCAACCCGCCGGAGGAGATGGCCCGGGATGCCCGCACCGCCGTCCAGCGCGGCTACGACTGCCTGAAGGTCAAGGTTGGCATTGACCCTGAACTGGATGTGGCCCGCCTTGCCGCGGTGCGGCAGGCCGTGGGCCGGGACATCAAGCTCCGCATCGATGCCAATCAGGCCTGGAACGCCAAGCAGGCGGTCCGCATCCTGAACCAGATGCAGGAGAAGGGGCTGGACATTGAGTTCGTGGAGCAGCCCGTGCCCGCCGCAGACCTTGAGGGGATGCAGTATGTCACCCGCCATGCCGATGTGCCCGTACTGGCCGACGAGAGCGTGTTCAGCCCGGCAGATGCCCTGCGGATCATGCAGACCGGCGCGGCCGACCTGGTGAACATCAAGCTGATGAAGTGCGGCGGCATCACCAATGCCCTGCGCATTGCCGCCGCCGCTGAGGTGTATGGCGTGGAGTGCATGATCGGCTGTATGCTGGAAGCAAAGATCTCGGTCAACGCCGCTGTGGAGCTGGCCTGCGCCAAGAAGATCATCACCAAGATCGACCTCGACGGCCCGGTGCTCTGCAGCGAGGACCACATCCTCGGCGGTGCCGTGTTCGACGAAAAGAACATCACCGTCTCCGACGCGCCCGGCATGGGCATTCAGGGCTTTGTGCCCGGCAAGGTGTCCTATCTCGACTAAAACAGGAACAGACCGCATCCCGAAACACACGGGGTGCGGTCTCTTTTTGTGAATCTGTATTTTATGCACGGACAGTGAAAAAAGCTCGTGTCTGTATATGTTGAAATGAAAAACAAAAAAAGCGGGTAAAATCTTTGACTTTTCGGCCTGCAAGGCGTATAATCGTACTTGTTCCGTGTAGAGGAATGGGAAAACTGTGCGCAATAGGCGCACAATCTGGATAGGGGAGTAGAAAAGTTATGAAAACGTTGAAAGTGGTTGCGGCAAGGTACAACGCCACCAGCCTGATCCTGCGCATCCTCATCGGCCTTGTGGTCGGTGCGGTGCTGGCACTGGCGGTGCCCGGTGCGGGCTGGGTGGAAGAGTTCGGCAGCCTGTTCGTGGGTGCCCTGAAGGGCATTGCCCCGGTGCTGGTGTTCGTCATCGTGGCCAGTGCGCTGGCGCAGGGTACGTCCAGGCTGGACCGGCGCTTTGGCACGGTCATCTGGCTGTACATGCTCACCACCTTCCTGGCCGCCGCCATTGCGGCGGCGACCAGCTTCCTGTTCCCTCAGACCATCGTTCTGGCTGAGGCGGCAGAATCCGAGGTGGTGCCCCAGGGTCTGGGCGATGTGATGAACACCCTGCTCACCAACTTTGTGGCAAACCCCGTCAGTGCCCTGCTGAACGGCAATTACATCGGCATCCTGTTCTGGGCCTGCCTGTTCGGTCTGGCCATGAAGAAGTACGGCGCGGACAGCACCAAGCTGTTCCTGGCGAACACCGCGGATGCAGTCTCCCAGATCGTCCGCTGGATCATCAATCTGGCACCCTTCGGCATCATGGGCCTTGTGTACACCAACGTGTCCAGCAACGGCCTGTCCATCTTTACCCAGTACGGCAGGCTGCTGCTCCTGCTGGTGGGCACCATGCTCTTTATGGCACTGGTCGTCTCGCCCTTTATCATCTTTGTGTATCTGCACTGCAACCCGTATCCGCTGGTGTTCCGCTGCCTGCGTGAATCCGGCCTGACCGCCTTCTTCACCCGCAGCTCTGCCGCCAACATCCCGGTCAATATGGATCTGTGCGAAAAGCTGGGGCTGGATAAGGATATGTATTCCGTCTCCATCCCGCTGGGCGCTACCATCAATATGGATGGTGCCGCCATCACCATTACCATTATGACGCTGGCTGCGGCCAATACGCTGGGCATTCAGGTGTCCCTGCCCGCCGCCATCCTTCTTTCGGTAATGAGCGCTCTGGGTGCCTGCGGTGCTTCCGGCGTGGCTGGCGGCTCCCTGCTGCTGATCCCCATGGCCTGCTCCCTGTTCGGCATCTCCAATGATATCGCCATGCAGGTGGTCGGTGTCGGCTTTATCATTGGCGTGGTGCAGGATTCCGTGGAAACTGCCCTGAACTCCGCCGGTGACGTGGAATTTGCCGCCACTGCGGAATATCACCAGTGGCGCAAGGAGGGCAAGCCCCTGCCGGCGTTCCTGTGCAAGTGATGCAAAACTGAAATGGCTTTTCAAAGGCTGCTGTGCTGCTGGCACGGCGGCCTTTTTGTTTGGAACTTTTTTCTGGGCATTTTGCACAGGAAAGCCCTCGCCCTGTTGGAAATTGACGGATTCTGACGGACTTTGCATGAGAGTATCCCATTTTACAGAAGAAATTCTGGGTAAAACGGAGAGAAAACCTGAAAAAGATTTCCAAACAAGGTTTCAATCGTCCATGTATACAAGAACTTTATTTTTTATAAAAAACGTTTTGTGCTAGTTGCGCAAAGAACGAAAGAACGTTAAAAATGTATCACTAAATTCATAGTTTGTTCATAGAATTTATAAAACGATTTCATAATTGAGTGGCATAATATGGCCAACCTCAGAGAGGGAAACAAAAGAACGAAGGGTTCTGAACGGTTCCGCTCTGAGGATGCAGGGAGATAGAGGCCCTGCCAAAAAACACAATGACATTTACCGATATACGGAGGATATTTATTATGATGAACAAGAACACTGCTATTCTGGACAACACTATGATGGACGCTTACCTGACTGTCACCGAGGGCGTGTCCGATAACTGCGGTATCGGCCTGGCTTTTGCAAGCCTGCTCGAGAGCGCAAAGAAGAACTTTGTCAACCAGAGCAACCGCCGTTCTGTCAATGCGAGCTTTGCCGGCTGATCTTCTCCAATTTGCCGGTTGAAGATTCTCCTTCTTTTTTGTTACAGCTGCTGCCACACTGTAATATGAACTGAAAAAGTCCGGAACCACCTGCCGCCATAGCAGGTACGGTTCCGGGCTTTTTTGCTGTGTGGGTTCGGTCGGCGCAGGGATTTTAAACCGTCAGCTTTGCTTTCTGCAGCGCGGCCACGATCAGCGGAATGAGGATGAGCTGCGCCACGATGCCGGGCACGGCGGTGAGCACCGCACCGGACAGGAATGCGCTGAACGGGAAACTGGAGCCGGACAGACCGGCCAGCACAAAGCGCACCGCACCCCAGACAAGGCGGCCTGCCACCATTGAGGTGACAAGGGTGGCGTAGATCATGGGCAGGGTGTGCTGCACCTTGCGGTACATGAAACCGGCCACAGCGCCGTACGTGGCCAGCTCAAAGGCCATGGCGATGGCAATGGGGTACATCGGGGGCATCCCGAACAGCACCGAGCGGAGCAGCGGGGCGGCAAAGCCCAGTGCCAGGCCCCAGGGGCCGCCCAGCACAAAGCCTGCCAGCAGCACCGGGAAGTGCATGGGGCAGAGCATATTGCCGATCTGCGGCACATGGCCGGTGATCATGGGCAGCACAAAGGCCAGTGCCAGAAACAGTGCGGCCAGCACCAGATCACGGGTCGTGGAACGGGTCTTGGTATTCATCAATGATTCCTCCTGAAAATGCACAGACAAAAAGGGCCTGCCGTCAGCACGCACGCCAGCGGCAGACCCCTTCATGGTGTCTGTTTCAAAATAATGTTTGCGGGGAGAAACACGGGCTTCGGCCCGCAAAGCCCCGGCTTCAGCCGGGAATTGTGCAAAAAGTATAGCAGATGCAAAGCCGCCTTGTCAAGCTCAGCGGATGAGGATGGTTACAGGGCGGTGTTTGTCGATTTTTGAAATTTGTAGATGTAATAAAAGGAATCTTCACCGGGGCCTTCTGCAAATGTACTGTTACAGACATTGGTGTGAGAATAACCATTGTCGGAGGCTGCATTCAATTCGGCATCAGAAAGCGCATATTCCATAAAGAGCCAGATCTCAGGATCGGAAGAAGTGAAGCACTGAGAAGTATTGGAGGATTCGATTTGAGCATGGACACGTCCCGGAAAGTAATAATCAAAGAGTGTCCAGTCTAGGAAGTAGTTCGTTGTATAAAGAACTGCATCCTGAGAGGGGGTAATAACTTCCAGACACTGGGTGGTCGCAAGGTCGATGCGCTTTTCCCGCTGATAGGTTTGGTAGAAATCCGGTAGACTGCACACCAGCGTTCCCAAAATCAGAATACTGGACAGAATGGTTCTCCAACGGACTTTAGACAGAAGAAAGCCAAAAACCAGGTAAACGACTGCGGTGAGCGGATAAAGGTAACGAACGAGAAAAAGCGGGCGAAAGGCATGTGAAACGATCAGCCCGACTGCGGAGGTGCCGGCGGCAGAAAACAAGCCGGTCAAAAGCCAGATCGTATCAGGGGCGAAGAGCCATTTAGAGGACGACTTGGCCTGTGCTGTGAAATAAAGAAGGAATGCAAGACCGAAAATGAGGACTGTCCAAGAAGGGTTGAAGAAGAATCCGATACAATTGATCGGAGAAGGAATGAAGGTGGACCACCAGTCTGCCGCAGCGCGTTTGAAAGTGGGAAGCAATACCAGAAGCCAGGGAAGGTAGACGACCACTGCGACACAATAAGTGATAAGGATTTTTTTGAAGCTGCTCTTATCCTGCGGAAGCAGAGAAAGCAGAGCCAGATAGAAGAATGCAACGGAAATCAGGGCATAGTAGTGCGTATAAGCGGCACAAAGAGAGACGACGCTGAAAATGACCCAATCGGAGGTTTTACCGGAATGAAGAATGTTATGGAGTGCCAGATAGGCCGCTAATACAAAGAAAGCGCCGAGTGAATACATTCGGGCCTCGACGTTGAACATGATAGCGGTATCAGTCAAAGAGGCAAAAGTAGAAACAACAACTGCGGGAATCAATCCGAACTGTCTGAAAATCACTGTACAGGCAAGAATCAGAATGAGTCCATAGGGAATCAAAGCCGACAGATGATAGACATATCCGTGATTGCCCAGAAGATGATATAGGAGCTGTGTGAAAAGATAGTACAGCGGCGGATGGTTATCTGCTGCTGTGACTTGGAGCATTTCAAAAACATTCATTTGGGCAAGGCCGATGCTGAACCCCTCATCTCCCCAGAAGGAGTTGTCAAAAATGCGGACAAAGTGCATGGCGAACAGCACAAGGGCATACAGGTACAGCAGCCAGGGCAAAATCCTGCGGCTGCGCTGTGCCCGGGATGTGGGTGCGGAAAAAGACATAGGAACCTCCCAAAATGATAAAAAAAGCAAACAAACTCATCTTATTATATCATACAGCGGCAAAAGATGATATTGCAAGCCGGCCAAAAGCTGCAAAAATGTTTTGCGGGAGCAAAATGAACCTGCATTTTCAACAAAAACGGGAACATTTACAAGCGATTTTGCCAAGGGATGTACATTTTGACGAAAGAACCTTGACGTTTTTGCATAGAATAGATAATATAGACTTGAGAAATAGCGCATCAGGGCGTACGGCCCGGGTGCGTATCATATCCGATGCAAACGCTGAGGTTCATACGGGAGGACCAAAGATGACAAATGCAGAAAAGCTTACCCTGGCAAAACACGCCTGCCACATCCGCATGGGCGTGATCGAGGGCACTCACAGCGCCAAGTGCGGCCATCCGGGCGGCAGCCTGGATATCGCCGAGGTGCTGGCGTACCTCTATTTCGTAGAGATGAAGGTGGATCCGAAGGATCCCAAGAACCCTGACCGCGACCGTCTGGTGCTCTCCAAGGGCCATGCGGCCCCGGCGCTGTACGCCGCGCTGGCTGAGCGTGGGTTCTTCCCGGTGGAGGACCTCAAGACCCTGCGCAAGATCGGCAGCTACCTGCAGGGCCACCCCAACATGAACAGTGTGCCGGGCGTGGATATGTCCACCGGCAGTCTGGGTCAGGGCGTGAGCGCCGCCTGCGGCATGGCACTGGGTGCCAAGCACGCCGGTAAGCCCATCAATGTTTACACCATCCTGGGTGACGGCGAGGTAGAAGAGGGCGAGTGCTGGGAGGCCTTTATGTTTGCTTCTCACTACGGCCTGTCCAACCTCTGCGTCATGCTGGACCGCAACCATCTGCAGATCGACGGCACCACCGAGACCGTGATGAACAGCGCCCCGCTGGAGGAGAAGCTGAAGGCCTTCAACTTCAATGTGCTGACCATCAACGGCCACGATTTTGATGCCATTGAGAGTGCCATCGCCGCTTTCCGCGCTGAGAACGAAAAGCCCACCTGCATCATTCTGGATACCCTCAAGGGCAAGGGCGTTTCCTTTATGGAGAACTCTGTTGACTGGCACGGCAAGGGCCCCAACGATGAGGAATACGCACAGGCCATGCAGGAGCTGAATGCAGCTTACGCCGCGCTGGAAGAGGAGGACAAGTAAGATGGCAGAAGTGAAGAAGATCGCTACCCGTGACAGCTACGGCAACACCCTGAAGGAGCTGGCCGCCGAGGGCCACGACGACCTGGTGGTGCTGGACGCTGACCTG
>ERZ827104.3442-NODE-3442-length-11101-cov-5.550697_pt1 | contig 11101 bp, 10 predicted proteins | sample MGYA00519781_ERZ827104 | MGnify/ENA primary metagenome ERZ827104 (study PRJEB31778, sample SAMEA3449257) | human gut metagenome | biome: human gut; feature: human-associated habitat; material: faeces | place: United Kingdom | collected 2010/2012 ... | reverse complement strand
TTGTCCTTGCCCTCGCTCTCGCCGAACAGCTGCTTGTACCACTCGTTCATCAGGGTGAAGTCCGGCTCGTAGCACTCCAGGATCTCGACGCTCTTGCCCTTGCGGTACAGGATGTTGCGGATGGCAGCATACTTGTAGGCGTCGTTGTCGGGGCTCAGCACGGAGAAGCGCTCCATGGCGTCGGCAGCGCCCTTCATCAGCTCGTCGATGTCGATGCCGGCAGCGGCGATGGGCAGCAGGCCCACGGCGCTCAGCACGGAGTAGCGGCCGCCCACGTCATCGGGGACCACGAAGGTGGGCCAGCCCTGTGCGTCGGCCAGCTGCTTCAGAGTGCCCTTGGCACGGTCGGTGGTGGCGTAGATGCGCTTATTGGCCTCTTCCACGCCCATCTCCTTCTCCAGCAGCTCGCGCAGCACACGGAAGGCCAGGCTGGTCTCGGTGGTGGTGCCGGACTTGGAAATAACATTGATGGAGAAGCGCTTGCCCTTGCACAGGTCCAGGATGTTGTTCAGGTAGGTGGGGCTGATGCTGTTGCCGCAGAAATAGATCTTGGGGCCGCCCTCCAGCTCGTTGTGGAACTGGCCCTTCACGGCCTCCACCACGGCACGGGCACCCAGATAGCTGCCGCCGATGCCGGCCACGACCAGCACGTCGGAATCCTCACGGATCTTTTTGGCAGCTGCCTTGATGCGGGCAAACTCTTCCTTGTCATAATCACGGGGCAGATACATCCAGCCCAGGAAGTCGCTGCCGGGGCCGTTCTTGGCCTCCAGCTGCTTGTGAGCTGCTTCCACCTGGGGATAGATCGCTGCATATTCCTCTTCGCTGATAAAGCCGGAGAGGTGTTTCGTGTTCAGTGCAACACTCATTGTATTCGAACCTCCAAACGATTTGCCGGGCACTTTGCCCTGCGAGGAACTAGTCTTGGTATAAGTGTACCGTTCCCTCCGGGCAAAGTCAAGGTCAAAATCCTTGGATTTCATACAATTTTAATAGTGTTTTTTTGTTTCTTCATCCAGATTTGTTCAGGCAGACAGTTTCTGCGCGCGGGGCCGTTTTCGCTTTTGTGCGCTGAAGCGTATGTTTCGGTTTTTCAGCCGGTCAGGCTGCCCCACAGCAGGCTGAAAGCGGTGCCAAAGTCCATACGGGGCGCGTCGGCGGCCGCTTTCACCTCGTATTCGCCCAGCAGAGTCTCGCCGTGGTATACCTGCACGGTGCCCACCGTCTGGCCCTTTTCCACCGGGGCTTCCAGCTGCTGGGGCAGGCTGGCCTGCGCGGTCAGCGCCGCCGTGCCCTCCCGGGGCAGCAGAACGGTCTGCGGCAGAGCGGAATAATCCAGCGGCACGCTGTCCTCTGCACTGCCCTTTACCTTTAATTGTAAGGGCTGGACCTCCGGTGCCGGCAGCGGGGCGGCCTGCCAGCCCCCGAAGCCATAGTCCAGCAGGGCGGCGGCGGCTTCAAACCGGTCCTTGCTGGAGGGTGCCCCCAGGATCACCGCCACCAGCCGCAGGCCGTCGCGGGCGGCACTGGCGCTGATGCACACCCCAGCCCCGCCGGTGGTGCCGGTCTTGAGGCCGGTGATGCCGTTGTAGCGGTGCAGCAGTTTGTTGGTGTTCACCAGCTGGGTGGCCCCGCCCCGCAGGGTATCGGTCCAGATGCCGGTATAGTGCAGCACCTCCGGGCAGGTGTTCAAGATCTGGCAGCTCATCACCGCCACGTCCCGGGCGGTGGAAAGGTGCCCTTCGGTATCCAGCCCGCAGGCGTTGTGGAAGGTGGTGTGCTCCATGCCCAGCTCGGCGGCCCGGGCATTCATGCGCTCCACAAAGGCCGGCTCACTGCCGCCCACCAGCTCCGCCACTGCCACGGCGGCGTCATTGGCCGAGGACACGCAGATGGCCTTGATCATCTCATCCAGTGTGAACTGTTCTCCGGGTTCCAGCCAGATCTGACTGCCGCCCATATGGTAGGCGTGCTCGCTCACCGGCACCGTTGTTTCCAGTGTGAGCTGCCCGTTGTGGATGGCTTCAAAGGTCAGCAGCAGGGTCATCACCTTGGTGATGGAAGCAATGGGCACCTGCTCATCGGCGTTTTTTTCGTACAGCACCGTACCGGTGTCCTGATCCACCAGAATGGCCGCCCGGCAGTTCAGGCTCAGCTGCGGCTGCGCCGCAGCGTCCACCACCGGGACATCTTCCACCGCCGCCGGGGCTGCTGTGGGCAGTTCCGCCTGCACCGCAACGCCCCTGCCCTCTGCCGTGCCGAAGGCCAGCGCAAACAGCCAGAAGCACAGGACCCCCGCGCACAGCAATGCCAGATTTCTCCGTTCCATTCCGGTCCCCTCCCCGCACGATCTCGTCTGCTGCAATGTATGCGGCAGACTGCCCGCAAATGCCCCATTGTAAAATCCCGTTTTTGTGCGCTGGAACGTGCTGCCGGGCAAAATCCGCTCTTGCACTGTGGGGCCGCTCTGTTATATAATGAATAATACTGCAATTTTCTGAACTCACTTTTGTCGAAAGGATAATCCCTCATGCGAGTTTGTTTTTATACACTGGGCTGCAAGGTCAACCTGAACGAGACCGGCGCCCTGGAGCAGATGTTCCGTTCCAACGGCTTTACCATCGTGCAGGAAGGCGAACCGGCAGACGTATTCGTGGTGAACAGCTGCACCGTGACCAACTTTGGCGATCAGAAGAGCCGCAAGTGGCTGCGCCGTGCCAAGCGCGAGAACCCCGGTGCCGTGACCGTGCTCACCGGCTGCTATCCGCAGGCCTTCCCAGAGGAGGCTGCGCAGTTCCTGGAGGCCGACCTGGTGTGCGGCAACGGCGACCGCAAGGCCATTCTGGACAATGTGCTCAAGCTGCTGGACGGCCATGAGCGCATCGTGGCCATCACCCCGCACCAGCGCGGCGAGCAGTTCGAGGAACTGCCGGTGGAGCGGTTCGAGACCCACACCCGCGCCTTCATCAAGGTGGAGGACGGCTGCAACCGGCAGTGCGCCTACTGCGTCATCCCCCGTGCCCGCGGCCCGGTGCGCAGCCGCGCCGAAAGCAGCATTCTGGCCGAGCTGCGCCAGCTGGCCGCCGCCGGTTACCGGGAAGTGGTGCTCAGTGCCATTTCCCTGCCCAGCTACGGGCTGGACACCGGCACCAATCTGGTGGAGCTTGTGGAGAAATGTGCTCAGGTGGAGGGCATCGAGCGCATCCGTCTGGGCAGCCTGGACCCGGACATGCTCACTCCGGAGTTCATCACCCGGCTGGCCGCTGTGGACAAGCTGTGCCCCCAGTTCCATCTGAGCCTGCAGAGCGGCTGCACCGCCACTTTGCGCCGGATGCGCCGCGTTTACAGTGCCGAACAGTATGCACAGGTGGTGGACCAGATCCGCGCCGCCTACGGCAGCCGCCCGGTGAGCTTTACCACCGACTGCATCTGCGGCTTCCCCGGCGAGACGCCCGAGGATTTTGCCGAGAGCTGCGACTTCCTAAAGAAGATCGGCTTTTTGAAGGTACATGTGTTCCCCTACTCCCGCCGCAGCGGCACCCCGGCCTACGACTTCCCGGATCAGGTGCACGAACGCGAAAAGCAGGCGCGCAGCCGTGAAATGAACGCCCTTGCCGAGCAGGTGCGCTGCGAGGTGCTGGCCGCCCACGAGGGCACCGAGGATGACGTGCTGCTGGAAACGCCGCTGTCCGGCACCCTGTTCACCGGCTACACCCGGCTGTACATCCCGGTGGTGGTGTCCGCCCCCGGCCGCAAGAGCGGCGAGATCGTGCATGTGCGGCTGGGCCAGTACGACGGCGAACGGGTGCGTGCAACACTTTGCTGAAATTTTAAAGTGAAATTTGTTTGCTTTTATCCATTTGCGATTTTCTTAACGAATTTTGCGGTTTTCTCTTTTCATGAGCGAATCTTTATGCTAAAATGAGGATGGAATATCCGGGGCGTGGCACCGTTTGCAGTGGTGCCGTACCAAACGTTCCCGTGGGATGCCGTGTGCTCCGGGCCGTCCGGAGACAGGGCAAACGATGCATTTTTGTTGTTCACTGCAGAGCAAGGAGAGATTGGAATGAGTTTTCGAGGAATCAATACCACGGTCATCCAGATCCGCCGCCAGGTGTTCACCGAGGTAGCCCGGATGGCATATGCCAACGTCAAGGGTGAAAAGGCAAACCACCTGATGCGCAAGATCCCTTACACCATCATCCCCGGCGAGGAAGGCAAGCTGCGCAAGGACATCTTCCTGGAGCGCGCCATCGTTGAGGAGCGCGTGCGTCTGGCCATGGGCCTGCCCACCCGCCGCATGGACGAGCACAACAGCGTCGTCTCCGGTCTGGAGGACGCTTCCATCGCCGATAAGTATTATGATCCCCCGCTGGTGAACGTGATCAAGTTTGCCTGCAACCGCTGCCCGGAAAAGCTGGTCAAGGTGTCCGACCTGTGCCAGGGCTGCCTGGCACACCCCTGTATGGAAGTGTGCCCCAAGAAGGCCATCACCTGGGAGAGCGGCCGTTCCACTATTGATCAGGAAAAGTGCATCAAGTGCGGCCGCTGCGCCACCGTCTGCCCCTACAATGCCATCGTCAAGACCGAGCGTCCCTGCGCCGCAGCCTGCGGCATGGGTGCCATCCACTCCGATGAGCTGGGCCGTGCTGAGATCGACTACAGCAAGTGCGTGTCCTGCGGCCAGTGCCTGGTCAACTGCCCCTTCGGTGCCATCGCCGACAAGGGCCAGATCTATCAGCTGATCCAGGGCTTCAACCGGGGCGACCGCATCTACGCGCTGGTGGCTCCTGCTTTCGTCAACCAGTTCCCGGGTCTGGCTTCCACCGGCAAGCTCAAGGCTGCCCTGAAGGCCGTCGGCTTCTGCGACGTGGTGGAGGTGGCCATCGGTGCCGACCTGTGCACCGTGGACGAGGCCCACGACTTCCTGAAGGAAGTGCCCGAGAAGCTGAACTTCATGGCAACTTCCTGCTGCCCGGCCTGGAGCATGATGGCCAAGACCGCGTTCCCGGATCTGTCCAAGAACATCTCCATGACCATGACCCCCATGGTGTTCACTGCCCGCATGATGAAGCAGGCCGACCCGGAAGCCCGTATGTGCTTCATCGGACCCTGCGCCGCCAAGAAGCTGGAGGCCTCCCGCCGCACCGTGCGTTCCGACGTGGACTTCGTGCTGACCTTTGAGGAGCTGGCCGGCATCATTGAGGCCAAGGACCTGGATCTGGCTTCGCTGGAAGTGGACCCCGCCGAGCAGGATCTGATCCACGCTTCCGCTGCAGGCCGCGGCTTTGCCCAGTCCGGCGGCGTAGCCAAGGCCGTTGCCGACAAGATCAAGGAATGGCACCCCGACATGGATGTGAAGATCGCATCCGCACAGGGTCTGGCCGAGTGCAAGAAGCTGCTGATGCTGGCCAAGGCCGGCAAGTACAACGGCTATCTGCTGGAAGGCATGGGCTGCCCCGGCGGCTGCATCGGCGGTGCCGGCACCATTGCCGACCCAGCCCGTACTGCCGTCCAGCTGAACAAGTACATCAAGGAAGCTCCCTTCACCGACCCGGAGCAGAGCGCCTTCATGAGCAACATCCATGTGCTGAAGGACGACCCCGACTTTGAGCTGTAAGCTGCTTCTCGTCTGAGCATTTCTGCCGTCTCCCGTTTCCGGGAGGCGGCTTTTTTGTGGGATGCGCTCCGCTTCTTCGTGAATGTGCAATATTTTTGTGAAGCATTCACAGCCTGCATTGACAATTCTGCCGGAGTCTGCTATATTTGCGGTAACAAACCATGTGATTCTGTCATTGCCGCTTCCTGCGGCAGGAAAGGCTGATATTTTATGACAACTTCTCTCAAGCGTGCCGGTACGGTCCTGCTCTCGGTGCTGCTGCTGTGCACTCTGGCGCTGAGCGCCGGGGCTGCCTCCAAGCTCCGGGTGGGCGTCAAGTTCTGGAAAACCGGCTCCGACAAGGAGTCCATGGCCAATTCCGGCATCGACACCAGCCGGGAGGCTTTCCTCACCCGCCAGTCCAACGGCACCTACACCCTGACTCTGCCCATCCAGCAGGTGTCCAAGATGGGCGTCACCGGCTACCTGACCGGCCTGACCATCGGCGATGTGACCTACAACGGCACCGTGACCGGCGATGTGACCAAGGACACCGGCGTGCTCACCATCAAGAACCTGCCCGCCTCGGTGCTGACCGGCAGCGATGTGAACAAGGCCCTCACCGTGACCTGCAACATCCAGATGGACCTGAGCCTGCTGGGCGAGATCAACACCTCTGCCCGGATGTGCATCTGGAATAAGTAAGGCTTCCCCGCATATGCACAACGCCGTTCCCGCAGTGGGAACGGCGTTGTTTTTGGTTCAGCTGTCCATGTGCTTTTCCACAAAGTCGCCGACCATGCGGTCCAGCTGCAGCACAGCGTTCTCTGCGCCCTTCATCACCTTGCGGGTGGTACGGCGCAGCTGCCGCTGGTTCTGAGTGGCCGCCATTACGCCCACGGCCCCCAGTGCCGCCCCGGCCGCCATGCCCAGCAGCATACCGGACGCTCCCTGATTTGCCTGCTGTTTCATTGCAAACACTCCTTTCCCTGCCCGCTGTGCGGGCCCTTGGCGGTAGTATTTCCTGTAAAGAATCCACTATACGCTTTTTTTGTGCAGAAAGTTGTGGTATACTGTAGCATGGTGTTTCAGGCAGTTCTGCCTTTTGGCGGCATTCTGCCTGCATTGGACCCGTACAAAGTAAGGAGGTTCCTTATTTGATAAAACCTGTTGAACCCAAAAAGATCCTCTGCATCCATGATCTGTCCGGCGTGGGCCGCTGCAGTCTGGCGGTGATCCTGCCGGTGCTGTCGGTCATGGGGCTGCAGCCTGTGGCTCTGCCCACGGTGGTGCTTTCCACCCATACCGGCGGGCTGGGCACCCCGGCCCGTCTGGACGGCTGTGCCTACGGCGAGGCCGCTCTGGAGCATTATCATGCACTGGGCCTGGATTTTGACTGCATTTATACCGGCTACCTGGGCGGCGAAGCGCAGGTGGCACTGGCCGAAAAAGCCTTTGCTCTGTGGCCGTCGGCCCACAAGGTAGTGGACCCCGTGATGGGCGACAACGGCAAGGCCTATGCCACCGTGACCCCGGAACTCATCAGCCGCATCCGGCAGCTGTGCCGGTCGGCCAACCTGATCCTGCCCAACTACACCGAGGCGCAGCTTTTGCTGCAGCGTACTCCCGTGGATGATCCGCTGGATGACGCAGCCGCTCAGGCACTGGCCGACGAGCTGACGGCTTTGGCCCCCAGTGCCGTGGTCACCGGCCTGCCGCTGGGCAAGTACATCGGCTGCGCCGGCAGCGGCTCCGACCGCTTTGTGGTCAAGAAGCTGCACATCGACCACAGCTTCCCCGGCACGGGCGATCTGTACGGTGCGGTGCTCATCGGCTCCCTGATCCAGGGCAACGCCCTGAGTGCTGCCGCCGACAACGCCGCCGAGTTCGTGTCGCTGGCCATCCAGAACACCCCCGCCGGGCAGGACACCCGCTTCGGTGTCTGGTTCGAGCCGCTGCTGCCCCGCCTGTGCCCGCCCCGGGACTTTTAACGGAGGACCGCAGATGAGTGAAAAACCAACTTTGAACATCGTTCTGGTAGAGCCGCGCATCCCTCAGAACACCGGCAACGTGGCCCGTACCTGCGCCTGCACCGCCTGCCGTCTGCATCTGGTGGGGCCCATGGGCTTTGCCATCGACGACAAAAAACTCAAGCACGCCGGGCTGGACTACTGGCATTATCTGGACATCAGCTACTATGACGGGCTGGATGACTTCTTTGCAAAGAACAGCGGCCCATACTACTACTTCACCACCAAGGCACCCCAGCGCTACACCGATGTGGCCTACCCGGACGGGGCTTACCTCGTGTTCGGGCGGGAGGACGCCGGCCTGCCGGAAGCCCTGCTGGCCGCCAATCAGGAACACTGCATCCGCATGCCCATGCGGGACACCTGCCGCAGCCTGAACCTGTCCAACAGCGTGGCCGTGGGCGTGTACGAGGTGCTGCGCCAGTGGGATTTCCCGGAGCTTCTGGACCACGGACATTTACGAGACTACGAATGGAAATGAGGTTACTATGAGCAAGATCGCGATCCTGACCGATTCCTCCTGCGACATCCCGCAGGAGATGGCCGAGAAATACGGCATCGACATCATGAGTTTCCACATCCTGCTGGACGATGTGGATTATGTGGAGCGGGAGAGCTGCACCAACACCGAGTTCTACGACAAGATGCGTCTGGCCAAGGGGGTGCCCTCCACCGCCGCCATCACGCCCATCCAGTTCTGTGAAAAGTACTGCCAGTATGTGGACGAGGGCTATACCGATGTGATCCATGTGCCCATCAACAAGTCCGGCAGTTCCACCTACAACAACGCCCTGATGGCACAGGGCATGCTGCGGGAAGAGCGACCGGAGCATCACATGAAGATCCACCTGCTGGATCCTCACACCTATTCTATGGTGTTCGGCTGGTATCTGTGCGAGATGGCCCGCAAGCTGAAGAACGGTGCCGAGATCAGCCATGTGATCCAGGAGTTTGAAAAGCAGATGAACTGCATGGAGATCATCCTGGGACCCTACAGCCTGAAGCAGATGAAAAAGAGCGGCCGCATCTCCGCTGCGGCTGCCGTCATGGGCGAGCTGATGGGCGTGCGCCCCATCATTACTCTGATCGACGGCAAGACCAAGGTGGAGAGCAAGGTGCGCGGCGACGACAAGGTCGTGCCCGCTATGATCGAGCTGTGCAAAAAGCGCGCCGACGGCGTGGAGAACTTTGACTATATGATCGGCCACACCAACATCAAGCAGGCCGAGGACCTGGAAAAGGCCTGCCGCAAGGCCTTTGGCAAGGCTCCGCTGGTGGTGTTTGAGCTGGGCGGCGTGGTGTCGGCCAACACCGGCCCCGACACGGTGGCTCTGGTGTACACCGGCCACCCCAGAGGGTAACATTTCAATGCCATTGCATGATGCAATGGCATTTTTTGTTGCATTCCGTGCCAATTTATGCTATACTCCCCTTTGCTGTGCTTTTTTGCGCAGTTCCTTTAGAGCAACTTAGGATTTTAGGCTCCCCGGTGCGTCTCGAACCGCGCCGGGCCAAACCCACAGGGGCTGGCGGCCCTGTGCGGTCAAAATCAAACCGCTGGAGTATTATCATGAATCAGAATTCTTCCGTCCGTAAACTGGTGCGCTGCGGCCTGGTGGCTGCCATCTATGTGGTGCTGTGCCTGGCACTACAGCCCCTTTCCTACGGGGCTGTGCAGGTCCGTGTGGCCGAGGCCCTGTGCCTGCTGCCGGTGTTTGGCACCGAGTACATCCTGGGTGTGGTGCTGGGCTGCTTTTTGGCAAACCTGCTGGGCTCCACCATCGTGGACGTGATCTTTGGCACTCTGGCCACCCTGCTGGCCTGCCTGGTCACCTACCGGCTGCGGAACATCCGCTTCAAGGGCCTGGCCCTGGCTGCCAGCCTGCCCCCGGTGCTGTTCAACGCCGTGATCATCGGCATTGAGATCGCCGTCATGTTCCCGGACCCCTCTTCCAGCGCCCCGATCTGGCTGGCCTGCATCACCAACGGCATCTCGGTGGGCATCGGCGAGCTGATCAGCTGCACCGTTCTGGGTGTGATGCTGGTGAAGATCATTGAAAGCAACACCGCTCTGAGCCAGATTTTTGGGGCGGAATAAGCGGCTTTGCCGCAGGAGGGCCCCATGCAGCCAAATGGTATGATTTTCTGGGACTGGAACGGCACCCTGATGGACGATGTGGATTTTACCCACGGGTGCCTGAACTGGATGCTGGAAAGCCACGGCTACCCGCAGCGGTACGATCTGGCCCAGTACCGGGAGCTGTTCCGCTTCCCCATTGAGGACTACTACCGCCTTGCCGGGTTTGACTTTTCCCGGCACCCCTACCCCATGCTGGCAGAGCACTTTATGGCGCACTACAATGCCGGGGTGGACGCCTGCCCGGTGATGGCCCACGCCGTGGACACCCTCACCGAGCTGGCCCGCCGCGGCTGGAAACAGGCTGTACTTTCCGCCTCCCGCCGGGACTACCTGATCGAGCAGGTGGCCGCGCGGGGTCTGCAGGGCTTTTTTACCGAGTTGCTCGGCCTTGCAGACATCTACGGCGTGAGCAAGGTGCAACTTGGCACCGACTATCTGCGCCGCACCGGCATCGACCCGGCCCACTGCGTGATGATCGGCGACACCCAGCATGATGCCGAAGTGGCCGCCGCCATTGGCGCCAAGTGTGTGCTGTACACCGGCGGGCACCAGTCCCGCGCGCTGCTGGAAGCTGCCTGCCCCCATGTCATCGACGACCTGGCCCTGCTGCCGGATCTGCTGGAGAGCTTATAATGCAAAACCGACCACCTGTGATGGCTGCATCACGGGTGGTTTTTGCGTTTATGAACGCCCCGGCAGCATCTTTTTACAGAAAGTTCATGCAAAAAGCGGCTAAACTAGCCTTGCAGATTTGACGCCCCTGCTGCTTTGGTGTATCATATAGATTGTATTGATGTGCCTTTCCGGACGTGTGTGCGTCCTGATTCTATTGTATGAGGTGTAACGAATGTCCCTTGTTGAAAAACTCTTTGGCAGCTTCTCCGACCGGGAGCTGAAAAAGGTCAATCCCATTGTCAAGCAGGTGCTGGCACTGGAGCCCAAGTATGCGGCCCTTTCGGACGCAGAGCTGCAGGCCCAGACCCCTGCTTTCAAGCAGCAGCTGGCCGAGGGCAAAACGCTGGACGACATCCTGCCCGACGCCTTTGCCGTGTGCCGCGAAGCCGCCTGGCGTGTGCTGGGCATGAAGCATTTCCCGGTGCAGATCACCGGCGGCATTGCCCTGCACCGGGGCGACATCGCTGAGATGCAGACCGGTGAAGGCAAAACGCTGGTGGCAACCCTGCCCGCCTACCTGAACGCTCTGACCGGCGAGGGTGTGCATATCGTTACCGTCAACGATTACCTGGCCAAGCGCGACAGCGAGTGGATGGGCAAGCTCTACCGCTGGCTGGGCCTGAATGTCGGCCTGATCGTGCAGGGCATCGATGGCGA
>ERZ827104.3435-NODE-3435-length-11125-cov-37.111021_pt1 | contig 11125 bp, 10 predicted proteins | sample MGYA00519781_ERZ827104 | MGnify/ENA primary metagenome ERZ827104 (study PRJEB31778, sample SAMEA3449257) | human gut metagenome | biome: human gut; feature: human-associated habitat; material: faeces | place: United Kingdom | collected 2010/2012 ... | reverse complement strand
GCAAAGCGAAAAGCTCGTCAAGCAGCATTGATTTTTCCATGGAATTCATATCGCTCACTTACTTAGACATGACAATGAAAACTTCATCTTCCTGTGGCTCTCGGTTCAGCTGCTGGTGAATGATGGATAATACCCGTTCATATTTACAGCGCATATCATGAAAATTACGCAGATAGTAGAATCTGTTCATTCCTATAACATTCAACATAGTCCCTCCAGTTTCTCTATCAGACTTTTCAAGTTCCGGTAGGTTAAGTTTCGTTGCTGTATCCTTATTCCGTTTGTCATACGGATGTCTATCATCATTCTTACAGGACAGGATTCCGTATTCTCCTTTCTTTCCGGAATAGGAGAAGAGGACACTTCCTTTGAGGATTGTGTATCCGTTTCCGGTTGTCCTTCTACTTGTACCGGTACTATTTGATGTCTTGTATCCTTGTGCCATACTCTTCCGTGGTATTGCTTCCGCTTTGTAGCGGATGAACAGCCTTTAATGCTTGATTATTCTTTCGCTCTGAAAAGTAAATTAATTTCCTTTTCTCTCGCTTAACCGAATAATTCAAAATCACTGCTGCTGTACATACTTTTAATATTTTTTGTTACAGTAGCGAAGGTCATATTTTTTATTCTTTGAGGCAATAAGTCAAAATTGGATGCTTACTTAAGATTTATATTATGGTATTTATAATTTTGCAGTTTAAAGATGTTTTCTATCGAAAAGATTCTCGTATTGTTTTATAAAAGCTTCTCGAGAGAAGAATTTACGGAAAACATTGAAGTTTTTCTTTTTAAGTGAATCAATATCTATATTATTTAATGATGTATAGTTGTTGTTTATATCTTCTGCATAAATAATATTATTCTCTTTGTTAAAGTCTAGATTTCCACCAACTTTTGATAATATTATGGCTGAGGATTGTGACATTGCTTCAAGTGTTGCGAAATCAAAGATTGAAATGCGATGCAGCATGATATATATGTCACTTATTTTGTGAATATACATAATAGTCGAATGTGGAAGAGAATCGAAATATATATATGAAAATGTTGGTATTTCCTTTTTTATATAATCGAGTTCTACAAATAATTTATCTTTTAAAGGTCCTTTACCTACTAAAATGTAGCGTATTGGTTTTGAGGAGACCTTTGCAAATTCTTTGATAAATTTGACTGTTTGATCTTGTCCTTTTGCGATTGTTAATGTTCCTAATGAAAATAATGTGATGTATTTTTCGTCGTAAATTAGATTTAAATTGTCAGGTTTTACTGGATTAACTTGTGGAATAATATTGTATAAAGGATTGGATATTTTCACTTCATTTCTTGAACAACTAGCATTTTTGCTAGAAAAATACATATCGGCTGCTCCTTTACTTGGGAAGTGGACTGTTTGCGCATGGATAAAGGCATTACGTTCCTTTTGTGCGATTTGATTAATTTTATGTTGACTCAATTTTTTCCCAAAATTTGTCAACTCTTCAACTAAAGGACCTTGGTGGTGATATATTATTGAATATTTCTTACCCATACGTGCTAATAAATCTCCCGTATCAATGTCATGAGTAAAGAAATAAGCATCTTTTATTTTCCGAAACTTGATATAAAATAATATTTTATTAAGCGGAATCTTTACAGGACCAAGTCGTAGTGTTATTATGTTAAATTGATAGTCACACGAAAAATTTTTAATTTTATTTCCTAATATACTTTTTTGAAGAAATAAAACTCCACCAGGGCCTCCGGTTGCACCTCGATTATCTCGTAAAGTACAAAATATAATACGACTTATCATATATTTATTGTAAAAAATATTTAAACTGTTCAGTAATGTATTTATTCATATTCTCAATATAAATTTTGTTGTTTTTACGGATGGTTTCCGCATATTTTTTGTCATTCCAAATTTTACGTAAGAAATCTAACCATTCTTGTGGGGTCTCTGAAGCAAAAATTGGAGCATTTTCTTTATTGTAAATACCAGTCATACTATGAGGATGAACCATGGTTATTTTATTATATGCTACGGATTCAAAGGTCTTTATCTTTAAACCTGTTCCTTGATATGTCGGATTAATTGCTATATCACCTAATTTGTATAAGTCTGATGCATCATTAACATAACCCAGTAAATCAATATTCGGATGGTTTTTATATTGGGAAATAGCTGTGCATAATGATCCTCCTATTATTAAATGACAATCTGGAAATTCATTTAAGATTAAGGGAAATATATTCGTTATAAACCAATTGAATCCGTTAATATTTAAATAAAAGGAACTGGATAGCATTACAAGATTATGATTGCCAACATATTCTTGATTCTTAAAATCATAATTACAATAACTGGTTAGTATTTTGCTTTTAGGAGCAAGACGTTGAAAAAATATTTTTTCTTCATTTTGCATAGCAAATATGAATGGGCATCTTTGTAAAGCTTTTGCTTCTTCATTAGGGGTTAAGTTAAGAAGACTTTTAACATTATTTCTCATGTTGTTGTAGGTAAAACTATCATGGGTTATTATTCCACGTCTTGGAATAATAATTTTTGTAAGAAGTTTTGTAAACCAATAGTAGTTAATAATGCATGCATCAAAGTGAATTTTTGAATCGAGTTTGTTTACATAATGATGTAATCTCATTGGATATCTATTATCACAGCCTGAGAAATAGTTTGTAAATGTTTTGTGGTATAATGAGGTTGATAATTCTTTTATCTTATCGAAGATACTCATTTGATAATGAAAATATTTATCTCCCCATTCTTTAGCTGATGCTTTGATTCCTTGAGCTGTCTTTTGCTTATTAGATTTTTTGATTGTATAAAAAGTTACATGCAAAAAATAGACATCATGCCCCATTTCTTTTAATAAGGATGTATATTTCTTAATAAAACTACCACTTCCTGATGTGGTTGGATGTGTTTGAACACTTGAGACAATTAGAATTTTCATTTTAATTTAGTCTGAAAGGAATTTAATATTTGTTCCATCATATTTTTATAATCTTGTAATAATATCTCAGATTTTTTTAGAACCTGCTCCTTTGGGAAATTAGTTATGTAATGAACAACATCTTTTATATTTATGTTACATTTTCCTTTATTGATTGCTGAGCGATATTGTTCTAATCCGAAGACTTTAAGGATATGTTCAACTTTGCTTGATCCATCATTTTTATGATTTCCCCAAAAATCTGTTGTACCCCAATAGTCAAGGCTGAAGAATGGAGTACCGTTATGAAGGCTTACAATGATTGGATGCATATTACTACCAATATATGCCGATGCATATTTAATTAATCCATACCAGTCTAATATGGGAAGTGGGATATCAATAGAATAATCAAATGGGTGCTTAAAACGTATCCCAACAGGCATTGGGAAAGCAACGCAATACATATTAAGTTTGGAAAATTCTTCTTTAAGTTCTTTCATTTGCTCCATTGTTAAATCCTGATGAAGTAAACTGATTAGAACATATTTTTTAGGTAATTTATATTTATTGATTAATTCCTCTTTTGTAGAAATTAAAAAACCTGCATTTTCGTTAAAAGCAAAAACTGGGTCAGGAGTGATAGGAGGTATAATTTTATTTTTAGAAATTGATGCAACCATATTTTGTGTCCATGTATCTCGTACAGATAGATACGTCATCCGTTTTAATTGAATTTCCATATTCTGACGTTGTTTCTTTCGGAAATATTTATATGCAGAATTTTGAGATGAAACTGACATCATTGCAATTGGTGTTTGTTCTTGTATTCCACACCCCCAAAAGCAATTTGGAAATAAACGTTCTGGAATCATTGGGATGATATAAAATGGTTTTCGCTTTCCACGTTTGATTCTTGTTCTAAAAGGATGATGTTGTAGGACAGCATCTGATCCTATTATGATACCATCTAGATTATATTTATTAATAATATTATTTATTTCCTCTGCGTTTTTACAACGTATAGATTGATTATTTATTGTAGAATCGATAAACTTAATATGTTCTTGCTTTTGTATTTCATTAGGATGAATCTGACAAAAGGCCTCATGTGATTTATCAGATTCGTATTGAATAAATAGTGGATTATGTCCGTTATTTAAAAGATAATAATAGGTTGATACTGCTTGTAAGTTAGCACCAAAATTAGCGACTCGATAATACGTGATAATTCCTATATTCATATTTCAGTTCGTTGTCTTTTGTTTTTCTGAATATTTAAATCTAACATATAAAGAAATATGGCATATGCCATATTTCCTACATTCCACATTGCCCAAAAGTCAAAGACTATAAGCAGAACTTTCATAAGGAAAAATATTTTTAACCATAAATCAATGTATTTCCAATTCTTTAAAAATGTCCAAAGATAAAATAATATAGCTGAGGTTCCAATAATACCAAAAAGAGAATAATAGCCAAATATACCGATATCTTCTCTATAAAATCCAAAGTTTTCTTTTAGAAAATTAGTTATTTCCCAAAGTTTAGAGTCTCCAGGTATCCCTGAGCCTAATAGAAAATATAGGGGGGAATCAGAAAAATCAAATAAAAAATATTTTAAAGATAAAAAGCGGATAAAGTCTTCACCTTCACCTTGAGATTCAACCGCAGTTTGGTTCATCTCTGTAAATTCATTGTAGAAATTATAAAATAAAAAAATAAATATTATAATAAATAATGTCCATACATAAAAGCGGTATTTGTTTTTTAACATTAATCCAGCATATCCAATTGCTGCTAAAGATATGTAAATATGTTTACGTGAACAATAGCTAAGTAATCCAATTAAAAAAACTATACTTAATACTAATAGTTTTTTTGATATAGTTTTTTTGTGTGAAGCAAATTTTCCTAAGCAATAAGCATAAGCTAGCATAACGAAATCAACACCCCAAATATAAAATCTATATAACCCCATTCTTTGAGCTATGCCATAATCTTTATTTGGACTCCCTGCAAACCAATAAGTTGGGAATGTAAATTGTTGACCAATTTCTATTATTACCCAAATTGTAGAAATGATAATAATGTATTTCATTATGACATTAGTACTTATATTCCATTTGCGTAATACAAAATATAATAACAATACCCATGTCCATTTTATAGAAGCGGCAATACTTGTGAAAATAGATTGCCCCCAGTCAATATAAGCTGGAATAAATGATAGGAAAACTGTAAAAATTGTCCAAATTACTATTGTAGAAAATTCCCATTTATATGACTTCCAGTACTTCTTTTTATCTGTTAAGATAATGGATAAATATAGTATAAAAAACGGATAAGCCCATTTTGTTCCGAATGGATTTATGTCTAACGTTAGATTAGACCAAAAACAAATAGCTATTAGTATACTAGAAATTAAAATTATTTTTTGTAATAGATTTAATTTCTGTAACAGGGGATGTTTGTACATAAGTTATTCTCCAAAAAATAGGTGCTTTAACAATGTGCTGGTAATAATAATTCTATATACGAATAATGATAATAGAATTGCTATTATGGATATTATTGTTGAATATAAGATTTGTAACGTAATAATAGTAACAGGATTTTGTGTTAGTAAACATTCTCCTATCCGAGGAATTTGTATAACAAATATAATATGTAAAATATAAATAGGTAATGTTTTTTTACCAATGTATGCTAATATTGGACGTAATTTCTGGAATGTTTTTTTATATAAGATATGAAATGCTAATAAAGAACCACTTATTGATAATATAATATTACTGTATTCATACATGTATTTTAATATTATATTGTAATTTTGGAGGTATCTAGATCCAAATAAGAGAGCAAAGAAAATAAAGTTTAAAGTAAAAAACCAAGTTTGTTTTACGCAAATAGAAAATAGGGTATTATATTTTTTAAGGAAGACTCCAGTAAAAAAAGGAAGTAGTGATCCCATAAACTTTCCTAATTGAAGTTCTCCATAACTTAAATCTTGTATATGTAAATATCGCAATAATAAATATGTAATAGCTAATATTATTAAATCGATAATAAAATAATTTCGCTTATTTATTATTTGCATGATGCAAATTAAAATAAATCCAATAATAGATAGTTCGAAAAGGCAAAGTAGAAACCAATAGCCAATGGCACCTCTTACTAAATAAACTAGCCACATAGTGCATGCCCAAGGAAGTAATAAGCGAATTACTTTTTTCTTTGCGAAATTAATAAAATCTTTAAATAAATATGCTTTATATGTAAGATAGCCTGAGACAATAAAAAATAGAGGCATATGGAAGGAGTAAATTAATTGGTATATACTTCCACCTGCTTTTATATTTGTTGGCTGTGTGAAGTCGAAGATACATAGAGTCGGATCTGCATAATTCCATGCGATAGCATGTCCCATTACCATTAAAAAAATGGCTAATCCTTTTATTGCATCGAGATATTCTAATCGTTCTTTCATGGGCAATATATTTTATATCATGTGGAAATTGTTTCTAGGAATATATTGAAAGTTTTTTTTGTCACGATATCCTATAATTTTGGCAGGTACTCCTCCTACAATTGCGAAGGGGGGAACATCTTTGGTGACTACAGCCCCAGAGGCTATTACAGCTCCTTTTCCTATTGTTACTCCTGGTAATATAATAGCACGGGAACATATCCATGAGTAAGCTCCTAAAATGACAGGAGCACCTTTTACCTGAAAATCGTCAGAATTATAATCATGATGAAGTGTCCAAACTAAAACGTGACTAGCAATAACACATCCTTCTTCTATTGTCAAACCGCTACGTGCATCAAGCATTACATTTTTTCCTATAGAATTTTTTCCTGATATTTTCAACTTCTGAGGAGCTCTAAGTTCAAGTTGGCGATACATATATACATTAGTTCCAATTGTTGCACCGTATAACTTCACATAGATAAATTTTCTCAGATGGCGGCTTAATACTATTGGAGTGATATCATTAAGAAGTAGCTCATAAAAAGAGCGCTCCCATATTCTGATTGCACGTTTTATGTCTTTTAATAAAAGATATAGTTTACTCATGTTATTTTATTTAGAAAAAAAAGATTCTTTATTATTTGTTTTATTTGTCGCTTTCGATAATTCCTGATAAAAGCTTTATGCTTCTTCTCTAAATTTATAGAAAAAATACGTTCTATTAATGGGCCATAAGGTTGATTTAAGTTGTTATAAATTTCTGCGCGTTTTTCTGGGATATTTCTGTTTGTAGGGAGCAAGGCCGGTTGTGAAAAAGCACAGTCTTTTGTTATTGGGTATAGTTCAAACTTAGAGGGTAGCATTTCTAAGATTTTTTCTCCTTTGGTGGTATTACATAGTAGGATACTTATACCGTTTCTTTTATTTTTTTCAGAAAAGATATTTTTGTATTTTTTTGACAATCCCCATGCATCTCCTATAGTTAAGTCACCGTATCTTCCTTTACTTCTAAAAGGGCAGGTATAACATGACGGCCTTAAATTATAATTACAATTATCACCGCTATATGCGAAACTATAATATGTGGGGGATGATGATGCATGTCGTTCAATATGTTTTACACCATTTGAATTTTTGATATCGAAATTTACTATTCCACCTATGTCCCATGGATAAATCTTTTTACTGCGGAAACGTAAATTTGATAGTTTACCTTGGAAAAGGGATTCCCAGTAATTCACTTCTAAAGGTATAAGTTTTGGGCTAAACACTCCATGACATGTTAAATCTATCGTAAATAGGTTTTCATAATCTTTTCTTAGAAATCCTTTTAAACCTGCTATCTGACATGGGGTGCCTATATATAATACTTCTTTTGAGGCCTTTAGAAGTTCTTTAACTTTTAAGAATGTGTTTCCAGTATCACTTTGCATATATTTTGAGTTGCACATTCTTTTCACAGTAATAATGTCCTGAGTATGTATATGTTTTACCGTCCAATTGGTTTCATCTAAAATAACTCCAAAAACGTAATTCTGATTCTTCACAAATTCTAAAGAAATCCATGTGCATAATCCTATAGTAGCACAATTTAAACCCAGTTCTTGGTCTTTTCCTGTTACAAGGTACGCATCATTTTTTAATAGAGCATTTGCTTGATGATGTTCTGATGTCATCGGACATACTTTCTCGCAAATTCCACAACGTATACATTTATTTGTATCTAATGTAGGATACAAAAAGCCTTCGCTATTACGCTCCATACTTAATGCTTTATGTGCACACGCTAGTACACAAGCCCCACATCCCGTGCAATTTGATTCTCTAGGATTAAATATATAACTATTAAAACTCATTTACGTATTTGGGTAATAATTAAATTTAAACGATTGGCAATTTTCTGCGGTAGGTATCTATGTAATAGATATGTTATTTTAGAGTTACGATTAGAGTGTGGGTATTTTATATATTTAATATGTTTCTTAGTTACTTGAGAAAGTAGCTTATCTATACGTGCATCATATTTATAGTCATAATAAAAATCATTACTAGTTTCATAGAATGAAATAACTTTTCTTATACCTTCTCTTAATGAAACTTTAAATTGTAATTCAGGCACCGCATTTTTTATTTTTTGATTATTAAAAATTGCATTCAAGCTTCTATCTCCAATAAGTTCTCCTTTATATTCTGGTAATAAATCCGTTATTGTTTTGATAGGAACGTTTATTATTTGTGGAACTTGATGCATTTCTTCATATAAAGTTGTAAGTACCTCTTTCCATTTATAACAATAATCACTCGTTATATGAAAGTCTTCATTTTTTGCTTTAGGGTTAAGAAAAAGTCCAACCAAAGCTTCTGCAAAGTCAGAACTATATGTTAAAGTACAATATGTTTCACCATTATTCCAAACGAACATTGGCTTGCCATTTTTAATGCGTTCTATGATAGTTCGGTGGAATTTATATGCAGGTGTTATTCCTAATGGAATTCTTTTCTTATCATAGGTTATATATGGTCTAACTATTGTGTAATAGCTTTCACTATTGTTGGATAATTGTATTAAGCTTTGTTCTGCTTCAAATTTATGAATATTATAGTCCCATAACCTATTGGGTTTTGCCGTATTTTCTGTTATAGGAGTTTTGTTTTCATTGTCTCTACAATATACACATGCAGATGATATAAATATATATTGTTTACAGCGATTAGAGAATATAGGGAAGAGGTTAATAATATCTTCTTTTGTCCTAGAAAAGAAATCTACAATGACATCAAATTTTTCTTTTTGAAGGACTGATTTAACTTTTTCTTTACAATTTAAATCTGCAATATATACCTTTACATTTTTATTTATTGATGTGTTATTATTTCCACGATTAAGGATGTACACTGAATATCCTTTTTCTTGTGAAAGTTTTAACACTTCAGAACTGAGGGTTCCAGTTCCCCCTAATAATAAAATCTTCATATGTAAAAATTATTATAGGTTTATTCTAAAGGATTCCTTTATTAATTAGTCTTTATATTAATCTCTTAATTATTGAAAGCGCCTTATTTTTAATAATCTTACGCTCATTTACATTGCATCCGATGAAAAAGACAATGAGTATAACATTTAAAATGCAGATAAATGTTAGTAAAACAAAGCCGGTGAATGATTTTGTAATAAGAGTGTTTATATATAGTGGAATAATTAAAGAAATACAACTAACAGTTATAACATTTAGCCATACATGACGTATGTAGCTCTTTATTTTTAGACCTATCATTTTTTTTAATAGAAGTAATCTAACCGCTAAACAGCATTGTGATATAATTATTGCCACAACGAATACTGTTGCTGGGGGCATACCAATTTGAAGTAGAATATATGAAATGGGTAAATTTAACATATTAATCCCCCCTGCTATAATTTGATAATTCCGTATGTTTCCTGTAGCAAGCATAGCTGTAATTAGAGGGTATGAAATAGATTCGCTTAAAGCAAAGATAAGAATAAGCCGTACAAATAAAGCTGTATGTGCTGGTACTTCTTTAAGCCATAACATCAAAACATAATCTGTTTCTATTATTATGGGAAGAGATAATAGTAGAAGCATGTAGAAAGAGAATCTTGCACCTTGATAGATTAACGTCATCATATATGCTATATCTTGTTTTGCATATGACTTTGTGATTTGAGGATTTAGGGCTGTCATAAAATTTGATACAAACCCAGAAATGGCAGTATTTACCTGAAATGCTATACCTCTAGCAGCATTTACGGCTGGTCCACAAAATAAATTTATAATTATGTTTCCACCTTGATCTCTTAATATGACGGCGGAAGACCCGATAAAGTTCCACCCAGCAAAATTAAACATTTGTCTTAATAGTTGCTTATCCCAAATGAAATGATAAGTGCATTCATTAAAATGTCGTTTACAGTAATATCCATAAGTGAGTCGTATAATAAATGCTACTATACACATTAAAATTGCATAAAAAGTTAATTTATCTATTGGGGAGATAACAATAAGATAAGCAATTGTAAGTTTCCCTATTGCCTCTAATATACTGATATATGCAAATGCTGACATCTTTTCATGTGCAATAATACTAGCATTATAAGGGACACTTACCAAATTAATTGCAAATGTTAGAATGGAAAATTGAAAAACAAAATTAGCAGCTTCTATACGGGTATCAGGAATATTCATTTTAGCATTTAGAAACCAAGTGCCAACAGTCTCTGCAATAATGATAATAATACCAGCTAAAATAAGTTGGATAGTAACAGCTGATGAAAATATTTTATTGAGTTTGTCTAGATTCCCCTTTCCTAATTCATATGTAATAAAACGGCTGATTGCGGCTGAAAGCGATCCTGATAGGATGGAAAACATGGCTACAACTCCACCTACTACGTTGTAAATACCGAAATCCTCTACTCCTAATGTGTTAAGTACGACACGTGAAGTGTATAGGCTAACTATCATTAAGAATAGCATTCGGAAATATAATAATAGTGTATTCTTTGCAATCCGTTTATTATTGATTGTACTATCTTTCATAAAAAGTCATTTTATAATATGGCTTAGTCTTAAACTTTTACTAAGTATAATTGTTGCAATCAAAATAATTATAGGAGACCAATATAGATAAATATTTTGCCATTCATGTGTAAGATGTTTATTTATTATATTGAAAAAAGTAATAAATAATGGATGAAAAA
>ERZ827104.3422-NODE-3422-length-11166-cov-2.760418_pt1 | contig 11166 bp, 7 predicted proteins | sample MGYA00519781_ERZ827104 | MGnify/ENA primary metagenome ERZ827104 (study PRJEB31778, sample SAMEA3449257) | human gut metagenome | biome: human gut; feature: human-associated habitat; material: faeces | place: United Kingdom | collected 2010/2012 ... | reverse complement strand
GCTGTGGCCGTCGCCGCAGGTGCCGCCGCCGTAAAGCTCGGCAAAGAGGTCATTGCCGCCTATGCTGACTATGAACAGCTGGTCGGCGGTGTTGACACTCTGTTCAAGGACTCCTCGCAGGAGATCCAGCGGTACGCCGCCAATGCATACAAAACGGCAGGGCTTTCTGCCAACGAGTACATGGAGACGGTCACGGGCTTTTCCGCAAGCCTGATCCAGTCTCTCGGCGGTGATACCGAGAAAGCCGCCAAGTATGCGGACATGGCAATCACGGATATGTCCGATAACGCCAACAAGATGGGCACGGATATGTCCTCCATTCAGAATGCCTACCAGGGTTTCGCCAAGCAGAACTATACGATGCTCGATAACCTCAAGCTGGGCTACGGCGGCACGAAGCAGGAAATGGAGCGACTGCTCGCCGATGCGGAGAAGATATCCGGTGTCAAGTACGACATCTCCTCTTATGCGGATGTGGTGGAAGCCATCCATGTCATGCAGGAGAGCATGGACATTGCAGGAACGACCGCCAAGGAAGCGGAAGCCACTATTTCCGGCTCTGTCAATGCGCTGAAATCCGCCGTGTCGAACCTCATTGTAGGTTTTGGTGATGCGGACGCTGATATGGAACTGCTGTGCAACAACATGGTGGATGCCTTCAAGACCGTGGTGGCGAACATCACCCCGGTTATTGAGAACATCGTGGCGGCTCTGCCCACGGCGCTGGATGCTCTGCTGACGGCTGTAGGTGAACTGCTGCCCACACTGCTGGAAGCGGTCACCGAACTGTTCTCGCAGGTGCTGGAAACGCTGCTTTCTTTGCTTCCGCAGCTTATCCCGGCGGCGGTGTCTGCTCTCATGACCATCGTGAACACGCTGATTGAGAATCTGCCCCTGCTTATCGAGGCAGCGGTTCAGCTGGTGTCTACACTTGTGACAGGCATTGCGGATGCACTGCCCACGCTCATTCCGGCAGCGGTACAGGCTATCGTCACCATCGTACAAGGACTGGTGGACAGCCTGCCGATGCTCCTTGACGCAGCCTTACAACTTATCACAGGACTGGCGCAAGGACTTCTCGATGCACTGCCCGTACTGATTGTTGCTCTGCCGGAGATCATCAGCGGCATCATTACCTTTCTGCTGGACTCCATCCCGCAGATCATTGAAACGGGTATTCAACTTCTGACCTCGCTTGTTGCCGCATTGCCGGATATCATCACGGCGATCGTGGAAGCCATTCCGAAAATCATTGACGGCATTATCAATGCTGTGCTGAATGCGATACCGCTCATTATTCAAGCGGGCATCGACCTGCTGATTTCGCTGATACAGGCTTTGCCGCAGATCATCACCACCATCGTGCAGGCGATTCCGCAAATCATCTCCGGCATTGTCAATGCTCTGGTCGGAAACATCGATAAAATCATCATGGCAGGTGTGCAGTTGTTCGTTGCACTGATTGAAAACCTGCCCACCATCATCGTGGAGATCGTCAAGGCCGTGCCACAGATCATTGCAGGCATCGTGAAAGCCTTCGGCTCTCTGATGTATAAAATCGTAGAAATCGGCGGCAACATCGTCAAGGGACTGTGGAGCGGTATTACCCAGCTTGCCTCGTGGCTGTGGGATAAGGTGTCCGGGTGGATCTCCTCCATCTGGGACGGCATCTGCGATTTCTTCGGTATCCATTCGCCCTCGAAAGAGATGGCGTGGGTCGGTGAAATGCTGGTCAAGGGTCTTGCAGGCTCCATTGACGACAACGGCGATGAAGCGGTCAAAGCCGCAGAAGGCATGGCAGAGGACATCAACGGTGTCATGGGCGACCTCGCTCACGATATGCAGACGGCTCTGCCCACCGACTTTGACGTGAACGGCTCGATCCGCTCTGCCGTGGATGGTGTGGTCGGCAAAGCGGCTTCCGCTTTCACCATTGCACTGAACATCACGAACTTCAACAATTACAGCAGCGAGGACATCCGTCAGCTTACCAACGAAGTCATGGAAACGGCGAACCAGTTCGCCCAGCGGAAAGGAGTGGTATTCGCATGACCTATTTCACCTACAACGGCCGCAGTTCCGCTGATTTCGGTCTGCATATCGAGAAGAAGGACGTGTTCTCCGCACCGGAGTACGATGCGGAGTTCATCTCCATTCCCGGCAGAAGCGGTGACATCATCAATCCGAACCGCCGCTTTGCCAACATCAAGGTGACCTACACGGTGTTCCTCGCACGAAAAAATACCGCCGCACTTGCCGATGTTCTACGGGACATCAAGGGCTGGCTGTATTCCGAGCCGGACAGATACCACAAGATCACCGACTCCTACGATGCGGAGTATTTCCGCTACGGCGTCATCTCCGGCAATCTGGACATTGAGGAGCAGCTGAACAAGGTCGGCAGTTTCACCGTGACCTTCAACTGCAAGCCCTTCAAATACAGTTTTGCGGGACAGGAAACGGTGTCGGCTGACGCCTCCGAACTGACGATTACCAATCCGACGGCGTTTGAGAGCCGACCGTACATCAAGCTCTATGGCAGCGGTACGGTGGCGCTGCTGATACAACCCCAAGGACGGGGCATGATGATTTCCGACTTGGACGAGTACATCGAGATAGACAGTGAGCTGATGAATTGCTTCAAAGGCACTGTCCTCAAAAACGATACGGTCAAAAGTGCAGTGTTTCCGGTTCTCAAGCCTGGAAACTGCACGATTGCCTGCACTGGCGATGTGACCGGAATTGAAGTCATCCCAAGGTGGTGCTGCCTATAAAACCCCTTCTCGGTGTGGGTGATTGAAAAGTTCACAGATTCATGATATAATTTTGTGAGAATATTTGTGTACAGCGGAGGTGAGCAATTGAAAAAGAAGCTTATCCTTATTGGTATAGCAATATTAGTAGTTTTGCTTACAACATGGACAATTTGGGGAAATGTGACCGTAGGTATTACGCATTATACTGTTTTGAGCGAGAAAATCCCTGCGGCTTTCAATCATTACAGGATTTCCGTTGTATCCGACTTACACAACGCACATTTTGGGAAAAACAACGGTAATATTGTCTCTCTTATTGAAAAACAAAAGCCAGATATGATCGCTATAACCGGCGATTTGGTGGATTCGAGCAAGACCAACATTGAAATTGCGGAAAGCCTCATACAACGACTTGTTAAAATTGCACCATGCTATTATGTGACCGGAAACCATGAGGCTTGGATCGGCGAAAAATATCAGGAGCTTGAGAAGAAACTAATTGACGCAGGAGTTATCGTTCTCCATGATGAGTCGATGGAACTTGCGAAAAACAATGAAACGATACTGCTTGCCGGTCTGGATGACCCCGATTTTACCGACCGAGATTCATCCATACAAGAAAGTATCCTGAAAACCAAGCTCGAAGAAATGAATCTGACAGGTGAGTATTGCGTACTGCTGTCACACAGACCGGAAACATTTAGCGCCTATGTATCTGAGAATATTGACTTAGTATTAAGCGGACATGCGCATGGCGGGCAGTTCCGATTGCCCTTTATTGGAGGAATTGTTGCGCCGAATCAAGGCTTTTTCCCGAAATATGATGCCGGGAAGTACTCCGAAAACAATACGACCATGATAGTGAGCCGGGGTATCGGCAACAGTATTATCCCCATTCGGTTCAATAACAGACCGGAAATTATTGTTGTTGAACTCCAAAGCAAATAAAGTTTTCGTTATTAAATACAACTCATTTGCCACCGTGGAGAAATCCCCGGTGGTATTTTTATGCCCGGAAGGAGGTGACAGCCTATGATTCCAGTCCTATACCCGCCCAATGCAACGGATTTTTCCACCTTCGGCCTTGGTGTACTGACGGACACCATTTCCTGTGAAGTGACCGAGGAGCGGAACGGTGTGTTCGAGTGCCTGCTCAAATACCCGGTGAGCGGTCAGCACTATGGGCTTATCACCAAGGAGTGCATTATCAAGGCAAAGCCCAACGATACCGCCGCCAACCAGGCGTTCCGCATTTATCGCATCACGAAGCCCTTAAACGGCATCATCACCATCTACGGTCAGCACATCTCGTATGACCTCGCCAATGTTCCGGTGATGCCGTTTTCGACGGAGAGCCGTTCTCCGCAGCTTATCCTTTCGCAGCTTCTTGCAGGAGATACACGCTTCACGGGCTGGACGGACTACTCGGACGCAAAGTCATTCTCGGTCACGCAGCCGAAAAGTGTCCGAGCCTGCCTTGGCGGTACGGAAGGCTCCATGCTCTCCAAATGGCACGGCGAGTTTGAATGGGACAACTTTACGGTGAAGTTCCATTCGCACCGTGGGCAAAAGACCGGCGTGGTCATTGAGTACGGCAAGAACCTCACCGCATTGGAGCAGGACGAGGACAACAGCGGTGTATATACGGCATTGCTCCCGTATGCCGTGTACACCCCGGAAGGCTCGGACACCGAAACGGTAGTCACGGTGCCGGAGGTGACGCTCCCCATTATGACTTCGGAAATCATCCGGGCGAAAACGCTCATCATGGATTTCTCCGACCAGTTTGACGGAGTTGTGACCGAGGAAGCCCTCAGAGCCAAAGCCAACAGCTATATCAAGGCAAATCCGCTGGGAGCGACTATCCCCACGGTGAAGGTGTCCTTTGAGCCGCTCTGGAAACAGCCGGAGTATTCGGCACTCTTGGAGCGGGTCAACCTCTGCGATACCGTCACCATTCGGCATTCACTGCTTGGTGTGAGCGTGTCGGCTATGGTCATTGAAACCGTGTACGACACTCTTGCCGAACGGTATGTGAGCATTTCCCTCGGTCAGAGCAAGTCCAGTATGATCACCACCATTTCCGAGGTGCAATCAACGGTGGATAAGGTGGAATCCACGGTGGGACGCTTTCCAAAGCTGCTCCAAACCGCTATTGGAAAAGCGACTGGGCTTATCACCGGTCAGAGCGGCGGCTATGTGGTCATCCACACCGGCGAAGAGAACGGACAACCCTATGAACTTCTCATTCTGGACGCTCCCTCCATTGACGATGCCGTAAATGTATGGCGGTGGAATGTGGGCGGCCTTGGCTTTTCCCATAACGGCTACAACGGCCCCTATGAAACCGCCATCACGGCAGACGGTCAGATCGTCGCAGACTTCATCACCTCCGGCTCACTGGTGGCGAACATCATCAAGGCCGGTGTCATCCAGTCGCAGGACGGCTCGTCATGGTGGGATTTGGAGAGCGGCGAAGTGGTACTCCGTGCGTATGCCACCAACAAGCAGGTCACGGAGGTCAGCGACCGCATTACCACCATTGAGGAACAGAAAATGCTCCGGCTGGTTATCATCTCGTCCAACGGGAACATCTTCAAGAACGGCAATGTAAAAACGCTGCTTTCCGCCAAGGTGTACTCCTGGGACGAGGACATCACCGAAACGCTGGATGCCAACCAGTTTGTCTGGACAAGGGTGTCTGAGGATACGGAAGCGGACAAAGTCTGGAACGAGCAGCATTTCGGCGGCGCAAAGTCCGTGGTCATCACCGGTGTGGATGTCAAAATCCGCGCCACTTTTTATTGCGACCTCATCGACACCACGACCAGGCAGAGCCTGTTATAACGGAGGAATTTACTATGGCAACCGCAGAACCCACAACAGAAGCCGGCACAGTGTCCGGTTCAGATACAACAACTTCAAAGGAGGCTTCTCACATGAGCAAAGCACAAGGTCAGTTTACCATCATCGACTACAATGACGCACTGACACTGACGGGGTACATCGGCTCGAACCTCGCCAAGACTCAGATGTATAACCCCGACAACGGCAGTTATACCCCCGACTGGAAAACGAAGAACCTCGTTCTGACACCCAGCCTGTATGTCATAGGCACGACTGCCGACCAGATCGCCACAGCCAATGTCACTTCGGTCAAGTGGTATGTGGGAGACAGCAGCACCGCCATCACCGCAGGCGCGAACTACGCCCTCAGTGGTGCCAAGAGCCACATCCTCACGGTCAAGGCCAATGTCATGGCGGAGCTGCCCGGCATCGACTATCGCTGTGTCATCACCTACAAGGACGAAAGCACCGGTCTGTCGCTGACCCATCCACTGACCATTTCCTTCTCCCGTGTGGTCAACGGTTCCGGCATCGTCGACCTGCTGGTCACCACACCCAACGGAAATGTGTTCAAGAATGAGGAGGTCGCCAGTCTGACCGCCAAGGCCGAGCTGTGGCGCGGCTCTACGGTAGACACCACCAAGGTCAGCTACAAGTGGGCGGTCATGGACGCTTCCGTCACCGCTACTTCTTCCACCGGTTATGATGCAGACTTCGGCATCGGCTGGCGCAAGCTCTCGGATACCGCCGACAAATACTCCGGCACGGCCACCAATACCCTCACGGTCTATGCAACAGCGGTGGACAGCTACGCTGTGTTTAAGTGCTGTGCCCAGGACACGGATTCCGCATCGGCTTCTTATAACACGAAGTTTTTCGATGTGGCGACCTTCATCGACAACTCCGACCCGTTGCAGATCATCGTCACCTCCACGGGCGGCGATGTGTTCAAGAACGGCCAGGGCACGACTGTGCTGACCGCCGTCTGCTATCAGGCAGGCTCCGAGGTCGACGCAGCCGGAAACGGCAGTTACACCTGGACGAAGTACAACAAGGATGGTGTAGTCGATACCTCTTGGGGAACCAACGGCAGCAAGACCGGCAAGACCCTGTCGGTGTCCAGCGCCGATGTGGATACCAAGGCAACCTTTATGGTCGTTGTGGCAATCTGAGGAGGTGGTGAGATGATCGCATCGGCTCAGTTTACGATTATCAGTCTCTGCGATGTGGTCACCTCGGACACGCCGCCGGAGAACCCCTATGAGGGGCAGCTCTGGGTGGATACTTCCGTGACCCCGCCGGAAACGAAGATATGGGACGGAAATGAATGGGTGGTGCAGAACGACATTGAAACGATCCGCACCACCATTTCCATTCTGACCGAGAAGGACGCACAGTTTCAGCAGACCATCGACGGGCTGAACAGCTATGTGGCGACCCTTACCGAAACCGTGGAAACGGTGTCCAACGACCAGGGCGTCCTGGAGGAACGGGTGCTGAACTCCGAAAGCCGTGTTTCGGAATTGGAACACACGGTGGATGGACTGTCCGTCACCATGCAGGAGCAGTACATCGGCGGCATCAACTATGTGCAGAATTCCTCCGGGTTGAACGGCATCACGGACGATTGGAGCTACTCCGGTACGGTAAAAACAGATACCTCCACCGATACCCAGAACAACACCATTTCCGACTCCTGCTTTGTGCTTGGCGCATACTCCTCGTTGTCGCAGTACATCCGGGGGGTGGTTCCCGGCACTTATACGATCTCGGTTCGGGCAAAGAAAACCTCGACCATGTCCGGGTATTTCTATGTGACCTACAACGGGAACAAAACCAAGTACCTGTTCAATAAGTCCACGGCGTTTGACTGGACGGATTACTCCGTAACGCTCACGGATGTGACTGACCCCACGCTGCGCATTTACTGCTACTGTCGGGATGCGTCCATTTATCTCGCCGACATCATGATCTCCGAAGGAGCAATTCCCCGCAAGTGGACGCCCGCTCCCAACGAGATCTACACGCAGGAGGTCAAGATCGACAAGCGGGGCATCGAGGTATCCAACAGCGCATCGTCCCAGCGGACGGTCATCACGAACACGGAGTTCGCCGGTTACTACAACGATGAGGTGATTTTCACCCTGAACAAGGACGAAACGCAAACCAAGAAAACCACGGTGGACGGCGAACTGACCGTGGGTAAAACGAAGTTTGTCCCGATGCCGACGGCGTCCGAAGGGCTGAACATCGTCATTCTGGATTAAGGAGGGAAAGCTATGGCAACTTGGAAAAGCGCGGCATACGATGGGCGCTATCTTCAACTGGACATTTCAGAAAGCGTGAATGTGGTCAACAACACCTCCACACTTTCCTGGACGCTGACCTCTACCGGTGGCGCATCCACTTACTACACCATTGACACGACCACTGTAACGATCAACGGTACGACCGTCTACTCAAAGGAACGTACCTATTGGGATGACCGTGTTTTCCCGGCAAAGAAAGGTTCTGTCAGTGGCACGATTACTGTAGCTCACGACAGCAACGGCAGCAAAACGATTGCGGTCGGATTCTCGACCCGTGTTTATATCTACGGTTCACAGGAATACGGCGGCAGCATGACGCTGACTACCATTGACCGCTCTGCTCCCACAGTTACATTCAGTACATCGAATGTCACGGCAAACGGGTTCAAAATCTCCGCTACATCCTCTGCCACGGCGGACATCTGGCAATACAGCACAAACGGCGGTTCGAGCTGGACGCAGTTCTCAACGACGGCATCCACCAGTGCCAGTGTGACGATCACCTCGCTCTCACCGAACACAAGCTACACGGTGAAGGTCAGAGCAAGGCGGCAGTACAATCATGTCTACGGCACTTCCGGCAGTTCCACGGTCAAGACGCTGGGCGGTGCTGTGGTGAATAGTGTCAACACGGTGACGGCGGACAATGCCACGGTTTCCATTACCATCAATGTGACCGTGTACGAAGCCTCCTACACCAATACGCTGGTGCTCAAAAACGGCAACGCAACCATCTTGACTATTTCCGGGCTTTCCTGGTCGAGGGGCACTGCGAACCGCACAGTCACGTTGACATCGGCGCAGAGGACGACACTGCTGAATGCAATGGCATCCATCAAGTCGTTCACCGGCACTTTTGCAGTTTCGTCCTACAGCGGGTCTACGCAGATCGGCAGTACTTCAAGCAAGACCGCCACGGTACTGACCACGGCGACCAATTCCGCTCCGACCATAAGCGGATTCACTTATGCCGACAGCTACACGACCACAAAGAACCTCACGGGCAACGATCAGCTGTTCGTACAGGACTACTCAACCCTCAAGGTCACCCCCAGAACGGCGACTGCGAAGAACGGAGCGTCCATTTCCAACTATACCGCTTCCTGCAACGGTTTATCCGCATCCAATTCAACCGGGTCTGCTATCACAGTCGGAAAGATCGCCAAGTCCGGCAGCGTAACGGTCACGCTCACGGTCACGGACTCCCGCGGTTATACCGCCAGCGTTTCCCAAACTATTACGGTCATCCCATACACAAAGCCGAAGGTGTCCTCGGTGACGCTCCGACGAACCAACGACATTGAAGCGGAAATGCAGCTCAGATTCAGCGGTTCTATTTCCGCTGTAACCGTAGACGGGACGCAGAAAAACAGCGTGGTTTATGTGCGGTATCGGTACAAGAAAACCAGTGAGAGCAGTTACGGCAGCTACACCAGCATCTATTCCGGCACGACAAAAAGCGGAACCTCTTTCAGCTACTCCAATTTGGAACTGTGCAGTCTGGATGCCAACAGTTCCTACGACCTTCATCTACAGATCCAAGACAAACTCTATTCTTTGAGCAGTCTGGATCTGTATTTTACTGTTCCGCAGGGTACGCCCCTCATTGCGCTTCGGAAAAAGAAGGTCGGCATCAACACGCCGGAGCCACAAGCCATGCTGGATGTTGCCGGGGATATGCGGGTGGATGGCTCACCCCTTGCGGATTTTGTCATTCAGCAAGGGACAAGCGGCATCTGGAATTACCGTAAATGGAAAAGCGGTACAGCGGAATGTTGGGGTCAGTATTCCTTTACGACCGCCATTTCGACGGCATGGGGTGTGCTCTATGAGAGCGGCGCAATTGCGCTCCCTAATTTTCCATTTACCTTCGCGGAAATTCCTCATGTCCATATCTCCACGGAGAACAGCAATTACGCCATGTTTGTGGAGCGTGGCAGCTCAAGTAGCTGGTCTACAACGACCAACCCCGGAAAGATATTTGCCGTAAGACCAAATACGGTACCATCGGCAACCTACAAGGTATCAATCTATGCCATCGGAAAAGTGTGACGCTCCGGCGTCACTTTTTTCATACCCATTTTTAATTTCAAAGGAGGACAAACAACATGAAAGAATTCTGGACGACCATTCAGGTGGTATTCGCCGGTATCGGCGGCTGGCTCGGATGGTTCTTGGGAGGATGTGACGGCTTGCTTTACGCGCTTCTGGCTTTCGTAGTCATCGACTACATCACCGGCATCATGTGCGCTGTGGTGGATAAGAAGCTGTCCAGCGAAGTCGGTTTCAAGGGCATTTTCAAAAAGGTGCTCATCTTCGCCCTGGTCGGCATCGGGCATATTCTCGACACCCGTGTCATCGGCAGCGGCTCGGTGATGCGTACCGCCGTCATTTTCTTCTACCTGTCGAATGAGGGAGTATCCCTGTTGGAGAACGCCGCATACCTGGGACTGCCCATTCCGCAGAAGCTGAAATCCGTGCTGGAGCAGCTTCATGACCGCAGTGAAAAGGAGGATGAATAATATGGCTTACACGAACAGCTCTCTGGTGTCCTACACCAAACTCAGCCCGAACCACTCCGGGCAGCGCACCCACAGCATTGACCGCATCACGCCCCACTGCGTGGTGGGTCAGTGCTCAGTTGAAACGCTCGGCAACATCTTCTTGCCGACCTCACGGCAGGCAAGCAGCAACTACGGCATTGGCGTGGACGGCAGGGTCGGAATGTATGTGGAGGAGAAAAACCGCTCTTGGTGCTCTTCCTCCAATGCTAATGACCAGAGAGCCGTCACTATCGAGTGTGCCAGCGACAACACCGAGCCGTATGCGTTCAAGGATGTGGTGTACCAGCGGCTCATCGAGCTTTGCACCGATATCTGCAGGCGCAACGGCAAAACCAAGCTGCTCTGGCTGGGCGATAAGGCCAAGACGCTGAACTACACCCCGAAATCTGACGAGATGGTGCTGACCGTCCATCGGTGGTTTGCGAACAAAAGCTGCCCCGGTAACTGGATGTATGCCCGTATGGGTGATTTGGCATCCAAGGTCACGGCAGCGCTCGGCAGTGAGGTGAAGCCTGCCGACCCAGTCAAGCCCACTGGGCCTATCAAGGTTGGCGACCTCGTGACCATCACAGGCAGCACCTACTATGGCGGCAAATCCATCCCCGGCTGGGTGAAGAAGCTCCGCTGGTATGTGGTAGAGGTCAGCGGTGACCGTGCGGTCATCAATAAGGACGAGTCCGGCAGATACGC
>ERZ827104.3414-NODE-3414-length-11192-cov-3.229954_pt1 | contig 11192 bp, 9 predicted proteins | sample MGYA00519781_ERZ827104 | MGnify/ENA primary metagenome ERZ827104 (study PRJEB31778, sample SAMEA3449257) | human gut metagenome | biome: human gut; feature: human-associated habitat; material: faeces | place: United Kingdom | collected 2010/2012 ... | reverse complement strand
CGATCTCACGCATAACATCAATAAGGATATCCGTATTGATGTTATGCGTGCCTCAGGTAATGGTGGACAGTGTGTCAACACAACTGACTCAGCAGTCCGTCTTACTCATTATCCTACAGGTATAGTTATCTACTCACAGACAGAAAAGTCACAGATACAGAACAAAGAAAAGGCTTTCGCACTCTTAAGGGCTAAGTTATATGACCTTGAAACACAGAAAGCACACGATGCAGAAGCAGATGCAAGAAGAAGCCAGATAGGTACTGGAGACAGAGCTGAGAAGATAAGAACTTACAACTTCCCACAGGGACGTGTAACAGACCATAGAATAGGTCTTACACTTTATAAGCTTGATAAGATTATGAATGGCGATATTCAGGAAATCATCGATGCCTGCATAGCAGCCGACCAGGCGGCTAAGCTTGCTAAGATGGGTGAGGAATAAAATATATAATAACAAGTTGTAATATATGCAGTAATTGCAGTTGTGTCTATGGGTGTAATCGTGTTTGTAAAAAGGCGTAAGACAGCTTAATTGAAACACATCTATTCACATATATATGAATATATATTTATAAATGTATATCAGACCAGTAAATTCTTAGTAGTTTACTGGTCTTTTTTATATTTAATAAAAAGTAATCATTTTAAAAGGCAGACTCTATTGTAGCTAGTGGAAAGAATACATAGCATAATGTCAGACCTTTTTGCATTATTATATATTAATTATTGTATATTAAATGAGACTTATCGTACAAAGTGGCTATATTAAATAATTACAATATTAGCACAATCCATATCTTCGCCAAGATTGTATACACGACCGCTTGTTATGCCGACTACAGTAGGGCGCAGTATATAGCTGTTGTTGTTGCTTACAACCTTGGCTTTCTCGCCATTGCTTAATTCCACGATTGAGTCAACAGGGTACAGAATAATACTCTCAAGAAAGCTTTTCATAGCCTTGATGTCAAGCTCCTCTGTCATAGACATAATAAGCTCGATTGCATCTTTCTGGGAAAATGCTTTCTTGTAAGGACGTTCTGTGACAAGTGCATCATATATATCGGCAATTGCAAGTATTCTTGCATAAGGAGTTATTCTTGGAGCGTCAAATCCAAGAGGGTATCCATTGCCGTTAATCTTTTCATGGTGCTGTAGGACAGCCATACATATATCGTTATTAAATTCATTACATTCCTGTAACATATGGTATCCAAATACAGAGTGCTGTTTCATAACAGCGAATTCTTCATCTGTAAGTCTGGCAGGTTTGTTAAGTATTGAAGCTGGTACTTTAGTCTTTCCGATATCGTGTAGAAGTCCGGATACACCAAGCTCATATATCTGCTTATCAGGCAGACACTGTTGTTTGCCGATAATCATAGCCATAGTTGCCACGTCAACACTGTGCTTGAAAGTGTATTCATCACTTGTCTTGAGTGTGCTTATATCAATTGCTATTGCGTTGTTGGCATTAATAGCGTCCATCAGGTTAGAAGCGATGCTGTCAGCAGTGTCTGAGAGTTTTTCAGATTCTGTGTTAGCATATATGTATTGAATTCCTTCAGCGACACGGTTCTTGACACTGTCAGAAAGCTTTACCTTGGCAGGGTCATCTTTGTGGAGTCGTTCAATCTGTTTCTTAGCCTCAGGAGTTATCATCTGCTCGATATTATCGGGTTCAGGTTCACCCTCCTGTATATATACGTTCATAATACCCATTCGTAAAAGAGAGTCAATTACATAATCGTCAAGAATAGAACCTCTCATAACGAGATTTCGTCCTGTACGGTCCAGAATTGTCTGGTCAAGCTTCATTCCTGGTTTAAGCTGCCTGGTTCTCATAAAATGTCTAGTAATCATATTACTCCCCAATTCCTAATATAAATACTTAATTAAATGTCAAATCTTAGCTTAATATGAGTTTATTATACTATAGAATACCTGCTTTTTCTATAGAAGCAGTTCATTAAATTTCCACAAATTTTCCATTATTCAATCACAAATTTTAGTTAACATATGTTCAAACAAAAATATCTAAGTAAAAACAAACAATTTTTACATAGAAACGGAGGATTACAATGAGAAAAAAGATTAGTGCAAAAATACTTGTGCTTGTTGGCGTATTGTTCGCGGCAGGTGCGGCAGGAATAATAATGGGAATGATACTTATTAACAGTATGAATGATAAGAGCCAGAATATATCCAATGAGTGTATGCAGGCAGTAACAGTGATAATAGTGGAAATAATATAACTGATAACAACAGTAATAATGCTGGTGGCAACACACAGCCAGCAGGAGCTGCTGATAACAGTGCAGGACAGTCGGGAACAGATACAGCAAAGCAGGGTATGGCACAACAGTCAGGTGATACTAAGGATAATGCTACAGATATGCAGGAAAATATGGAGAATGTAATTCAGACATTGACAGATACATTTGATGAGCTTGAAGCCGTAATTAATAAGTTCGGCAATGCAGAGGTTCTTGAAGGACTTAGTGAATATAAAGAAGTATATGATGAATACAGCAGTAAAATCCAGTCAATCTTAAGTGGTGACAGTTCAAGTATGGATGATTTCTTTGAGCTTACAGCTGAAGGTAATGATGGCATAACAACTAAGCTTGAAAATGCGGCAGATAACCTTAACGCTTTAATAAGTGCACAGGTAAGCAGTGCCTCAGATGAACTTAACAGCCAGTATTCTTTATCAGTAAAAGCATTTTCTGCAATACTTGTAGTTATGATTATTATGGGTGTGGCAATTACTTTAATGATATTTGCAATTATAAGACCTCTAAAGTCAGCAAGCAGCCAGCTTAATAATATGATAGAAGATATTGAGGATAATAATGGCAACCTTACAGCAAGAATTAATGTTATGTCGGATGATGAAATTGGCATATTGGTAGACGGAATTAATATATTTATTGAGAAGTTACAGCTCATAATGAAGGATATTAATGTACAGTCTGAGGTGCTTAGGACATCATCAGATAATATGAACTTACAGGTGGCAGATGTTAATAACAATGCTAATGAGGTATCAGCGGCAATGCAGCAGATGGCGGCTTCTATGCAGGAAGTGTCTGCAACAGTAGAACAGATTAATGCAGGTGCAGATAATATATTTGAGGCAATTGTCAATGTCAATGAGCAGATAGAACAGGGCAATAAGATAACTGGTGATATACAGAACAAATCCGTTAAATATATGCAGGATGCTAATCGTGGCAGGGAAGCAGCTAATGCTATGGTACAGAATATAAGAGAAGGACTTACAGGTTCTATTGAGAACAGCCGTCAGGTTGAAAGAATACAGCAGCTTACTGATGATATTTTAAATATATCATCACAGACTAATATGCTTGCACTTAATGCAAGCATAGAGGCGGCAAGAGCCGGAGAAGCAGGAAGGGGATTTGCGGTTGTTGCAGAGCAGATAAGAAATCTTGCTGATGAGAGCAGAAATATAGCTAATAATATTCAGGAGATAAGTCTTATTGTCACAGAAAGCGTATCAGCACTTACAGGCGATTCACAGCGACTTATAGATTATGTTGATGAAAGCATACTTGCAGATTATGAAAAATTTAGCGGCATTACCAATGATTATAGAAATGATGCTTCAAGAGTTAATGATATATTAAAGAATTTTGCAGAAAATGCCAGAACTTTAAAGAACACAATGGCAGAGATGAATTCAGGAATTAGTGATATTTCAACTACAATAGATGAAAGTACTAAGGGTATTAATGAAGCGGCTGATGGTGTGAGCGGAATTGTCAATTCTATAGATGATATAGAAAAAGAGGCAGAGAATAATATTATTATAGGACAGAAGCTTCAGGGTTATGTCCAGGTATTTAAGAAATTCTAATATATAAATTTAATATATAGCAGCTTCACACTATACTTAATCTTCCAAATGTAATATAATAGTTTAGATTAAGATAATTTAACTATATATTATGTTTGGAGGATTTTTATTTTGAAAAAGTCTAATGCAACAGCATTATTGCCGGTTTTAGTATTTCTGGTGCTATACCTTGGACTTGGCATTATATTTGAATATATATGTAAGATACCAATGGGATTTTATAACATACCTATTATTGTAGCATTTCTTGCGGCAATACTTGTAGCGTGTATACAGAACAGAGATGTATCTTTTGATGAAAAGTTACAGATTATGGCAGGCGGGCTTGCTGATAAGAATATTATAACTATGCTTCTTATATTCCTGACAGCAGGTGTGTTTGTAGGTGTTGTTGGAAGAAGCAGTGCAGAAAGTGTGGCATATTTTATGCTTAATCTTATACCAGCTAAGTTTGCAGTTGCAGTGCTTTTTATTGTTGCATGTTTTGTGTCAACAGCGATGGGTACATCAGTTGGGACGATAACGCTTATAACACCGATTGCGGCTGCGGTATCAGAGGCTTCTGGATTTAATATGGCACTATGTGTTGCATCTGTTATGGGCGGTGCGATGTTTGGTGATAACCTATCATTTATATCAGATACAACAATTGCGGCGTGCAATGGACAGGATTGTGCTATGAGAGACAAGTTCAGGGAGAACTTCTGGATTGCATTTCCGGCAGCGGTTGTCACACTTGTAATTATACTTATACTTTCATTTGGAACAGATATTTCAGGAAGAGTAACACACGAGTATAATCTTGTTCAGGTAATACCATATGTATTCGTGCTTATTGGTGGAATAGCAGGAATAAATGTATTCGTTGTGCTGCTGATAGGAATTGTAACAGGAACATTTATTATGCTTGTGACAGGTCATATTGGTGTATTTGAATTAATAACAAGTATGGGTTCGGGCGTATCTGGAATGTTTGAAACCTGTATGGTTGCCATTCTTGTGTCTGCTATGTGTGCCTTAATAAGGGAATATGGCGGATTTACGGCACTTTTAGGCTGGGTTAAAAGAACCTTTAAAGGAAAGAAAGGCGGACAGCTTGGTATGGGGCTTCTGGTCGGGGCTATGGATATTGCAACAGCGAATAATACAGTAGCGATAGTTATGGCTAATCCAATTGCTAAGGAGATGTCAGCAGATTATGGAATATCCAATAGAAAAGCAGCTTCACTTCTTGATACATTTTCGTGTGTATTTCAGGGGATTATTCCTTATGGAGCACAGATGCTTGTTGCTATATCAGCGGTTAATGAGCTTGGTTATGAGATGTCAGCATTTCAGATACTTCCGGTTCTTTTCTATCCGATGATGCTGCTTATAAGCTCGCTTATATGGATATTTATAATTCCTGCAGACAGATAAACTTAACTGGTAACTTTTAACTTCACGCCAATTAATATGGAGGATTTTCTCATGGCTAAAGACACTAAGGATGGTAACAATTTAAACGAAAAAAGCTATGTTAATAAAAAGCTGCTGCAGTGCTACTTGATTATATCAATGGTACTTTTGGCGGCATATATAATGGAACTTGTTAAGGGAAATAGAACGGCAGGATATGTGTTTGTATTTTCGATTATTCTTATTGTGCCGGTTATTATGGCAGTATTCGCATATAAGAAAAATGCTGAGAGTAAAATAGTCAGGTCAATTACGGCAATAGGCTATGGAATATTATATGCCTTTGTATTATGGACATCAGTAAGTATTCTTTCATTTACTTATGCAATTCCTATGATAATTGCAATATCTATGTTTGCAGATAAAAAGTATACCTTAAAGGTTGGTATTGCAAGTGCACTTATTAATATTGTATATATTATTATCCAATATGTTAATGTTGGAATAACAAGCAGTGATATGGTTGATTATGAAATACAGATTGCACTTATGACACTTGTTGTAGCATTTTCTTATATTACAACAGATGTACTTGGACATATATCAGCTTATAAGCTTGAGACAATTGAAGCAGAGAAGGCTAAGACTGATGATATGCTTGATAAGATAATCAAAGCTAATGATAACCTCTGCAAAGAGATTGACAATATCAATGATGAGTCAAAGAATATGCAGGAACAGGCGGAAGGAAGCCAGCTTGCAGTATCACAGATGGCATCAGGTGCTAATGAGCTTGCAGGAACAGTGCAGAACCAGCTTGAGATGACAGAGAGTATTGGGGAGCTTACAGAGAATGCAAGAACGCTTATTGAGGATATCAAGAAGCGGTTCGATACAACAACAGATATTACTAAGACAGGCAATATCAATATGGAGCAGCTTGAAAATGTATCAAAGAACAGCAGTGATATTGGCAGTGATGTAAGTGGTGCCATGAATGAGCTTACAGCTAAGACAGAAGAAGCTAAAGTGATTCTTGGAATGATTAACGGAATTACAAGACAGACAGCACTCCTTGCACTTAATGCAAGCATAGAAGCTGCGAGAGCAGGTGAGGCAGGAGCTGGTTTTGCAGTAGTTGCACAGCAGATTAAGCAGCTTGCAGAGGAGACACAAAAGTCAACAGAGGAGATAGAGAATATTATCGTAGCACTGGCAGAGCAGGCTGAGAAAGCTGGGTTTAGTGTTAATAATCTTCTTTCGGCCAATGAGAACCAGATGGAATTAGTGAACCAGTCAAAGAAATCATTTGATGCGATAAGAGATGACATAAGGGATATTCAGGTAAAGATAGACGAAGAATACAATTATATGGATAATATCACAACAAGCAACAATGAGATTACACAGCAGATAGAAAGCCTTAGTGCATTCAGTGAAGAGCTTCTTGCCAACACAGAGAATACACGGGAACTCAGTAATAAGACTATTAATGGAAGCAGGAATATTAATAATCTTTTAGATGATGTAATGAAAGAAGTCAGCATTTTGCAGATGATAATAGACAGTAAAGATGAATAGAGAATAGTACTGTAACGCTGCGTTAAGTTGCAGGAAGGAACGAGGAGTAAAATGTCAAAGAACAATATTATACTTATAGGTATGCCGGGAAGCGGTAAAAGCACACTTGGAGTTGTACTTGCCAAGAAGATAGGATATTCATTTATAGACTCTGATATTGTGATTCAGGATACATATAAAAAGACGCTTGAGCAGCTTATAGAAGAAAATGGCGATACTGGCTTTATTAAGATTGAGAATGATGTGAATTGTTTAATATCTCCAGAGCATACAATTATAGCAACAGGTGGAAGTGCTGTATATGGAGATGAGGCTATGGAGCATTTTAAGCAGATAGGAACAGTTATATATTTAAAAGTTTCAGAAAAAGAGCTTGAGAGCAGATTAGGGAGCCTTAAAGAAAGAGGTGTTGTATCCAACGGCAAGTCTACAGTAGAAGAAATCTTTGAGGACAGAAAAAGGCTCTATGAGAAATATGCAGATATAACAATTGTTCAGGAGGGCCGTGATATAAGAATGATTGTTGAGGATATGTATAAGAAGCTTACAAAGCTGATATAAAAGTGAGAAATAATTGCAATAAAACTATAGAAAAATATCTCCTTTTGTGGTACTATTAAAGATAGTAACATACTGAGGAGGTATTTTTTTAATGCAGGATAAATATAAATACACAGATGTGAGTGAAAGAAACAGAAGAATGAATAGGTTCTATATAGTGGCGACTTCTCTACTTGGTTTGATGTTTCTTTTTTATCTGTGGATGAAGCAGTTTAATCACAATATTCCATCAGTAGTTGTGTATTGTAACACAGCACTTATTGCTGTATTTGCAGCTGTTAATGTCATAGTTTACAGAAAGAATACAGCGACAAGATATTTAAAGGTTATGTCAACTATTGAGATTGGAATAGAATATCTGTTAATTGGTGTGCAGACAGATGCAAGCTTTATCAGTTATGCTATTCTTGGAATATTTATACTTCAGATTCCTTATTATGAGAAGAAGTCGTTGAAAAGAACTGCGGCAGGAATGTTGATTTTATACATAATTGTAACTGCTGTGCAGGCTTCAAAGGGAATATATGGACAGGACGTTAATGCAGTATGTTCAATATTTATGATAGTGCTTATAGGTGTTGTTATATTGGAAGTTGGTAAATTAACAATTCTGTTTAATGATGATGCTGTTAATTCGGCTAAAGATGAACATAGCAGAATAAAAGAGATTTTAGATAATATAATTATGGTATCAGGTGTTGTCAGCAATGAAACTAAGAAGAGTGATAAGCTTATCAATGAAATCGTTGATACAACTAATACAGTAACTAACAGTATGAAAGAGATATCTGCGGCAACTAATATGACAGCGACAAGCATAGAAGAGCAGAGCAGTATGACAACAACTATACAGGAGGCTATTGAACATACAGGAAAGGCTTCTGATCAGATGGTTGAGCTGGCTGTTAATTCTAACGACAGTATACAGAAGAATATTGTTGTTATGGACGAATTAAGAAAGCAGTCTGAGCAGATAACAGATACTAATAAGTCTGTTACTGAGTCTATGCAGAGATTACAGGAAAAGACTAAGAACGTGGAAAATATTGCTGGAATGATACTTAATATATCAAGCCAGACTAACCTTTTAGCACTTAATGCTTCAATTGAAAGTGCAAGAGCTGGTGAAGCAGGAAGAGGCTTTGCGGTTGTTGCTGAGCAGATAAGACAGTTAGCAGAACAGACAAAGAATTTTACAGAAGATATTACTAAGATAACTAATGAACTTAATGATAATGCATATGAAGTTGTTGTATCTGTTAATTCTTCCGTTGAGGCAACTAAAGAGCAGGGCGAGAGAATAATTGAAGCGGCACATACATTTGAACAGCTTAACAAGAATATAGAAACACTTATAGAGCATATTGATGTTGTTAATAAAGAAATAGCAGGTCTTTCAGACTCTAATAATAAGATTGTAGAGAATATTTCACAGTTATCAGCAGTTACGCAGGAAGTAACAGTCAATGCCGAGCAGGTACATAATATGAGTGAACAGAACCTTGAGTATGCAAAGCAGGTTAAAGAAGCTGTTGGCAATATTAGAATTACATCAGAGAAAATGGAAATAGAAGAATAAAAGTATTTGGATGTACAAAATGATTGTTATAAATTTATTGAAAATTATATGAAAAAACGATTAAATTGTTGAAAAAAATATTAAAATGTTGTAAAATATTGATAACATATAATCAATTATTTGATCGGAGGCGTGTAATATGTTGTTTCAGATTTATGGCGAAGGTGCCATTTACCAGTTATTAGGCTGTGTTCTTGTCTTTGCAGGACTCGTTATCTGTAACGAACTTGCAAGACGTTCTAAATTTGGTGGATTGTTATTCTTTATTATAATTCCAATCGCACTTACAATCTATTTTGTGGCTATCCAGATAGGAGCTGCACAGGGTGCTTCATGGGCACTTAATAATACTACATATAGATATATGAATGGATGGTTCCATTATGCTAAGCTTTATGCCGCTACAGCAGGCTGTATCGGATTTATGATGCTTAAGTATAAGTGGAGCATAGGTAAGACAGAATGGTTTAAAGTATTCCCATTCTTAATCGTTGCCATTAATATTCTTATCGCTGTTTGTAGTGATTTTGAATCAGCAATCAAAGGTGGAATTAATGGCGGCTGGTGGTTCTCTAACGAGGGTGTATGGCTTTACGGTGGCTGGTGGAACTGGCTTAACGGTATCGCAGGCTTAATCAATATCTTCTGTATGACAGGCTGGTGGGGGATTTACTCATCAAAGAAGCAGGATGATATGTTATGGCCAGATATGACAATATGGTTCATTGTTGCATATGATATATGGAACTTCACATATACATATAACAACCTTCCAACACATACTTGGTATTGTGGTGTTGCATTACTTCTTGCTCCTACATTTGCTAATGCGTTATGGAACAAGGGTGGCTGGATTCAGAACCGTGCTAATACACTTGCAATATGGTGTATGTTCGCACAGGTATTTCCATTATTCCAGGTTGACGGAATATTTGCTACACTTCCAGTCCTTTACAAGTACACAGGAGCTAAGTCAGGAATGGAACTTACACATTATACATTAGAGCAGATGAATGCCGCAGGTGCATATCCAGTTGCTCAGGGTGTAATGGCTATTCTTGCAGTAGTAGCTAACGTAATCTGTATCTCAGTTATCATTAAGAGAGCTATTGAACAGAAGAAGAATCCATACAAGAACGAAATCTTTGCAGGAACTAGAGATTTTGAACAGGCTATGGACAGAGCATAATATATGCGGGTTAATATATCAGTATTGTGATAATTATATATAGATATTGATATATATGGATACATTAAGTATCAAAAGATAAAACAACAAAATACAATGATTATATGAAGATAAGAATACCTTTCTGTTGCAGGGACAATCCTTAACAACAGAAAGGTATTTTTGCATTATAATTATTGCCGTAGTTATATAGTAAGTTGCTAAAGAATACTTTGCTGTGCTATACTAATAATATTAATATGCACCTTTGATGGGTGTAGGAATGGAGGCACATTATGATTAAAAAGATTAGGGGAATTAAAATCGAACTTATAATTATATCAATAGCGTTATTTGTGTTAGGTCTTTTCCTTACAATATTTCCTGAGGTATCACAGATTATCATATGCAGGGCAGTAGGAATTGCATTATGCGTATGGGGAGTGTTAAGGCTTATGACATATTTCAGAATGTCAAGGGAAGATGTATTCGTATCATTCGGACTTGTACAGGGTATATCATTACTTGCATTTGGAATATTCTTTGTTATGAGACCAGAAGCTATTGCAGTATTTTTTGGAACAGCTATTGCCATAATAATTATTATTGACGGTATATTAAAGCTTCAGTATGCAATAGAATTCTATCATATGGAAGCACAGCGCTGGTGGATAGAGGCAATTGTTGCAGCATTAATGGTTGTTATGGGTGTTGTTGCATTATTTAACCCATTTGGTTCATCAACTGTACTTATGATGTTTGTTGGAATTGTGCTTATGGTTGAGGGCCTGAGTGACCTTATATCTATTATAAGAATATCTTCGTTTATTAAGAATTTAAGAGGATAGTGTATTGTCGGGAGGCGGAATAGAATTTGTCTCTGGCATAATTAAGATTAATACAATTATTGAAGTGGTAATCGTAACTGCTGTTATTAATGAATTATTATAATGAAATTATATTGCTGTGGCGGCAGCCAGGCCTTATAATTTCATTATAATAATTCATTAATAACAGCA
>ERZ827104.3406-NODE-3406-length-11212-cov-6.225150_pt1 | contig 11212 bp, 9 predicted proteins | sample MGYA00519781_ERZ827104 | MGnify/ENA primary metagenome ERZ827104 (study PRJEB31778, sample SAMEA3449257) | human gut metagenome | biome: human gut; feature: human-associated habitat; material: faeces | place: United Kingdom | collected 2010/2012 ... | reverse complement strand
AGGAAAACAACAACCTGAACAACTATTATTTCAAAACGCTTTCCGCCCCCGGGCTTACTCCCACCTATTCCATGACGGACTTTAAATACGAGTACAATTTAAAGGCGGAAGATGATATTGATATTGTCTGTACTGTGCCGTTTGGAGCATCGTATGCCGGCAATTCGTCCTTTAAACTGAAAAAAGGCGCGAATACTGTTGTGTTGCCTGTCAAATCACAGTCGGGTTACATAAACGATTATACGGTTTATGTTGAGTCGGGGAAGGAATGCACATTATATGTTTATGCATACACGGCTCTCGAAGACGGTGCAGTGTATTCCGGCAAATGCGGAGAAAACTCAATGTACACATTGAATGGCAATGGTACGCTTATAATTTACGGTAGCGGAGCAACCGAGGATTACAAGCTTAAAACATTGACGCCGTGGTATGAATATTCAGGCTTGATAACCAAAATCGAAATTTCAAAAAATATAACAAGAATAGGCAATAATAGCTTCAGTGGTTTAACGAAGGTCAAACAGGCTATCGTTAATAATCCGGATATGACATTTGGATATTATGTATTTTCCGGTGATAATGATATGGAAATTTACAGTTATGGTAATTCAACGGTTGAAGAATATGCCAAAAACAATAATATCCGTTTTGTAAAATTTGAAAATCCGGATAAACCTGTTGCGCCGCAATTACTGTTTTCTTCCGGCAATGCCATAATTCTAAAGTATATTGACGGATACGAATATAGCATTGACGGTATCAATTGGCAATCAAATAACCGTTTTGTAAACCTCAAACCGGAAACAACATATTATTTATATCAACGAATAGCAGAAGGAAAATATGCTCCTTCGGCTGTCAGTGATGTACTTGTTGTTAATACACCTACGCTTCCGGAGGCTCCGAATATTTCACGAGTGATGTACAACACGGTTATATTAGAGCAAAAGGAAGGCTATGAATACAGTAAGGACGGCAAAACATGGCAAGCGTCAAATGTTTTTTCGAATGTTCCGTTCGATAAAATACAATGCTTCTATCAAAGGGCTGTTAATTATGAATATGAATTGCCGATAATGAGTAAGCCGGTCAAATGCTTGCTGGTATCGTCTCCGAGTGTTCTTTCGGGTAAAACATCAATTAGGGTCAGCCCTATACCCGAATATGAATACTGTCTTGATGATTTTAAATGGCAGGACAGCAATGAATTCACAGAACTTATTCCCGGAGAGAGATATACAGTATATCAGCGTCCTAAAAATTTGAATGATGTTATAGTATATAATGACGGTAAAACCGAAGTCTATACTAACGGTCAAGACAGTATAGAAACCCCCGACGCGAGTTGTTTGGTGAGACTGAAGCATATATTATTGCACGCTGTAAATGACAATAATCTTGCAATGGATATAAACAAAAACGGTGTAATTGATATATGCGATTTGATCCTTTTGAAGAAACAGATTTCCGATATGTATCAGCTATCATAGACTGATAGGCTTATATTTATTCGTTTAAATGGGGCAAAAAATATGAGAAGTAAAATTAAAGCGGCGGCTTTGGTTATTTGCGCGGCATTGCTGATAACGGGCTGCAAAAAAACACCGAATAACGCGCAGACAGACAGCAGCACCATTTCATCGCAGCCTAAGGTATCATCTGTAGTCGAGAGCACAAGCTCTGCGGTAAGCTCCGCAGAGCCTGTATCGTCCGTTTCTTCCAAGCCGCCTGCCGAAAGTACGGTTTCTTCTGCGCCGTCACAGCCTGCGCCCGCTCCAAAGCCGACGCCCTCGTCTGCGCCCGTTACGGTCAGCTCCGAGGATGAAAAATTCATGCAGCTTGACAACACCCGCCGCGGCTACGGCCCGGGAAACGGCAGAGACGCGGCGAACAGACCCACCGGCGCCGTTGCAGCGCAGGAAAAGGCGGCAAAATACGGGGCGGTATTTATTGCGCCGCCGTCAAATAATGTATATCTGACATTTGACCTCGGATATGAAAACGGTTATACCTCAAAAATTCTCGATACCCTGGCAGAAAAAACGCGAAAGGAATTTTGATGTGACCCCAAAAAGTTAGACTTTTTGTAGCGTAGTAGTTTTGATGACTGCTGCGCTGTTTTTATGCAGCTAAGATGTTGAGCCGATATTGAACCGGACTCATCCACCCAAGTTTCTCTTTGATTCTTTTTTCGTTGTAATATTTTATATAATGTCTACTGAATAAACCGCAAAACGGCATAATTAATATCTACTGAATAATTGCATTAGCAAATGCAATTATATAAAATCGAGTTAAAATCTCGATTTTATGGGTCAAAACCTTTGTTTTGACCGTCAGTATCCATTGATTGTCGCCTGATTTTAAAAAGAATCAAAATGTGATTCTTTTTAAAGTGCAAGGTTTTTTCGCAAAATTGCGCAAAAACCTGCACGCTGTTGCGGCTTCTGTCCGCAACCAGAATTTCATCGCCGTTATAAATCAAGGCGCACGGCTGGTTAAACTGACCCTTTTGATCTCCCCTGCCGCCGAAAATGTAAAGCAAATTTCCTTGGCTGTCATAGGTAAATACACGCCCGCTTTTTGAATCCAGAACGGAATACATACCGCCGCTGCAGGCTGCTCTGATTCGTAAAGCGCCGTTTCCTCGTCTTTTGATTTTTCTCTTTACGGGTAACATGCCAAACCTCCGTAGGCCACTGTTTACCAATTGATCTGCCAGCGCTCTCCGCAGCTTTTATCGGTTGAATTTTTTACGGTTTTTTCTTTTATTTCGGAGCTTTTTTGCTTTTCTTTGAGCAAGCGGTCAAATTCGGCGGTATCAAACGGCAGGGGCACCCTTTTATTGCCCGTCCATTCGGATAAATATGCCGCGTTGGATATTGTAAGCTCGTTTATTCCGTCGTATCCCGGCGATAAAAGCTCTTCGCCGTAAAGTATAGCGCCCGCAAAATTTTTAAGTATGCCCGCATGCGCTTCTTCCCTTTCGGCGGTAAACTCACTGTATTCCGTTTCGGGAGTTACAAACCCTTCGACTGAATTTTTGCAAATATCGCGCTCGTCCTCTTTTAATTTCCACAGCTTTAAAAGCCCGTTTTCAAGCACAATTTTGCCGCGCGTGCCGGTTATCTCAAGCCTGTTTGTTCCGGGACAGTCGCCTGTTGAGGTAATAAATACGCCAGTTGCGCCGTTTTCATACTCGGTATATATTGTTGCCTCGTCCTCAACCTCTATATTATGGAACTTACCCACATTACAAAATGCGGTAACGGCAGAGGGTTTTCCGCAAATCCACTGCCAAATATCAAGGTTATGCGGTGCCTGATTTAAAAGCACACCGCCGCCTTCACCGCGCCATGTAGCGCGCCAAGAGCCCGAATCGTAATAGCTTTGGGTTCTGTACCAGTTTGTTATTATCCATACCGAACGCTTTAATTCACCCAATTCTCCGCTGTTTACAATTCTGCGCGCCTCGCGAAAAAGTCCGTTTGTGCGCTGATTGAACATTACGGCAAACACCTTGCCGCTTTTCCTTGCCGCCGCGCATAGCTTTTCGGCTGCCGAAACGGTAATATCAATCGGTTTTTCCACAAGGACATGCTTGCCGTATTCAAAGGCTTCGATTGCAATTTTTGCGTGCAGCGGGTGCGGCACGGCTATTATTACCGCATTTGTATCCGAATTTTTTAAAAGGTCGGTATAATCGCCGAAAGCGGCAATATCGGGGTATTCCGCATTTGCCGCTTTTAGTCTTTCGGGGTTTATATCGCAAACGGCGGTAACTGTCATATCCGGAATATTCCCCGCCGTGACCGTTTGTAAATGAGCATAGCCCATATTCCCGATACCGATAATTCCTACCTTTACTTCGTTCATAATAAGCCATGCTCCTTTGATTGTTTATTTGCTTCCCGCGTAAGAGCTGCCTGTATCCGCAACCACTTCTTTAACGTCTGTTTTGCGTTTTGAGGTTGCTGCGCGCTTCATAAGCTCAGTATAATACAAATCCTCGTCAAACGGAAGAGTTATTTCCTTTCCGAGCCAAGAGGATAGGTGCATTGCGTTTGAAAGGGTAAGCCCGTTTATGCCCTCTTCTCCGCCTGCTATAAGCGGTTCACCGCGAAGTATTGCACCGCCCCATGCGTTTATTACACCCTTGTGCTGCGGATTTTCGCCATCAAGCTGAGGGTCAACCTCGTGTGCTCCAACCGTTGCGAACGGCGTGGTATTTGTTTTTGAAAACTCCTGCTCTGTCATATCGTATTCAAGCACGGTAAGACGGTCGTTCTCGGCTACAATTTTAGCCTTATCAAGCTGAATTTCAAAGCGGTTTGTGCCGTGTGCGTCACCCGTTGAGGTAATAAATACGCCCGTCGCGCCGTTTTCGTACTCAACATAGGTGGTAACGTCGTCCTCAACCTCTATATTATGCCACATTCCGTAATGCAGATGCGCCTCCACCTTTTTCGGCATACCGCATATCCACTGCCATAAATCAAGCTGATGGGGGCACTGGTTTAAAAGCACTCCTCCGCCCTCGCCCGACCATGTGGCGCGCCAATCGCCCGAATCATAATATGCCTGCGGGCGATACCAGTTTGTTATTATCCAGTTGGTGCGGCGGATATTTCCGTACACACCGCTTTGCACAAGCTCCCGCATTTTGCGGTAAATGCAGTTTGTACGCTGATTAAACATCATACCGAAAACAACGTCGGGGTGCTTTTTCGCCTCCTCGTTCATTTCGCGCACCTGCTTTGTATAAACGCCGGCGGGCTTTTCCACCATAACGCGTATTCCCCGCCTCATACACTCAATTGCGTATTTCGGATGATCATAGTGCGGCACACAAACCATACAGGCGTTTATAAACCCGCTGTCAAGCATTTCTTCCGCTGTTTCAAAGCAATGAATATCGGGCGACAGCTCACTTTTTGCCCATTCAAGTCTTTGCGGTTTAATATCCGCTACGGCAACAAGCTCAAAATCGGGGCATTCTCCGCCGAAAACACACCTTGCGTGTGCAGAGCCCATGTTGCCTATACCTATAATTCCCAGTTTGATTTTTTTCATAATTAAAAACCTCTTGATTTCAAATATTCAAAGCTGCGTTTCAAACAATCAAGCGGATTCTCACCGTTGCAATCGTCCTGCTCAACAAGCATATATTCCGTGCCCGCCGACTCAGCCTTTTCAAAAACACGGTCAAAATTTATGTTGCCCTCGCCTATTACCGCCATTTTTCTGCCGTAGGCGTAGTCTTTTAAATGTATGCACGGCACTCTGCCCGAAAGCTTTTCAATCCACTGTGCCGGATCTCCGCCGCCTGCCTGCACCCAAAAGGTATCAAGCGTAAAGCCCATTTCGTCGGGCGCGGTTATTTCGGCAAGACGCTCGATTATAAGCTTACCGTTTTCTTTTTTAAACTCCTGATCATGGTTATGGTACATAAAATACTTGCCGTTTTTCTTTAATTCCTTAATTACGGGTCCGTACTCTGCGGTAAAATCATCACAGGTCTTTTTATCGCTGTCGTTAAAGCCGAACCAGCCAAGCCCTACATATTTGCAGCCGAAAATATCATGCTCGCGCGCAACACCTGCCGGATCGGCTTTAAGCTTATCTGCGGGAGTGTGCGTAAGAACGCATTTAAGACCGTTTTTTGCAAGCTCTGCTTTAAGCCATTCGGGGTCAAATTCGCAGGTGCCCGAAATTTGAACGTTTTTATAGCCTATATCAGCCACCCTTTTAAGCGTGTCCGCAAAGCCGTTTATATCCTTGCAAAGCTCTCTTACTGTATAAAACTGTGCGCCAATTTCCATATTTTTCACCTCATATAAGCCCGCGCAGGGCGCTTACCGCCGCTGAGAACGCCTCTTCGGCAGTTGCATATTTGTAAACCTCTCCCACAACGCTTGTATCTCCCTCTTTTTCAAGACCTTTAAGCCCGTCAAATACCGTAAGGTGCGGTTCTACCGTTACGCTGTCGCCGCCGTTCCTTATATAATCGCCTAAAATAAATTCAACATTTCCTATTCCCTTGCCTGCGGGAACAACGCTGCCGTCCGCAAGCGCGTCCTTAATATGCAGATACTTAATGTAAGGCTTTATCATTTCCCACGCCTTTAGGGTGTCAACCTCGCACTGAACGTAATTCGCGGGGTCAAATATCGCTTTCATTTCAGGGAGTGCCTTATGAATTTCAAGGCAGCGCTTAGGTATATCGCCGTAAATTCCCTTTTCGTTTTCGTGGCAAAGGGTTATGCCGCTGCCCTTTGCAATTTCGAAAAAAGTGCCTAAACGCTCTATTACCTCATCCTTATAGCTATCGCGGTTTTCTGCCGGTGTAAAGAAAGAAAACAACCTTATATTTTCAGCGCCTAAAATATCGGCTAATTCAAGCGTGCGCTTGAATTTTTCGGTATGAAGTGTAAAATCGTCCTTTTCTATATCGATTTTGCCTATCGGCGAGCCGATCGTCCACACTCGAAGGCAGGCATTGTCAAGCTTTTTCCGCACTTCTTTTGCCTTGCTGTCGGATATTTCGGCAATATTCACGCTGTCAACGTTTCTTATTTCAAGCCCGTCAACCCCGTTTTCCTTCATTGCCTTTATCTGTTCGTCTATAATCGGACTTGCCTCGTCTGCAAATGCGTAAATTTTCATTTCTTATACCCCCGAATAAGCCGAGAAACCGCCGTCTATCGGTATAGTCACTCCCGTTACAAAGCCTGCCTTGCTTTCATCAAGCAGCCATTCAACCGCTCCCAAAAGCTCTTCAGCCTCGCCGAATCTGCCCATAGGCGTTGAACGCAGTATTTTGTCTGTCCTCGGCGTTGCGGTGCCGTCCTCGTTAAACAGCAGCGCGCGGTTCTGGTTTGTAACAAAAAATCCCGGAGCTATGGCGTTTACGCGTATATTCTCCTTTGCAAAATGCACCGCAAGCCATTCGGTAAAGTTTGTAACCGCCGCCTTTGCCGCTGAATACGCGGGTATTTTGGTAAGCGGACGGTATGCGTTCATTGAGGAAATATTAAGCACCGAGCAACCCTTTCTGCCTATCATATCCGCCATAAATACCTGGCTCGGCAAAAGCACGCCCTTAATATTAAGGTCAAACACAAAATCAAAGCCTTTTTCGTCAATGTTGAAGAATGTTAAGAAATCGCTTGCCTGCTCATCGCCCTTTTCGTATTCCTCGTGCGCCGTGGTGCATTTCGGGTTATTTCCGCCCGCGCCGTTTATAAGTATATCGCATTTTCCGAGGTCTTCAAGCACCTCGGTATGCACCTTTTCAATATTCGCCTTATCAAGCACGTTGCACTTATAAGCTTTGGCTACTCCGCCCGCCGCGGTGATTTTATCGGCTACCCTTTGCGCCGCCTCTCCGTTTAAATCAAGCAGCGCCACCTTTTTGCCCTTTCCTGCCAAAAACTCGGCAAAGCCCGAGCACAGCACGCCGCCCGCGCCTGTTATTACAATTACCTTTTCCATTATTTTTTCTCCTTTTCTGCGGCCTCAAAAAGTCCGTTTATATATGCTGCTCCCAGCGCTCTGTCAAAAAGACCGTAGCCCGGTTTTCCGCTCTCTCCCCATATCATTCTGCCGTGGTCAGGGCGAACGTATCCGTCAAAGCCCGTATCTACCAGCGCCTTTACTGTTTCGTACATATCAAGACTGCCGTCTTTCGATAAATGCCCGCGTTCTTCAAAGCTGCCGTCCTCTAACAGCTTTACCTGGCGGATATGCATAAACGCAATCCTGCCCATTTTGCTGTATTTGCGAACCATTTTCGGAATATCGTTAAACGCTGCACAGCCGAGACTGCCCGTGCAGAAGCAAAGGCTGTTTGCAGGGCTGTTTACTATATTTAACATTCGGTCGATATTCCGCTCGTTTGTTATAATTCTCGGAATACCGAAGATAGGGTACGGCGGATCGTCCGGGTGTATCGCCATGGTAACTCCGCAGTCTTCCGCCACGGGAATAATCTTTTTAAGGAATTTTTCAAGGTTGTGCCACAGCCCCTCCTCGCCCAAAGCGGAGTAGGCTTTTATTAAATCGCGCACCTCTGCCTGAGTGTAGCTTGCGTCCCAGCCGGGCAGGTGTATATCGTCTTTAAGCGGGTCAAGGCTTTTAAGCTGATCCATATACATGACAAGGCTTGTTGAGCCGTCTGCCGCCTCTTTGTCAAGCTGAGTTCTTGTCCAGTCGAACACAGGCATAAAATTATATGTAATGCATTTTACGCCGTATTTCGCGCAGCGGCGAATGTTCTCGCAGTAAACATCGGTATATTCTTCCGCCTTTTCGGTGCCGAGCTTTATTTCCTCTGGCACGGGCACTGACTCTACAATATCAAATATAAGCCCGTTTTCCTCTGCCTGCTCCTTTAATTTTTCAAGGCTTTCTTCGGGCCAAACCTTGCCCGGCTTTACATCGTAAACCGCGGTTACTACCGAGCGCATATTCGGTATCTGCCTTATATATTTAAGCGGTATCGGGTCGGTTTCTCCGTACCACCTGAAGGACATTTTCATTGCTCTGTCAGCTCCTTTATATTGTAATAACTGATTTTTTCGGCAAGCCTTACGGCGCTTTCCTTATCATATTCTCCGCCGTTTACCCACTCGCCCAAAATATCCGCCGCAATTCTGCGGAAATAATCGTGCCGCGCGTAGGATAGAAAGCTGCGCGAATCGGTAAGCATACCGAGGAACGAGCCGAGCGACGAATTTTCGGCTGTAATTTCCATTTCCTCGCGTATGCCGCGCTTGTGGTCGCAGAACCACCAAGCCGCGCCGCAGCGTACGTTCGGGAACGCCCCCGCAATAGATGCTATCTGCGCCGCGTTCGAGGGATTAAGAGTGTAAATAACCGTTTGCGGCATACCGCCGGTTTTATTTATCGCGTCAAGCATATGTATAAGCGCCGTGCCGCTTATTTCGTCTCCCACGCAGTCAACGCCGCAATCCGCACCCAAGGCGGCAAACAAATTGCTGTTTGCGTTGCGGTAAACGGCTAAGTGCATTTGCATAACAAGGTTTCGCTTTTTATATTCCGCCGCCAAGAAAAGGTACATATTACCTATAAACCCTAAATATTCGGCATCGGAAATTTCTGCGCCCGCAAGCGCCTTTTTAAATGTATCGTCCGCCGAAGGCTCATCTGCAATTCTGTCGGGGAAATACGGAATACCCACGTCGGTAAAACGGCAGCCGTTAAGGCAAAAGAAATCAAGCCTTTTAATAACCGCGGCTTTAAGACCTTCAAGGTCTGTTATTTCGGCGTCCGATACCTCGGCTAATTTTTTTATGTAATGGGGGTAGCCTGTGCGCCGTACAAGCAGCAGATTATCCGTTCTGAACGAGGGCAGAACCCTTGTTTTAAAGCTTTTGTCTTCCTTTATTTTTTTATGGTATTCAAGCGTATCAATAATATCGTCGGTGGTGCAAAGGGTTTCTACTTTCGATTGCTCTATGAGCTTTCTCGGTGACAGTCGATTTTCAGCAATAAAGGCGTTTGCCTCGTCGTATATTTCGGCGGCGTTATCGCTTTTAAGCGGCTTATCAATGCCGAAAAACATTGATAATTCCATATGCGACCAATGGTAAAGCGGATTCCCCGCGGCAAGCTCCAACGCGGCGGCGTATTTAATAAATTTTTCGCGCCAGTCGGTGTTGCCTGTAATGTACCCTTCGTCTATACCCGCCGTTCGCATAAGCCGCCATTTGTAATGGTCGCCGCCAAGCCACATTTCGCCGATATTATCAAACGGCTTATCCTCATAAATCTTTTTCGGGGATAGGTGGCAGTGGTAATCAACAATAGGCAAGTCCTTTATTTTAAAATATATATCCTGCGCATCTGCGGTTTTGAGTAAATAGTTATCAGTCATATATTCTCCTCCCAACTTAATTATATATCGGCAATCACAACAATTAAATTGTTAATATTATTATTTTGCATTGCAAATATTGTTTTTATATGATAATATATACAGGGTGATAATATGTCAGATTTTTTTCTGTATCGGGATAACGATATTGATATGGGCTATCAGCAGGATGAAAACCCCGTTCCGGAGCATTTCAAAGCGCATACCCATGAAACCTATGAGCTTTACTGTTTTTTGGGCGGCAAGGGCATTTACCGTGTCGAGGGTACGCCCTACCCGCTTAAAGCGGGCGATATTTTAATTATGCGCCCCGCCGAATCGCACTATATTGATATAAGCCCCGATAAACCTTACACCCGCTTTTCGGTAAACTTTAAAGCCGAGCTTTTTAAAAACATAGACCCGAAAGGGCGCTTGTTATCGCCGTTTATGAATCGTAAATTGGGTACATTCAACCTGTACCGAGCCGAAAATTTCAAAACCGACACCTATAAACTGTTTATAGATAATATGACAGAAAATTCCTCAGACAGACGCGTGCAGATAATCACAAATCTTCTGCCGCTTTTAAACGAAATTTCCGCCGCATTTGAAACAATGTCCGAAATTCAGATAGACCAAACGCTCGAAAGCAGAATTATAAACTACATAAACCGCCATATTTTCGATAATTTAAGTCTGGATGTTATTTGCGAAAGGTATTATATCAGCAAGTCGCACCTTTGCCATATATTTAAAAAAGCCACGGCAATGACCGTGTGTGAATATATTACAGCAAAAAGGCTTGTTGCGGCGAAGCAGCTTATACTTTCGGGAATATCCCCCACAAGGGTATATTCCGAGTGCGGCTTCCGCGATTATTCGGTATTCTACCGTGCCTTTAAAAAGAAATACGGAGTATCGCCCCGACAAATATAAATTTTAATTTACGCATACGCTAAAATTTCGGCACAAATCAAAAGAGGCTGTTAAAAAACGGCCGAAAAAGCCGAGATTCACTCTGAATTCAGCGAAACGAAGAACCTCGCTTTCAAAAATCAAACATAAAATTTTTAAATAATACATTTTTTATGACAAGTGCTGCTTTCTCTTGGTTAGCGTCGCAACTTTATCTGTAACACGGAAAGCCCCGTTCGCTGCTCTTTTTTATATTCTGCAACACATCTATTGTAAACCTACAAGCTTGACACCGATGTGAATAATAATAATATTGACAGATCATAAACTTATGTTATAATATCGAAAGATGATAAACTCATGCTTTTATCGGCTTGTAAATAAGCCTTATAATTTCGGATTGGAGAATAAAAA
>ERZ827104.3399-NODE-3399-length-11232-cov-2.700814_pt1 | contig 11232 bp, 10 predicted proteins | sample MGYA00519781_ERZ827104 | MGnify/ENA primary metagenome ERZ827104 (study PRJEB31778, sample SAMEA3449257) | human gut metagenome | biome: human gut; feature: human-associated habitat; material: faeces | place: United Kingdom | collected 2010/2012 ... | reverse complement strand
TAAGCAAAACTAACTTCTACTTTTGAAAGAACCGCCATCCAAAGAAAAATACTAAGTGCATAGCAAATCATAGCTCCCCAAAGCCAAAGATTTGTTATCATCGCACCTATATTTGTAATCATATTACTCATTCCCGTTTCTCCCACAAGCAACATACCTTTGCGAATGCACAGTTGTGCAGTACAATTCAGTAAAACACTGACTAAAATCAGTATGATATTCATATTATTATAATATATAAATGATATAAATTTGTTTTAGTAAATTTAAACAACAGACATTATTAGACATAAACTTCATTTATAAGACAATACTATTTAAATGTTCATCGTATCATTATGCCTCTATCAGCAAACTCCAAAATTTCCTTGTCACCACGACTATCCCCATAAGCATATAAAAAATATTTTCTTCTATCAGGTTCTATTTCCAATAAACGATTTACTTTCTCGGGACCATAACAATTTTTCGTCAAGAAACGTCCAGTCAGTTTTCCACCAGGATCAACTTCAACTTTAGTTCCTATAGTAGCAGTTACTCCCAAACGCGAGCAACAGAATGGGCGGACCCAATCATCTATGCTAGCACTTATCACATACACTTTATCACCATTTTTCAAATGATTCTTTAATTTATCGACAGTCGATTCACGCTCTATTTTTTCCACTTCATCAGCAAAAATTTCTCCCCATCGTTGGAATTCCTTATAATCCATGCCACCAAAAAAATATGAGAAAAGAGCTTGTTTGACCTTCCAATTAGGATACAACCTTAACTTAAATGCTATTAATAAAGGGGAGTACAACAAGAAACCCACCATAAAAGCCCAATATCCTTTTGTAAAAAGAATAAAATACAGTAAAGTGTCTTTATTTGTAATTGTACCATCAAAATCAAATACGGCAATATTTTTCTTTCCCTCTAGCATACTCATCACAAATAGATTAGGACAAAAAAAGTCAAAAGCCAGCCAAGGATAGACAATTGAATAAACCGATCATACATCAGGATTTTGGTAGGACTCCCACTTTTCACATCCACAATTGTCAGTTGCATATAACGTAATAATCCAATTAATACAAATATTGATGTTACATACAAATAAGAGGTATGCATTCGTTCCTGTACTTCAGGTGATACCGTATACATAATATAACATACCATTGTAACAGCTGAAACTATTGTAATAGCTTGATTCATAAACTGCAAGTTATATCGATTAATATTGCAACGGACCTTTACCCCACTTTCCTCATACATAACAACGTCATCTCTACGTTTAGCAAAAGCAAGAAATAAAGCGAGAAGAAATGTCATCAACACAATCCATTGAGAAATCCCAATGCCAGTAGCGATCCCACCTACCCATATACGCAATACAAAACCTATTGCTATAATGAACACATCTATCAAAGCAACTCGTTTCAATCTAATACAATAAGCAATATTCATTATAAAATAAAACATGATAATACTTATCACTTTCCAAGCAATTTCATCAGTAAGCAAAAAACATATTACTATAGAAAGAGTAAACATCACCATCATTAGTATATATCCAACAAACACTGATACTCTTCCATTTGCTATAGGACGTAGCCTTTTCTTAGGATGTAAGCGATCCGAGTCACGATCATAAATATCATTAAAACAATAAATACTGCTAGCTATAAAGCAATAGGCAAAAAAAACTTTTAGAGATGTGAACATATAAGACAAGTCCATAATATGTCCGCCAAAAAATAATGGCAAGAAAATAAATAAATTCTTTAGCCATTGCTGTGGCCTAATTAGCCTCAATAAATTCATAAATAGAACATACATATAGTATAAAATTACTTAATCAAAAACTTGGTAACCCATCCCTTTTTTGCTTTGTCCAACTCTTCTCTATTGACATATATTGGAATACTTTTTTGAAAAGGAATTTCTTCATAATCTATTGCGTCTTCTCCAATTTCCGTTGGATCATACCTTATGATTTCATCTTTAAAAACTTTATAATTGAAACTCCAATTTTTACTTCTAAAGTATTGCGGACTCGTTTGCTGTATAGCTTTTACATAATATTCCGTCACACATTTATTAAGAATTGAATATCCTAAAGAAATCGTCATAGCCATACTTACATTCAGCACAAGTAACACATACACTAATCGTCTCAACCATTTCCCAATATTATATTTAAGTCCTGCATATTCAGTATATAATAGAATCACAATAGGGAGGATATAGAAAAAAGGTACATACCTATATGAACTTCCCATTGGAAGTATCAGTAAAGATGATAACAACACACCTATAGAAATACAGGTATTCCTATATATTGAACTCTTTTTAGATATAGCATACAATATAAAAGAAAGTAATAAAACATCCACAAATACAATTCCACCTCCCCCTATTCTAGCACCAGGAGAACCGGCACTCATTATATTATTCTCTGTTACAATATATGGTGGAATATATTTTCCATCAAGAATATTGCTAGGACGAGAAGTATAGCTATATAATATTTGTATAATACGGTTTTTCTTTTGCAAAAATTGTGGTTGAGCACCATCATTTAGATATTCAGTCTCCTTATCTCCAATTCCAAGAGGATAAATAGGATTACAATGATCGATGGTATTAGTAATATATGGATTAAAACCTGAAGTTAGAATAGTAAGAACTACAGCCCCCAAAGCCACCGCTATAATTCTATTCATTAATCTATATTTTTTCTGTACAAAAAGAAATATTAAAAAGACAAAAGTAAAAAATCCAGCCCAAAATAACATATTAAATTTTGTACTTCCAGCTAAAATGATTGCTGCAGTCATTAATAAATAATCTAAAATAGCTTTTCTACTGTAAATTCCATATAAAGCGACAATAAGCCAAACAACAGTAAAGTACCCACATAGATCTATATAATATGAAAATACTTGTGTTGCAAAAATGGGAGGTAAAGCTAAACAAAGAGTATAAAATAATTTTTTTCTAAAATCTAATGTCCTCCCCACTACACTCCTACCCCAAAAATCATGAATAAGAAAAAGAGAAGATAATCCTAGTAGCCAAGAGACAGCCTTTCCTGATTCTAAATTTCCTGTCATAGCTACAATTGTTGCCGAAACAGTCTCCATTCCTTTACAATAATGATCTATCCATATATTCATTTCCCAGTTTTCTGATATTATTGTATTGTGACTATCATAAATAGGATTCCATCCATGAGACAAAGCGTAAATCATAGGTTGATGATAAGCTTGTCCGTCATAACTGCCGTCAGGAATGATAGCTGATAGTAAGATTACAAACAACATTAAAAGTAAGCTAATACTTACATCTTTGATTATATTCTTCCTAAAGCAATGCAGGATAACAACACTTAATATAAACGCAACAGGAAAATGAATAGCACTGATATGCCAACCTATCAGCCAAGACACCCCAGACAAAAGCAAAGTATTGAGTATTGTAAAGATTTGAATATATCCAATATTACACACTTTCATTATTTTCTATTTTTGCATTTACATTAATACGTTGATAGTTCAAAAAATTTAAGATAAATAGATAAGTAATAGGTAAATCCACAAAGTTCTCATTGCATTCTATTAAAATAAATATAAGTAGAACAAGAATTGTTGGAACGCCTAATTGCATCCGTTTAATACCTCTATAAGCAAAACAAAGAAATATCACTAACCATAGCAACCCCAATGATGCAGAGTTATTTACTAAACCAATACATCCGCCAGCATTCCCATAATTTCGTTTCTCAAAGTTTCTTGTAGCAATGCCATATCCCCAAATCGGTTGTTCTAATGTCATTTCAAATTGAGTAATCAAATCACGAGTACGAGTCACTTTAGATATGTGCTCCTCTCCTGCATCATTTGCTGCTATTTTTCTTGCAACCACGGGAGAATTTATCATCATAATACATAACCCAAATATCAACAACATAGCTATAGGATAAAACCCCTTATGCATCTTACCATATTTTGAGAAGAAAATAACCAATGAAGCTATTCCCAAAAAAGCAATATAGGCCATTGTAGACAGAGTTGTAAGAAGTGTGACTACAATAACTAACATTTGCCATTTTTCTTTTCGATTCAACATCCCCTCTTTTATTTCAGGAATGAACAATATAAAAGCAAAATTTAAGAAATATTGATATGCACCTGGTTCATGGAATAAACCAGCATTCCGATGAAATAAATAATCCCACCCAACACAATGAAAAAAAAATTCTAAATACTGCCCCTCTTCTCCAGATCTACTGACTATTTGAGGAGTAAATAATTCCATTTCAACCCCTCCAAAAACTATCAGACTAAATATAGCTAATACTGTCAAAATATTTAAATAAATCCTTTTAAAGATATAAAATGGATAGCGACAAATTATAACAAAAGAAAACATCAAATTAAACAGCCAAGACACCCAGCTATGATTCAATACATCTGTATGTATAACAAACCGATTTACAAAGATTATTCCTCCATATATCAAACAATATATGAACCCTAAAGTATGCAGACGATGTTTATTTACGGTATGCTTATCATAATAAAGGTAAAATAGTGAAGTTAACAACATTACAATAAATGCTGGAACATATGACTTATGAGCAAATGAATATGACCCAGACCCTAATATTATGACTAAAACTCCCCAATAATCGACTAATGTTTTACGGTTAATTCGCATCACTCATATAAATATATTACCCTCATTTATCATCCCCAATATTAATAAACACTTTCTAATTAGAATATAAATAAGAATCTTAAACTAATTATTAAATACAACAATGTAAACATGAAGAAATCATCTATCAAAAAAAGAAAATACTAGGCTTTATTTTTACTAAAAAAATATTGTTGCCTCATTTTTATAAGATCCCTATTATTGCATCTTTTACTCATCCACGGATAATTATGGCAATTCTTAATTACTTTTTTGGCATATTCATCCGTAGTCATTATAAATTTAGCAGGAACTCCTCCCCATACTTCCCCAGATGGAATATGCTTAGTAACTATACTACCTGCAGCAACTATAGAGTTTGCACCAACAGAGGTATTAGGTAAAAGTATTGAATATGCCCCTACAAAACAGTTCTCAAAAAGTTCAATACTACCGACTTTATCCACTTCTGATAATGAAATCCCCAAATACTGTGCTATATTAAAGCAACTTACATCATGATTTATAAACCTTACATTTGCAGCACAAATTACATTATCATGAATACTAACTAAATATGGTTCTGGTATACTACACGAATATAACTGCACATTTCTACCAAGATAATGAAACTTACTCCTCATAAGCTCAGCTGCACCATGTGGACTTACCATTTTAGACATAATTTTAAAACAAAGGTCTTGCATTCTTCGGAAAAACATACATTCTTTTTTATTAATAAGTATTCTCTAATCTTCAACTCATACAAATAAAAAGCTCAAGGATCCTATATCATCAACTATTACACTTTAAAAAGATTAGAATTCCATTCTTTTTTATTCCTATAGTAAAATCATCAATATTCATATCAAGATACTAGTAGAATGGTACATATTCCCCAGTCATTTCATATTTTAAATTCTTATTTCGTTCCCCAATTTTTTTGGCTGGAACTCCTGCAACAATAGTATAAGGCTCTATAGACTTCGTGACTACTGCACCTGCTGCCACTACTGCTCCTTCTCCAATCTCCACACTATGAAGAATTAAGGCATTGGGACCTATCCAAACACGATTACCTATTTTAACAGGAGTTTTCGTTTGTGTATCACAACGAAAAAATGAATCTCGGTGGTCGTGCTGTTCTGTCCAAATAGACACATTAGAAGATAAATTTACGTTTTCACCTATTTCAATGCCATTTCTCCCATCCAATATGGCCCGGTCTCCAATAATACTTCCACATCCTATTCTTATTTTATAGGGTTCTCTCATTTCAGTACCATAATATATTACGACTTTCGGTGCCATATCTACACAATATACATTACGATAAACAAAGTTACGAAAATGATGGGATGGTACTTGTGATACCCGGTAATCATAATAACGCATAAATCCACCCAAATAGCGTTTCAACAGATAAAGAGAAGAGTGTTTATTCTTTATTACATCGTTTTGACTGTCCACCCCTCCCAATTTATATTTTCTTTTTATCTTATATGATAAAAAGACTATTAGTGATGTCAGCACAACAAAAGTAGTATTGCATATCAATAAGAGAACTAACAACTGAAATACCAATAAATAAACCATACATCATTATATTTTAGCAATTCATCAAAACTATATATCATTAAAATGCTCTTCATCTGCAAATCTCCCATATTAACATAGCACATATAGCTAGATATGTCCATTAAAAGAAAGCTTTCAACTTATATATAAAAAAGTCTAATAATCGCATTACAAATAATACAGAATAACGAGGAAAATAAATAAAAGAGCGAAACTTAAATGTTTTAAGTAGAAGTGATAAATACCCATTACAATAGTTGTTTGCATAATTAAAATAGAACTCCTTAATGTTATCATAAGCAATATCCAAAGGTAACATTTGCTTTGATTCATAATTACCAGTCAATAAATCATTAAGTTTTTTATCAAACTCTTGGGAATTAATTACTGCACAACGCAATCTTTGTCCCTCTGATTTTCTATACAAAGGATCATTACATAATTCCTTAGCATATGCAAATAGTGTATCTAAATCATTTTTGGCAATCGGTGCTTCATTATGATAATTAACAATGCCATCCACCTCATCCAACTCTACTCTCTTTTTTGCATAAGCCAAAATTGGTTTACCAAAAGCAGCTGCATATTGACACATTAGACCTCCAGACAAAGGATATGTACCATAATATATATCACAGTTTCTAAAAAGTTGAGATATATCCTTTCTATATTTAGATGTATATACGCGCTCCCCATTCTTCATTCTAAGGATACGTTTTTTTATCTCCCTTAATGATGTAGATGCAAGAAAGACAATCGAATTTGGGTTATCATCTAAAACTTTATCCATGATGTCAAAGAATAAATTCTCCTCATCTAACATTTTATACTCTGTCCCTCCTGTAAAAATCACAACTTTCCCTGTTCGATCAAAAGGGAATCCTTGAAAAGGTATATCGTCGGATATGATAGGATAATAAGGTAAATAAAGCAATTGACTCAACTTCACCCCACGTCTATCTACCGAAACTGAAGCTCCATATGGTCTAAATTCTATCAAATAATCAAGCATTGATTTACCAATCCAAAATGTGTGATCATTAAAATTAATATTATAACATGGGCATTGCTTAGCAGCCATGACAGCAATTATTAACCGTGCATCCCATGGCCATACATGAGTCAATATTTTCGTTGGATTAAAATTACGGATTTCTCTCGCCACCTCCTCCGTTGTATCCATTAAAGATCTTGACTCCTCAATTATTTTAATGGTAATATTTTCTTTATCTTGCAAATAGGTTGGAATTTCTGTAGAACCAATTCTAACCCCATTAATTTGAACAATACGATTTAATACGATTATTAAAACAGGAACTCCGACCTTGGCCAATGCTTTACTATATTGTTGAGTCACTTCCCCTCCATTTATAGTTCTGTTACAAACAAGCACGATACGTTCTTCTCCATTATTTACCGTGAATCTATCCTGCAGCAAACGTTCTTTTATACTACAAGATATATTTTGCAGAAGAAACTCCAAATCTTCATCAACATATTTAAAATTATAATTATAAGCCCATTGTGCAGCTACTTCTATATAACAAATACTCTGTTCCAAATGCCCACTTTGCATCTTATCAGAAGCTTTTTGTTTTATTATCTCAAAAATGTCTATTACTTGCCTTTCTGTCAATGTACCCTTTTTCATAATCTATGCCACTTTAGCATTCTATTCTGTTCACAAATAATCTAAACTTATTTAAACTATCAGTTTATCTAGTTTTCTATATAGTTATGAAGTATATACTTTAGTTTTGATTTTCAACGACAAAACAATCTACGTTCTCAACACTACAAATTAATATTAAAATAAAAGAGAATTTATAATCTTACATTATCTCTATTATTGCCTCATAATACCCTATAAACAATAATTTTCCTAAATATGACAACCATGCAAACCGTATATATTACATAGTTCACAAAATATGCTTGTGTTATCCCAACCACTCCATTTAGATTCATAAACAAATATCCTAATACCACGAATAAACCAGAAAATACGACTTCAGTTGCAATAAATGTTTTAGTCATAGATTTTGCTACCATCAAAAAAGCTAACAACCAACTAGATATTTTAAAAAAGTCTCCTAATAATTGCCAAATAAACAAGCTCTCCATCGGATAAAAATCTGGAGAAAAAAGTATCATAACAACAAAATGTCTCAATAAATATACAAGAGTTAACCCCGATAATAATATAGGAATAATGACTTTGTAACACTTGAATATTTCATACCGTAATTCCGAAATTTCCTTTATCTCTGATAAACGAGGTAAGTAGTAAATACTAAAAGAGGTGGTTATCACCATTAAGTATACGTTTGAAATACGATTCATTGCTTCCCACCATCCAGCTTCTGTCATAGATATTTCAGAAATAACATATCCACGTAATAACATTTGGCTAACCGGAACAACTGATAATGAGACTAATGTCATAGCTGAATAATTCAGGAAACGTCGAAGCATCTTCCTATCTAACCTCTCTCTATAATAGATGACAGATAGCCATGGAGCTTTCCTACATATCCAAAATGTAATAAAAAACACCACACTCTGATAAGAAACGGCACTAATCAATGCACCTTTCAATCCCATAGAAAAAACAAAACATATAGTAAAAAGTAATCCAACTATAGTCCCTGATATATTCACAATCACATATCTTTTAAACTCTTTATATCCATTTAGGATAGAAATTAATAGAGTATTCAGAGTGTATAGAAATATTGTAAAACCAAAAATTAAGAATACATATCCATATTCATCAGAAAGCATTACCAAACGACTGAGTTGATTATGTAAAATTATTAACCCTAAACTCACTATAAAAGTGAAAAATAAAGTTATCTGTAAAGCATTGGATAGAATTTTTTTTATTGCAGATTCATCTTCTTTATATTCTGCTACATATTTCGTTATTCCACTATTAATTCCGCCATTAGCTACTCCCAATAAGATAGTTGAAAAATTATTCAATTGACCTAATAGAGCAATCCCACATGGACCTATAATAGAAGCCACAACTTTTACGCTTATTAATCCTGTAAGCATACGCACTAAGGTAGATATAGCATTAAATGAAAACACTTTTACTATATCCTCTTTCGCTGTACGTTTAGCAAAAGAGGCAAACTTATATATCATTCCCACTTGTTCAGTAAATCAACAATAGTTTTTATCTCCATATTCATCATTATTGGGCTTAATGGCAAACTAAGTTCTTCATTATGGATTTGTTCCGTAATAGGGTACGAAAGTTTGTTCCACTCCTTAAAGCACTCTTGTTTATGAGGAGGTATAGGATAATGAATAATAGTCTGTACACCATTGTCAGCTAAATACTTCTGCAATTCATTACGTTTTTTTACACGAATAGTAAAAATATGGAATGCATGAGTATCCCAGTCTTTTATTATTGGAGTAATAATTGCTGGATTAGTTATATGATCAATATAATATCTTGCAAATTCCTTACGAATAGCTAAATCTTCATCCAAATGCTTTAATTTCACATTTAGCACAGCTGCTTGTATCTCATCCAATCGACTATTGCGTCCACAATATTTGAATACATATTTTTTATGTGAACCATAGTTAGCAATCGCACGAATCACCTTTGCTAATTCCTCGTCGTTAGTTGTTACTGCACCAGCATCTCCTAATGCCCCCAAATTCTTACCTGGATAAAAACTATGCCCAGCAGCATCTCCTAATGAACCTGTCTTTCTACTCTGATATATACAACCATGAGCTTGAGCATTATCTTCCACCAACTTAAGATGATATTTATTACAAATATCCCCTATTTTATCAGTATAGGCACATTGGCCATAAAGATGAACAATTAAGATACCTTTTGTGCGCTCTGTTATAAATGCTTCTATTTTGGAGTCATCTATTTGATAAGTCTCAATATTAGGTTCTACCAAAATAGGGATTAACCCATTCTCTGATATCGCTAAAATAGAGGCAATATAAGTATTAGCAGGAACTATTATTTCGTCACCAGGATGCATTACCCCCATTTCTATATAAGCACGAAATATCCAAACTAATGCATCTAACCCATTTGCACAACCTACGGTATATTTAGTCCCAATATACTGGGAATAATTTACCTCAAAATCTTCATTTTCCTTCCCTTGAAGATACCAGCCTGAATCAATAACACGACTAACCGCTTCATGTATTTCAACAGAATATCTTTCTGTTATTTTTTGTAAATCTAAAAATTTAATCATAAGCTAATTTTTTTATTTCACTATCTGAAAAATTTCGAATCAGTTTTGCCGGTGTTCCGCCAACTATTGAAAAATCAGGAAATGAAGTTGTTACAAAGCTACCAGCTGCAACAACACAAAATTTGCCCAATATAACCCCTGGCATAATAATTGCCGATGCACCAATCCATGAATGATCTCCAATAGAGACTTCTTTTTTATATATTGGATAAATTTTTTGCATTTATTATTTTGAAAAGTATGAGATTCCTCTGCCAACAGATTATGAAAGCTTTGTTTCTGCCTGCCAGGCATTTGATAAAGTGGGGATTCGTGGATTTACGGCAGACTATTATTATGATTATACCTGTATGGAAACACTGCAGGGTCTGTCAGCATCAGAGCTGTCTTCTGTAGACGGACGCAAGTGGCGTACTACCTACAGTGACCCGGATAATACAAAGAGAGAAGGCCTGGACAATACCGTCTGGCCTGAGGCTTTTGAACGTATGGAGCAGTTCATCCAGGATACAGGGCTGAGCCGGGATGATCTGGATATGAATTATGATGATATCGTTGAGATGTATCAAAGTAACAAGCTTGCCATGTACTTTGGCAGCTCTGCCGGTGTAAAAATGTTTCAGGATCAGGGCATTAACACAACATTTCTTCCATTCTTTCAGGAGAACGGTGAAAAGTGGATTATGACTACGCCATATTTCCAGGTGGCCTTAAACCA
>ERZ827104.3393-NODE-3393-length-11264-cov-2.011865_pt1 | contig 11264 bp, 12 predicted proteins | sample MGYA00519781_ERZ827104 | MGnify/ENA primary metagenome ERZ827104 (study PRJEB31778, sample SAMEA3449257) | human gut metagenome | biome: human gut; feature: human-associated habitat; material: faeces | place: United Kingdom | collected 2010/2012 ... | reverse complement strand
CGATTGCCTTGGGTCTTGCCTGTTCATTCATTTGGTGTTCCACCTTTCCTATATAGAATGTATTTCTCAAAGCCTGTCGGCTCTGAAACAAAATAAAAAGCGAGAACAATCGCAGGCAATGCCTGATGCTCACGGAGGCAGGAGGTTTTAAAATCTTCCGGAATGGTCACGATATAAGAGACATTCCGGTTAAAGAGTGCGTCCTGGAGTTTCGCAGTGTCATCCGGCATTTGCCTGACGGTATGATACTGTGATAAATATGTGGAAAGCCCTTTGGAAAGCACGCCCCCATCATGATCTACCACACCTACCGTGAGTGCTTGGGCATGGAACCCGCTGCCGGAAGTATTGCTGTCGCTGCCGGAGGCAAGGATTCCGATCGTAAGGAAGATTGCCAGATACATGAATACCATCAGGAGATTGCGTTTGGTTATGATTAAAAATCCTTTAAATACTGTCATAACGTTCCCTCCTTATCATGAGAAATGAGAAGCTGATGCAAAGCAGGCACATGATAATAAGAATCAGGATACACCTGCGGTAGCGGACAGCATCATCATAGACACTGAGGCAGTAGAATGCATCACTTAAGACACTGGCAGGATTGATCCGGTTGATGACCGGGCAGTGCTGTTCGATCACATTTTTCATTCCACCGAACATCAGGCCTGCAAGGAAACTCGGTAACAGTGTAACGAGGACACCGATTCCGGATTTGACACTGTAGGACAGTTTGCCGGCGCATCCGATCAGGATTCCGAGACAGATACCGATTAGGGTTCCCATGAATGTAATGAGAAGAAGTTTCGGAATGTCATGCCCAAGGCTGATATGAAGTACCTGGGTAAGGTAAAGCTCCAGGATCAGGATGTTGACGAAATGAATACTTTCCAGTACCAGCAGATCGCCGAGAATCAGGGAAAGTTTGTGGGTCGGTGTGATGCTGCGCCGTTCTCCGAGTGCACTTAAGTTCGCCTGAAGCTGAACCGTGGAATGGATGCTTAAGTAGACTCCGCTTAAGCAGGCAAATGCGATCAGTGCGAGAAAATAAGTCAGTGTCGGATCTAAGGAATGTCCGCCTAAGGACTTTTCTTTCACCAGTGTCTGATAGTCGTTCAGGGATGAAAGGGCGTCCGAAAGCTTTTCCGGATGCTGTGTGGCAATATCCCGGATCATGTCAGCATTCTTTTCATAGCTGTCCAGAAGGGAAGACAGAATGCTCTGGTTAATGCCATTGGAAGCAATGGTAAGGGAAGGAACCGACTTCACGTAATAGATGCCGGATATTTCCTCCCGCCGGAGCGCTTTTTTGGCAGCTTTTTCTGTCTTGTAAGAATGGATATCGATCATGTCTTGATCCGTTTCATTCAGAAATGTCAGGAAAGATGCTGCATTTGCGGAACTGCTTTCCACTGTGACGATGGCAACAGGAACCGGTTCCCAGTCGGTCTCTCCGGTTCCTGCAAGACCGGCATTTCCAAAGGACACATAGAACAGGGTTCCAAGGATGAGCGGAAATGCGAGAGCCCAGAACATGATAGAGCGGGAACGTATTGTCTGTAAGAACTGATATTTTAATAAATGTAACATAAAGTGTCCCTCCTTTAATCCCTGAGTTCTTTTCCTGTGATCTCAAGGAAGACATCATTGAGAGTCGGAAGCTCGGAGAAGACGCGTCCGAATGGAATGTCCTGTTCCTGCAGGTAATTCAGTACCCGGATCAGATTGTGTTTTGCACCGCTGCAGCGTAGGATCATTGTCTGATCTTGGTATGATAAGTCAAATACATGTGAAAGGGAGCGGATATCTGCCAGGTTGTTTTTCGTTAACGCAACCGCTTCGATCGTGATCGTCTCACCGGTCTTGATCATTTTTTTTAGTTCTTCGGTTGTGCCGGAAGCAAGTACACGGCCATGATCAATGATCGCGATACGGGTACAGATCTGTTCCACCTCTTCCATGTAGTGAGAGGTATAGATGATGGTAGATCCCTGACGGTTGAGTTCCAGAATCCCTTCCAGAATCTTGTTGCGGCTCTGAGGATCTACAGCAACGGTCGGTTCATCCATGATGATGAGTCTGGGCTTATGGACAATGCCGCATGCGATATTCAGTCTTCGTAGAAGTCCGCCGGAGAGTTTCTTCGGGCGCATCTTACGGAAATCGGACAGACCGGTGAATGCGATGGCTTCTTCCACGAGTTCTTTTCGTTTTTGTTTGTCTCGGATATAGAGTCCGCAGAAATAATCGATGTTTTCATAGACGGACATCTGCTCGAAGACGGCAACGTTCTGCATGACAACACCGATATCCTGCTTGATATCGTAGCTGTCCGGCTTCATATCCTTTCCAAAGATCGTGATCGTTCCTTTGTCATATTTTAACAGTGCGAGCAAGCAGTTGATGGCGGTGGTTTTACCGGAACCGTTTGGTCCGAGCAGTCCGAAGATCTCACCTTCTTCGATGTCGAGTGACAGGTGGTCAAGCGCTAACAGATCACCGTAACGTTTTACAAGATTTTCTATATGTACAAGCATAAGATTCCCCCCTTGATGATTTGTTACTTGTAGTATAGTGGATGGCTGATTATAATGGTAGTGTCACCGGTCATAAATTGAATGTGACAAATGTAATATAGGAGAAAAGAATGAGAAAGATAACAGATGAAGGATTTTTGTTCCTTTACGGAGCAGGACTTCTGGTGACAGCGGAAACAGGGATTCCGGCGGTTATCACTATTCTGTTTGCGTGTATCTATACCTGTGTGAATCTGGTAGGGAAAGAAAAGTATCTGCATTACATTATGACGATTGCTTTCGTGGCAGCCGGAATTGTTTTTAAAGAAATGTGGATGTTTCTTCCGGTGGTTTTATATAATATGCTATGCTTTTATTCTCCGGTTTATATAGGGGTTGGCGGTATGATCGTGGCCTGTGAGGCGCCGGCGTTCCGGGAATATTACGGGTTGGAAAAAGAGATGCTTATTGTTGCCGGGCTGGCAGCAGCAGTTCTGTTATATGGACGGACCAGGAGGCTAAATGAATTGGAGCAGAAATATAAAAGGGCCAGAGATGACAGCAGAGAACTGACACTGATGCTGGAAAAGAAGAATCAGGATCTGCTGGAAAAGCAGGACACAGAAGTATATCTGGCCACACTGAAAGAACGGAATCGTATCGCCAGAGAGATCCATGACAATGTGGGACATATGCTGTCGCGATCCATCCTGATGGTGGGAGCGTTAAAGACTGTTAATCAGGCTGAGAATCTGAAAGTCCCGATGGAGCAGCTGGATCAGACGCTGAACGAAGCCATGACGAATGTAAGACAGAGCGTGCACGATCTGCATGATGAGTCGGTAAATTTAAAAGAAGTGATAGAATCGCTGGCAGAAGAATTCAGTTTTTGCCCGGTACAGCTTACTTATGATATGGGATATGATATTCCAAAAGAGATCAAATACAGCTTTATAGCCATTACGAAAGAGGCACTGAATAACGTGATGCGCCACAGCAATGCAAATGAGGTGAAGATTTTGGCAAGAGAACATCCCGGACTATATCATAGAAGATAATGGAACGTCAGATGAGCGGATCCAGTCAGATGGAGACGGGGAAGAATATACAGAGCAGGAAAGTGCCGGAAAGACCGGAAACGTTCGAAAAACAGAAAATACAGAAAGCAGCGGAATCGGGATCGAGAATATGAAAAAACGTGTCCGCATGCTTGGCGGAATCATGCAGATCCAGAAAGAAAATGGCTTCCGTATATTTATTACGGTTCCTAAAAATGAGGGGAAAAGATGAAGATAGTAATTGTAGATGACGATATCCTGGTATCCAGTGCGTTAAAGACAATCCTGGAAGCAGGAGGAGAAGTAGAAGTAACCGGCACCGGACAGGATGGAAAAGATGCCGTCCGGTTATATGATGAACTGCTGCCGGATGTTCTTCTGATGGACATCCGTATGAAGGACATGAACGGTCTGGATGCCGCAGAACAGATTTTGAAAAGGCATACGGATGCAAAGATTCTTTTGCTTACCACGTTTTCCGATGATGAGTACATCGTAAAAGCATTAAAATATGGTGTGAAAGGATATCTGATAAAACAGGATTATGGCAGTATCCTTCCGGCATTGCAGGCGGTGCAGATGAATCAGACCGTATTCGGAACTGAGATTATGTCCAGAATCCCGGGATTGCTTCAGAAAGAGCAGAAAGAAAAAGAGCAGACATTTGACTGGAACAGTTACGGAATCGGAGAACGGGAACTGGAGATCACAGCACTGGTTGCTGAGGGACTCAGTAACAAAGAGATATCGGAGAAAGTCTGCTTAAGCGAAGGAACGGTCCGGAATTATATCAGCAATGTGCTCGAGAAACTGGAATTAAGAGATCGGACACAGCTTGCGGTATATTATCTGCAGAGAAGCAGAAAATGCGATAAGAATAAATAGGAGCAGAGAAAAAATAAATGAAAGAAAAAAATAAATATACAAAAACAATCAACTGGAAGCAATTCTACCGAAATGTATTCGCTCTGGTCATCCCGATCGCAATCCAGAATTTGATCAATGTCGGAGTTACGGCGACGGACGTGATCATGCTTGGAAAAGTCGGAGAAAAAGTATTATCCGGAGCATCCCTTGCGGGACAGATCCAGTATATCATGACACTGATCTTTTACGGAGTGACCTCCGGAGCAACGGTTCTGACGGCGCAGTACTGGGGGAAGAAAGACACCAGAACGATAGAGAAAGTCCTGGGTATGGGATTAAGTGCCGGACTCATCGTTGCGGTAGTATTCGCAGGAGCAGCCCTTGGCATGCCGGAGACACTGATGCGGATCTATACCTCTGATCCGGAAGTTATTGCAGAAGGAGTAAAGTATTTAAGAATCGTAGGATTTTCCTATGTGTTCATGGCGGTGACACAGGTGTATCTGAATATTATGCGCAGTATCGAGAGGGTAATGGTGGCTACATTTATTTATCTGATTTCATTGCTGATGAATATTGTGGTAAATGCGGTTCTGATCTTCGGACTATTTGGATTCCCGGTAATGGGAGTAAGAGGTGCGGCAATCGGTACGCTGTGTGCCAGAGCAGCCGAGACAGTGATGGTTCTCGTTTATGCCATCTTCCGAAATAAAGTAGTAAGGATCCGGCTTAAAGATATGGTGAAGATCGATAAGGTTCTGTTAAAAGATTTCGCAGTTTATTCTATGCCGGTGGTATTAAATGAACTGATGTGGGGACTGGGAACGTCGGCGAATACGGCGGTGATCGGGCATCTTGGAAGCGCAGCAGTGGCAGCTAACTCGGTTGCGCAGGTGGCAAGACAGCTTGCAACAGTCGTAACATTCGGGATTTCCCATGCAACGGCGATCTATCTCGGCAAGACGATCGGGGAAGGCAAGATGGAACTGGCAAAGGCATACGGAAAACGTTTCGTGTGGTTAAGTCTGATTCTTGGAATCTTGGGTGGTGTGCTGATACTGATCTCGGCACCAATCGCCAATGCGAATCTGGCACTGACCGGACCGGCAAAGAATTACTTAAGTTTCATGTTCTTCGTTATGTCGTATTTTACTGTGGCACAGGCATTTAATACCACAATGGTAGTGGGGGTATTCCGTGCAGGCGGGGATACGAAATTCGGATTGATCATGGATGTATCGACGATGTGGGGATTCTCCATTTTACTCGGGGCAGTGGCGGCATTTATTTTGCATGCCAGTGTGCCGGTCGTATATGTTATACTGATGAGTGATGAACTGATCAAAGTACCGATTACTTTAAAGCGGTATTTGACATACAAGTGGCTGAGAGATGTCACAAGGGAACAAAAAGAACTGGAGGAAATGTAAAATGATCGTATTAAGCAAGGAGCAGATCGAAGAAATGGTTGATCCGGATCAGATGATGGATCAGATCGAAGAGGCATACCGGATCTATGGATCAGGTGAGTTCTATATGCCGCCAAGACCGACGGTAGAACATGAAAATAAGCAGCTCATGTATATGCCATGTTACACAAAGGATATCATAGGGACAAAGATCCTGTCGATCTTCCCGGAGAATTCTAAACTGGGATTGCCGTCGATAGATGGTATCGTGTTACTGAATGATTATACGACAGGCGCGCCGCTTGCTGTTATGGACGGGCAATCGGTAACGGCATGGAGAACCGGAGCTGTCGGCGGTGTGGGGATCCGCCATCTGTCAAGAAAAGACTGTCGCACCGTAGGAATCATCGGAGCAGGAATGCAGGGATTCCATCAGGCTGTGTATGCATGTGCGGCAAGAGATATCCATACCGTATATGTGTTCAACCACAGTGACCGTGATCTGACAGATTATCTGGAAAGACTGAAAAAAGCTATTGATAAGGAAGACGTAAAGGTAGTACAATGTAAAGCAGTGGAAGAGCTTGTACGAAACAGTGATATCATCTGTACAACAACTCCTTCTACCACACCTGTTCTTCCGGATGACAAAGAACTTCTGAGAGGAAAATGCATCATTGCGATCGGCTCTTATATGCCGGAGATGAGGGAAATCCCGGATGCAGTACTGGATCTGGTGGACAATGTATACATTGAACTGCCATACGCATGTGAGGAAAGCGGAGATCTAAGCCAGCCCCTGGCAAGTGGAAAACTTACAAAAGACCGCATAAAACTGATGCATGAATATCTCATATCGGGGGAAAAAGAGATCAAAGAAGGTCAGACAACATATTTCAAATCGGTTGGAATGGGATTATTTGATGTGTGTATCGCACAGAAATTATATGAAGTAGCAAAGGAGAAATAACATTATGAAAATCGTAGCAACAGAAAAAGCACCAAAGGCACTTGGACCATACTCACAGGGATATGTACACAACGGAGTACTGTATACAGCAGGACAGATCGCAATCAATCCGGAAGTGAATGATGTAGAAGCAACTACAATTGAAGCACAGACAGAGCAGGTATGTAAGAACTTAGGAGAGGTCTTAAAAGAAGCTGGAACATCATTTGACAAGGTATTAAAGACAACATGCTTCCTTGCAGATATGAGTGACTTTGCAGCATTCAACGAAGTATATGGAAAATACTTTACATCAAAACCAGCAAGAAGCTGTGTTGCAGTAAAGACACTTCCAAAGGGAGTTCTGTGTGAAGTAGAACTTATTGCGGCTGTAGAGGAGTAAGACAAATGGCAGAAGAACAAAAAACAGGCTGCAGCCCGTCCGATTGTGCGGGCTGTTCCCATGCAGGTGAATGCGGAAGCAAACCGCAGAGTCTGATCAAACCGGAAAATAAAAAATCACACATCAACCATGTGATCGCAGTTGTCAGCGGAAAAGGCGGCGTTGGAAAATCTATGGTTACCGCGTCGCTTGCAAGGCTGATGAGAGAACAGGGATTTTCTGTAGGTATCATGGACGCAGATATCACAGGTCCATCCATTCCGAAGATGTATGGAATCCATGAAAAAGCAAAAGGGGATGGAGAAAATATTTTCCCATGTGAGGCAAAGGATGGAACGAAGATCATGTCCATCAACCTTTTACTTCCGGAAGAAGATGATCCGGTTATCTGGAGAGGTCCGGTCATCTCAGGTGTTGTCACACAGTTCTGGACAGATGTTGCATGGGGAGAACTGGATTATCTCTTCGTAGACATGCCGCCGGGAACCGGTGATGTACCGCTTACCGTATTCCAGTCCCTTCCGGTAGAAGGCATCGTGATCGTAACTTCTCCGCAGGATCTGGTACGCATGATCGTAAAGAAAGCTTACAACATGGCAGGACAGATGGATATCCCGGTACTCGGAATCGTGGAGAACTACAGTTATCTGGAATGTCCGGACTGCGGACGTAAGATCTCCGTATTCGGCGAGAGCCACATCGACGAAGTGGCAGAAGAACTCGGCGTTCCGGTCATCGGTAAGATGCCGATCGATGCAAGTCTTGCAGAGGCAGTGGAGAATGAGAACTTTGCAGAAGTAAGCAATGATTATCTTGCGGAAGCAGTAAATAAGCTTTAAGAGATGGAGATAAGAAGATGGTATTTGGCAGAGTTGAAATGCTTTGACAGGTACCATCTTTTGTGATAAATAATTAACTTATGGATTTACTGTTGACTTAAAGGACGTAACCTGTTATGCTAATTGCATAGTTGATAGATGAATTTGTGAGATACCTATGTGCAAAGTGCATAAACTAAGTGGAACGTATTATTTTAATAAAATGCGTAGAAGGAAGCAAAGATACCATGCAGCATAGGAGCCGAAGGGGCATGCAGAAACTCTCAGGTAAAAGGGAACGAATTCGGACGACGCTCTGGAGAACAATAAGAATTGTACCGAAGAAGTAATCTTTCAGGTAAAAGGACAGAGGCAGACAAAAAACACTTTTGAAAAGAAAGTATTTTTTGCCTGCTTTTTTAGTGCTCAAAATGGGGAATGGGCGCGAAAAGCAGGCAGATTCCGAAGGAGGTAAAAACAAATGAACAGAATCGAAGATGTAACAAACTACATCACAGAATGTGACAAAGAAGTTGGGGAAGCACTTGCATTAGAGCTTGGCAGACAGAGAAGAAATCTGGAGCTGATCGCATCTGAAAATATTGTAAGCCCGGCAGTGATGCTGGCAATGGGAACCGTACCGACCAATAAGTATGCAGAAGGTTATCCGGGAAAGAGATATTACGGCGGATGCGAAGATGTAGACATTCTGGAGAATCTGGCAATTGAAAGAGCAAAAGAATTATTCGGATGTGAGCATGTATGTGTACAGCCGCATTCAGGAGCAAATGCGAATACAGCTGTATATCAGGCGCTGATCAAACCAGGTGATACAGTTATGGGACTGAACCTGGCACATGGCGGACACCTGACACATGGTTCACCGGTGAATTTATCCGGAATCTCGGCAATGGATATCGCAAAAGGTCTGCTGGACAATGGTATTCATCCGCCTACAATGTATTTCCCATTGATCGTGGATGAAGCACTGATGGTAGAGCCAACCGAGACCGAATCGAAAGAAACGCTGGATGATGCGATCGCAGTATTCCGTAAGTTATACGAACTGGCAGGAACAGATCCTGAAAAAGCGAGGCATTGATATCCATACTTCTGCGGCAGTACAGGGCGTAACAGTAGAAGGAGAGACCTGTACCTGCCACTATATAGAGAAAGAAAAGGAACAGGAAGTAACAGCAGAGTATGTGCTGTGTGCAGTGGGACGCTGTCCGAATACAGATGGCCTGTTCGGAGAAAATGTAAAACCGGATATGGAACGCGGACGTGTGCTGATGAACGAAAACTTCGAATCCAGTATCCCGGGAGTCTATGCAATCGGTGATCTGATCTTTGGTGCACAGCTTGCACACGCGGCAAGCGCACAGGGAATGGTTGTAGCTGAAAAGCTTGCCGGAAAAGAACCATCCATAGATCTGAGTATCGTTCCGGGATGCGTTTATACAGATCCGGAGATTGCATCTGCCGGAATGACAGAAGACCAGGCGAAAGAAAAAGGAATTGCCGTAAAATGTGGTAAATTCATCATGAGCGCAAATGGTAAATCTATCATTACACAGGAAGAGCGCGGCTTCATCAAAGTCGTAGCCGAAGAAGCAACCGGCAGGATCCTGGGAGCACAGATGATGTGTGCCAGAGCGACCGATATGATCGGAGAATTCGTGACAGCAATCACGAATGGACTGACTGTAAAGCAGATGCTGAAAGACGGAAATGAACTGGGAAATCATTCATATGATCACCAGCAGCTGACAAAGATTGATGGTGCGGCAGTAAAAAAAGAAGTTGATGATACGAACCGGAATATAAAAAACATTTGTGGAAGTCCGGCAACGCTGCTCAGACCTCCGTATGGTGCAATCAATGATACGGTAAAGTCGAATGTGGGCATGCCAATGATTCTCTGGAATGTAGATACACTGGACTGGAAGACAAGGAACACGCAGAGCACGATTGACAGTGTAATGAAGAATCTGAAAGATGGGGATATTGTACTGATGCATGATATTCATAGTCAGACGATTGACGCAGCACTGGAACTTATCCCGAAACTTGAAGAAGAAGGTTATCAGCTTGTAACGGTTTCGGAAATGGCTGCGGCAAAAAAACAAGATCTGAAAGACGGAACGGCTTACAGTGATTTTACAAATTAAACAAAAGAACCTGCCAATGGCAGGTTCTTTTGTTATCACAGTATGCAAGAGAAGTCGCCGGTGGCAAGTTCTCTGTATTTTTACAAAGTACCGTTGTGTTTCTCAAGAAGACGGTGAATCTTCTCAGTTGGATCCATAACTTTTCCGATACTGATGTCATGATTCATAGAATCAATGATCAATGCAATGAATTTACTCATGTCTGCAATCAGGAAATAAGGTTTTTCCTTTGCTTCGGCAGGAAGATAAGTAAGATTGGTAGTAATCACACGGTCGATATATCCTTTTTCATAATATTCATCGAATTTCTCGAATCCGTCTGTAAAAAGTCCGAATGTAGTGCAGACAAATACGCGGTTTGCTCCACGGTCTTTAATCTGTTTTGCAACATCGAGCATACTTTCACCGGAAGAAATCATATCATCAATGATGATCGCATCTTTTCCATCAAGATGTTCACCTAAAAATTCGTGAGCGACGATCGGGTTTTTACCATTTACAACCGTTGAATAGTCACGACGTTTGTAGAACATACCCATATTCACGCCCAAAACGTTAGAGAAGTATACAGCACGCTGCATAGCTCCTTCGTCCGGACTGATGATCATTAAGTGTTCTTTGTCTACTTTAAGATCCGGCTCAGCTTTTAACAATGCTTTCATGAACTGATACGGAGGATTGAAACTGTCAAATCCGTGAAGTGGAATGGAATTCTGAACACGTGGATCGTGGGCATCAAATGTAAAGATATTAGATACACCCATATCGATCAGTTCCTGAAGTGCGAGGGCTCTGTCCAGAGACTCACGTTTGGTACGCTTGTGCTGACGGCTTTCATAGAGGAAAGGCATTACAACGTTGACACGGCGTGCTTTTCCGTTAGCAGCAGCAATGATTCTTTTTAAATCCTGAAAATGGTCGTCCGGTGACATATGATTTAAATGACCATTTACAGAATAAGTAAGACTATGATTGCAGACATCTACCATGAGGAAAAGATCTGCCCCACGGATAGATTCTGTCAGAAGTCCTTTGGCTTCTCCACTTCCAAAACGTGGACACGGACAATCGAT
>ERZ827104.3392-NODE-3392-length-11269-cov-2.883093_pt1 | contig 11269 bp, 6 predicted proteins | sample MGYA00519781_ERZ827104 | MGnify/ENA primary metagenome ERZ827104 (study PRJEB31778, sample SAMEA3449257) | human gut metagenome | biome: human gut; feature: human-associated habitat; material: faeces | place: United Kingdom | collected 2010/2012 ... | reverse complement strand
GGCCGGATCACCCGTTATGGTAACTGTAATCAGTTTGGTCTTGCCTAAAGATTCCCGTAGTGCTTTGATGAGCTTCGGATACGAGGTCGCATTGGCAGCCGGATGTCCGTTTATACCATATTCGGCACCTTCGTCCATGAGATTAATGCCATCTACACGGTAGTTGGCGAGCTTCTTGACTTCCGCTACAAAGGCTGTAATCTGCTCATCTGTCAGGTTGCAGAATCCCAAGCCGGTCCCTTCTGCTTTAAGGGTGACGCAACGCTTTATACCATAGCTGGAGAGTGACGACATATTGCTTAACTGCTTTTTGAAATTGGCTGATTGGTTCAGAGTCACTTTTCCATTCGCATATCCCAGTGTTGCGGCATTCACATTAATGATGTCATATAAATAGGCATACCACGACGTTTCCCATAACTCATAATGTCCGGGACCGAATGTTTCATTATCATATAATACCATGATAAATTCTTTGGCAATGGAGGCGTTGACTTTTTCGCCATCAATAAACCCTACCATCTTGTACTTTTTCATATCAGCCTTCATCGGGCTCAACCACGGATAAGTAGAGCGTTTATAATAAATCTTGTAATAGATTTCATTACTATCCCGTGACGGACGAATTCCGCTTTCTTCCGGTAGTTCTACGGTAATAGGGAGCAAAGAATAATCATGCAATGTGCCTAGCGGATTCAGGCGTACCATGATAGTATCCGACATTGTATCTCCTGCCTTAATAGTCATTGCACCATCGTTACTGATGCCCTCAATGCTGATAGTAGACATTTTCCGGTATTCCGTACCGTGTTCTTCATTGTATTTGTCTACTAAGTCGAGGTCGATTTTCATTGTGATTCGGGTGTCCTGTGCCACCGGCTTCACCGTTTGGTAGAAGAATGCAAAATCGGGAGTCTTGGTATTGGTCATGGTGATTTCCAGGTCACTGGTTGTCATATCACATTTTAGCATGCCAAAGTTATTGTCTAAAGCCGTCTCGTTAGGTAATTTACCTACGGGAGTGGCAATGGAATTATCTTCGCAGCCTCCTAGCATGCCGGTTACTAATGTAATGGCAGCCATGCAGAGAACATTTTTGAAGTTTATATTTCTTTTCATGTCCATGGTTATCTTTAAAGTGAATGATTACTTGTTGATTTGTGGAATTTCGATTCCCGTCGGCCACACAAGAGGTTCGGCAGATACTGCATCGAATCCGTGTTTCGAATGGTCCTTGACGATGTTTCCCTCACCTTCATTAAATTTCCAGTAAGCAAGCAGGCTTTCTTCGTTTTCAGGATCTTCCACTTTATACATATTCGTCCAGATTTCCTCTTTCGTACGGCAAGTGTTCCAGATACGTATCTCTGCGATGTTACCGTTGAGTTGCCGTAGCTCATCTTCATAAGAGCGTCCTATCTGGAATTCGCAATCCGGCGTTCCACAGATATCCACAGTAGCTCCTTTTCCATAAGAGATATCCTGACTTTGCAGTTGTCCGTTCACATAATAGGCAATAAAATGTTCCTTGGCGTTGTACACCAGCGCTATATGATACCATGTCATTGCATTCAGTGACTTAGCCCTGTCGGCGGCGGGGAATTTGACTCCGTCCGGTCCCTGCATCTGCAACTGTTGGCGTGGGAAACTTGTATCACCTATACGCATTAAGAAATGCTGTTCTACTCCCATGATCGTACTGATATCCGATGCACCGGCCGTATTGCTTGGTCCGCTGTATGTAAAGTCCTCTACATATACCAGTGCTTCCATGGTAATCTGACCTAATTCTTTCAGACAGGCATTTTTCTCTTCGTCGAGGAAAGTAGGCACTTCCAGATAATTGTCTTTCAGGTTGGCGGCTACCGTGATAGCGCTTGAACGGCGCACCAGATAGAACAATGTTTTCGAACCGTTCAATAGATGAACGCCACCCGACGTTTCAGAGATGGTGAGCGGAACCAGATAAGTTTTATCAATCTCCAGATCTAACAGGTTATTAAAATAGATCGTATCAATCAATGATTCACTCTTTTCGGCTTTGATAATCAGTTCGCTGTTCGACAGGCTATAATATTTACTATCCAGCATTCCATAATCAGTCCCGTGCCGGGCATTGAATTCGTTTATCAGTCCGGGATCCGCTTTCAGCTTCACTACGATGTCTTTTCCTGCCGGGTAAGTCAACTTGGCGCTGAAGGCACGTTTCTGTTCATTCAGCGTATTTCGGAAAGTCACTCTTTCTGAATTGCTGTTACTGGCTTCCTTGATATAGACCATGTTGTTGAATGGTGCTTTATTGCTGTAATCCGTATTGTCACAGGCAATCATCAGTCCGCAGATGATTGCAGCCAGAGAGATGATTATTTTATATCGTTTCATAGTTCCTCCTTTCATTAATTAATCGGTGATGGGTTCAGTTTTTGGATAGCATCACGTATACGGCGGTAGTTAGTCACCCCATCGGTGGCGAGATAATCTTCATTGGCATTGTAGATAGAAACTCCTGCCAGCGGACCATTGTTACCCAGTCCTGTGATGAAATGATTGATGATGTAGGCCATCCCTTCCGAGGTTTGTATAACATCCAAATCTTCCCGGCTGATGATACCGGTCTTACCGTCATCGGTCGGAGGAGTGGCTGTCGTTATCACTTTCTCTTTGGGCATTTTCCCATAGAAACCTACAGGTTGGCTCATATTCAGTTTTATTTCGAGTGAGCTTTCAAGCAACACAATTTGCCCATCCACGAAATAGTCTACCAAATCGATGAACGGCTCTTCGTATCTTCCGCTATAATCCACTGTAAATGTGACGATGCCATCAAAGAAAACCAACTTTCCATTATTAGCTTTCGGACCGCCGATAGCGGCAAGTTTTTCCCGGATAGCCGTCGTTACCTCATTGAAGAAATCGACATGCATCATACTTCCGGCACGACCAAACTGCACATAATAACCGTCAAATTCATCACTCTCTCCGTTTTTCAATGCCGCATTCATTTTCGTTTTGAATTCTTCCAGGTTTTCTGTCTCTTCGCATTGGTCGTAGAATTCGGATAAATTCTTGTAATAGAGAAATTTGGTGCCGGTCCGTTTGAGTTTGGATATGTCTTCCTTATCATATACGGACAGATTATCAGCGTTGGTCAGCACCACAAAATCTACGCTATCGGGCAAGGAACGCAAGAAATCCTGTTCGCCCAATGTCGTACCCGGATTGTTGGCAAAACGTATTAACATTAACGTATGCTTCCGGTTTTTGTATTCTTTCAGACTTTGCTCGTATTTTTCATACAAGCTGTGGTCTTGTTCGTCGGGAAATATAGGGTTGTAATCAACCGGTGTCGGTTCTGTCCAGTCGCTACAGGCAACGAACATCAGTGAGCAGGCTACGGTCAATATGACACTTATGAATGAATTCTGTTTCATTGTATCTTGGGTTTAAGTTCCACATTATTTTACATTCGGATTGCAGTCCCACCATAAGCGGGTAGCGCCGTTATCTTCTCCATTGAGCTTTCGCAGGGCACCGAGCATATTTTCCGCATTCAGCTGATATTCTTCGGCAGGATAGGAGAGACGTCGTATTCCCAGTGTCAGGTTAGTGATTCCCACTCCCTTGTTGTCCATTATCGGAAGGAATTTAGGATACCCTGTGCGGCGATGTTCGCACCAGGCTTCAATGCCCAGAGGAAACATGGCAATCCATTTTTGAGTAATGATACGTTCCAGGTTTTCTTCGAAACGGGTATTCTCCTTGTCCTCGTTCCAGGCAATGGTGATGCTGCTCGGAGATTGGGCGCTGTATGTACCTCTCGGGTCTTTGTAAGCCCCCGGCACCAATGCTTTATTCTGGGAGTATCCGCTTGCTCCGCTTGCGCCCCATTGCTCAAAGGAAAGGGTGATCGCCTTCTCATATAGCTGTTGGGCATCTCCGCTCATTGCCCATCCCCGCAGGGCACCTTCGGCACGAAGGAATGTGACTTCGGCGGCAGTCATCCACATATACGTATCATTGGCAGTCATCAAACGGTTGGAATAGGTTTGTATCAACTCGTCGTCCGTCACTTTGGAAGGAAGAATACCAATGCGTAGCCCATAGTAATCGGTATCATCCTGATACTTTCCCTGGGTGAAGTATTTTTCCAGACGCGGATCGTTATATCCCTGCATATAGGAAACGATTTCCGCAGCTATCCGGTAATCCTTCCAATCATTGAAACAGAGAGCTGAACGATTCTCCTCTACATGCAGTTGTGCGTTGTCCTCGTTGTTCTCTATCACACCTGCGGCTACGGCTTTCTCGGCTATTTCCCTGGCCAGTTCCGGTTTCACATAAACGATACGCATGGCCATGCGAAGCTGTAACGAGTGAAGGTATTTATACCATTTCCGCACATCTCCATAATAAAGATTATCCAGTTTCTTAAATCCTTCCGCACTTAGACCGAGATTCTCCTTCAGAGCTTCATCTGCTTCTTCCAATTCCTTGAACATAGCCACATAAACCTCCTCTTGAGAATCATAAGGAGCACTAAGGCCGTCACCTTCCGTTTTATCTCCCAATACTTTGGTATAGGGAATCGGTCCGAACATATCCGTAGACCGGTGCATGATAGCGACTCGCAGAATCTTGGCGAATGCCAGTGCGACGGGGTCATTGGTACGGTTGATAATATCCCGGTAGGAAGGATACATTTCCGAGATAGGATCGGAGAACGAAGCCTTCAGCCAGTCCGACTTGGGATTATAAGTCGAGTATTTTTCAGTCCAACCCACACGAGTCTCTCCAAAATAACGCCCGTAGGCTCCTCCGCACATCGCTTCCACAAATTGATAAAGATGCTCTTGTGTGGGAACCACCAATGCTTCCATGCTCTTTAGAGACGAGCCGATGATATGGTTTTCGCGCATCAGTTCATCCTGCGTTGTCTCGTAAGGATTACGATTGATATCCATATCGATACAACTTCCCGTCCATAGCATCAGCGTTAGCAGGTATGCCAGTCGGAGGGTTGCTTTTCTGTATTCTTTCATTTGAGTATTCATAGTTTTAGAAGTTAATCTTTACATTAAAACCAAAATTGCGTGTACTGGGCATCATGAAGTAGTCGATTCCCTGATAGAAATTGCTTGTTGTGGCAATCGCTTCCGGGTCGAAAGGTGCTTTGCAATAAATCATCCACAGGTTACGTCCCACTACAGAGACGTTGATGTCGCAGATATTACCCAACCATTTGCGGGGGATGGTGTATCCGATGTGCGCTTCCTGCAAACGCAGATTTGTGGCACTATACGTATAATATTGCGGCAGCCCGCTTGAGGTAGCTACAATCTCGTAATACTGCTGTGCGTTCACCCAGCTACGTCCGTTGACGAGTACTCCGCCACGGTCACGGGCGGCAGCAGATGCTTCGGATACGCCATATTGTTTATTCAGCCTGTGTGGCTGAATAAACAATACCTCCCAGGCGGGCACTTAATTGGAATCCCGCATAAATACCTTTGTAAGAAAAGCTGTTGTTCCATGCCAGGTTTGCTTTAGGAAATACGCTGCCTAATTTGATGTCAGGTAGATTATCCGTTTTGGCGACATCCCCATTTTTGTCTATCTGGATATATCCTTTATCGTCACGTATGAAGTCGGCATTCGTGTACAGGTCTCCCAGTGTGCCTCCTTCTTTCAGGATAAATTTGGTATATCCCAGTCCTTTTAGTTCAAGGCGGTCTTTGTTGACGATTTCTCCGGTTTCGGGATGCACATAGTCCTTAACCAACTCCACAATTTTGTTTTTATTCCAGGAGAAAGTGAAATTACAGTTCCATCCGAAGTCGCGCCATGTATGTCCGTAAGAGAGTAGCCCCTCGACACCGAGATTGCGTACATAACCGGTTTGCACATAAAGAGTCGAATAGCCGGAAGACACGGTGATTTTCGGGTCGAATGTCTGGTTATAGGTATTGGCATAGTAGAATGAACCACTGACTTTGAAATCCTTGAAGAAAGTTCCGTCCACACCTATTTCCCAGGAGTCGGTACGTTCCGGTTTCAGTTTGCCGATAGGATAATGGGTTTTGGCGTTCCAGTCCTGTTTGGTAGGGTCATAGCTGTAAGTCGGTTGTACCAGAAAACGCGGGTAGGGGGTACCCACAGAACTGAATGACCCGCGTACTTTCAGGTAATCAATCGCTTTGGGTAATGTCACCATTTCGCTGATTACTGCCGAAAGACCTACCGATGGATAGAAGAAAGAAGTAGGATTCGAGCCTTTCAACTGGGAAGCCCAGTCGTTACGTCCGGTCAACGTCAGGTACAGCATGCTTTTCCATCCTATTTCCGCACTGGCAAAAATAGACTGCGTCATTTCTTCCCAACCCTCCTGTGTTGCCCGTTTCTTGGCGTTGTCCAAATCAAATACATTGAATACGTTGGGCACTCCCGTGTCGCGAATCGGACCACCGTAACCCAGTAAATCACTGGAGTTGTCGCTCAATGAAGTACCGGCATTGACTACTACCGTGAAGTCGTCAATGCGTTTATTGATATTCACCATGAAGTCGGCATACGTCTGTGTTTCGTTCACCTTTTGGATGGTGTAATGTCCCTGGGTACTACCTTCGGTCAGTGTAGAGATCGTACTTGCGTATAGCTTTTGCTGATAAGTATTGTCGGTGTTATCCACGCGGATACGTGCCGATACATTCAGCCAGTCCAAAATGTCGTATGTCAGTCCGGCATTCAGCATATAACGCTTTTTCTCATTCGTGCGGACGTTCCGGTAAGCAATCCAGTAAGGATTCTGCATACGCAAATCCCCTTCACCTTGCGGCCAGTAAGCCACATTGATTTTACGTGCTTCGTCATAACGTTCGAAGGCTTTTACTAGAGAAAAGTCATCGCCGCGTGGAAACAGGTAAGCCGAAACTAATGGATTGGAATAAACTCCCTGATTGGTCATGTTGCGGTCGTTTTGTATGATATAACTGGCTCCTACATCCAATTTCATCTTGTCATTCAGGAAATGAGTCGTATTGCGAAATGTGAAATTATATCGGTTGTACCTATTGTTCGGAATCATCCCTTCTGAATTGACTGCTGCGGCAGAAAAGAATGTTTGGTTCTTGTCCGTACCTGTCGAGAGGGTGATGGAGTTGCTGTAAGCCGCTCCCGTATCAAAGAAGTCGGTGGGTTCATATCCTGTTTGGTTGGCCGGATTCAGTTTAGGCCCCCAACTTAATATGGGAGAACCTTCCGCATCGCCCCGTGTACCGGTTCCATACCGATTCTGAAACTTGGGCAATACAAATGGGTTCATAAATTCCATGCTGCTTGAGAAAGTAGCCGACAGTTTTCCTATCTGTCCCCGCTTGGTAGTCACTACAATAGCACCGTTGGCAGCGTTGCTGCCATACATTGCGGCGGCTGCCGCACCTGTCAGGAAAGAGATGCTTTCAATATCGTCGGGATTAATATCCGCAATGGCTTCCGTAGCACCTTTGGAGTCAAATTCAGTACCGCCTCCACCGCCGAAGTTATACATCGGAATACCGTCAATGACGTATAGCGCATTACTGCTTTGCTCGATAGACTTTGTACCACGCATCACCACTTTACTGGCACCTCCCACACCGGAAGAAGAAGCATTAATGACAACGCCGGCAGCCTTTCCGCTCAAACTGTTGATAAAGTTGGCGTCTTTTATTTCCGGCATCTTGTCTGCTCCGATTTGCTGGACGTTGTAGCTCAATGCTTTTTGCTCGCGTTTGATGCCGAGAGCAGTTACTACAACTTCCGATAGCTGTTGCGTATCGGCTGTCAGTTGAATGCGGTAATTATTCTGGTTGGTGACTTTAATGCTTCCTGAAGTATAACCGATATAAGTAAATGTCAGTGTATTTCCGGTGGAAGCTTCGATCAGGAAGTTCCCGTCGATGTCTGTGATAGATCCGGCGGCAGTACCTTCCACTTTGATGTTCACTCCGATCAAGGGATCGTTGTTTTCATCAACTACCTTACCGGTGATCTTCTTGGCCGGGTTGCTTTCTTTCTTTTGTTCCGGAATAATCATGATATATTTCTCTTTCAGTTGATAGGTGAAACCTGTACCTTTGAGAATTTGAGCGAGTGCATTTTCCAACGAAGCCGTCTCTATATTGAGGGTGATGGCCGGTTTGTTTTTCAGTTGGGAATCGTTGTAGCCTACGGACATACCGGATTGTTTTTCAACTTCTTTCAGTGCTTCAATCACAGATATACTATTCTTTTTAATAGTGATTTTAGCGCCATTTTGTGCAAGGGAAACTGTTGTGGCGAGCATCAAACAGAAAAAAAGTATAAAACTTCTTCCCTTTGTCTTCTTGTCTACTATAAATTTATAAATTTGTAGCATTTTCTTAGTATTAGGTTATTGACTAAATTATTTCGAGGTAATTTGTAGAGTAAACTCTAATATTGGGAATTCAGATTTCATATCCGGGACGGAGTGAGGCCTCTGTTCCGGGTATTTTTTTGCATGGCATATAAGGTTAAAAAGTTATATTCTTGTCAGATAGCACTTGTCTTCTACTATTCTATAGTCCATTTGTCCGACCACGTTCACGATGATTTCCATCACTTCTTCGAGTGGTGCGTTGTCCTTGAAACGAAAACTGAACCTGTCGTTTTTGAGGTTCTTGATACTATATACAAAGGTATAAGGATATTTTCGCTCCAATACGTTGATGATGTCCGTCAGCGTCATCTTTTGCAGAACCAGTTCTCCGCGTTGCCAGGCTGTCACATCGTCCATATCCGGGTTGGAGAGATCATATTTCTTATTGTTTCTGTTATAGGCAAACTGTTCGTTGGGATGGAGAATGACACTTGTTGTCAGATTGTTATAATCTACACGGATACTGCCTGAAATGAGAGTGGTTGCTATTTCTGGGCTTTCAGGGTAGGCAGATACATTAAATTCCGTACCCAACGCAGTAATCTGTAAATCATTGGATTTCACGATAAACGGACGTTTCTTGTCCGGCTTAACCTTGAAGTTGGCTTCGCCTAACAGGAATACACTACGACTATCTCCGGTAAACTCCTGCGGATATAAAAGTGTACTTTTCGAGTTGAGTTGCACTTTTGTTCCGTCGGGCAGCGTCAAACTTCTCATTTCTGCTATCGGAATATATTGCTGTAATAAGTCGGTTTCCGCTTTTGCGCCTACAGTCGATAGATAGACCGAAGAGGCAAGCAGGAGGAATAAGATAGCGGCTGCGGATTGCCATATATGTATTGGGCGAATTCTTCTCTCTTTGGGTACGGTTGGAATACCTTCCTGTTTTTTCAGGCGCTCGTAAGACTTCTGCATTCCTTTCACGTTTTTTTGCCGTTGCGCTTTGTTCCACAGCTCTCTCAAAGCATCTTCTTTCTGGGATGCATGATCTTCATCCACCAGCCATTGATAGAATTCATTTTGGGTAGCTTCCGGATAGTTATTGCCGGTAAATAATATCAGTATTTTCTGAAAAAAGTTCCTCATTTGCGCTGTTCTTTTTAGTGGTTACACTATTAGCACAATCGAAAATGGGGGATTACTTAAAAGAAACACAAGAAAAATGCAATAAAAATAGTTTTTTTTATTTCGAGCAGGGTCAGATAGATTTGGTGTTCCACAGTTCGTACGGAAATATTGAGTGCTTGTGCTATCTCCATATTACTCATATTGTTGATGCGGCTCATTTCAAAAACTTTTCTGCGGCGTTCGGGAAGGCGGTCGAGAATTAGGCGGATGATTAATAGTGCTTCTTTATAATAGATAGGGTCGAGAGTATCTTCGGATTTTAGTAAGTCTTCGATTAGATATTTCTGCGATAATTGTTCCTGATAGGATTGTTCCAGTCTTTTGCGTTTGATGAAATTGAAAGTTGTGTTTTTAGTCATGGCGTAGATATACTGGCCTATGTCTTTGTTTTCCAGCCAGACCTCCGGTTGTGTCCATAATTTAGCGAACACATCCTGAATGATATCTTCTGCGTCCTCTTCAGATTTGAGCAAGTTTATAGCGAAATATTTAACAGCGGAATAGTGCGTGGTAAATATAATTTCGAATTGGCGGGCTAGATGAATAGGGGCTTGGTTTTGGCTCATAGGTTTATCAGGTCTGTTGGTATGAGACAAATGTATGTAAATAATTCAACAATACTAAGAAGCCAAGATTAGTATGCGAAAAAGGAAACTAAAAAAACGACTTCAAGTTCTGTGTTTTTATGAACTCTTAACTGTGAAAAGGAAAAAAATAGTGACGCTATCCAGTAGGGATGGCGTCACTATTCGAGTGAGATGGTGACGGTATACCAATGTGATACCGTCACTATTTTTAGATATGTATTTTACCAGTTTCTTTTCACGGTGCGATACCCGTAGCCGATAATTACAATAAAACAGATAAACGGAAGAATGAATGAAACATTGACAGCCGGTAACCAGGCTATTTGTTCCATATCAATGATACTCGCCTGTAACGGTGGAAGAACAGAACCTCCCAGAATAGCCATGATAAGACCGGCAGCTCCAAACTTCGCATCATCTCCCATACCTTTCAAGGCAATGCCGTAGATGGTAGGGAACATCAAAGACATGCAAGCTGATACTGCTACCAGGCAATACATTCCGTAGATGTTTTGCAGGAAGATAGTTCCTAATGTGAAAATACCTCCAAAGATAGCAAGAATCATCAGCAATTTACCCGCATTGAGATAGCGCAGAATGAACGTACAGATAAAACGGCTGATACAAAATATCACCATTGCTATGATATTATATTGTTGAGATAGTACTTCCGCACTTTTCTCGTCCATACCTTGTGACATGAACAAGCGTGTTCCATACTGAATGATGAAAGTCCAGCACATAATTTGCGCGCCTACATAGAAGAATTGAGCAATTACCCCTTCACGATAACGCGTTTGGGTGAAAATGCGTTTCAGTGTAGGAAAGAAATCTATTCTATGATTTTGATCTCCATTTTTCGGCATCTTGACGAATCGTATCAGAAGTAACATAGCCACAATGATAAGTCCGATAATGAGATAAGGAGCAATCAGGACGCTAAGATCACTTTCTTTAATTGCTTGAAATTCACTGTCGTTAAGCAATGCACGGTCTTCGGTACACATCGGATGTAACTTCGCTTGAATGAACTGCATGGCTACATACATTCCGAGAAGTGACCCCATCGGATTGAAAGACTGTGCAAGGTTCAAACGCCGGGTAGCTGTTTCTTCCG
>ERZ827104.3389-NODE-3389-length-11279-cov-6.406005_pt1 | contig 11279 bp, 10 predicted proteins | sample MGYA00519781_ERZ827104 | MGnify/ENA primary metagenome ERZ827104 (study PRJEB31778, sample SAMEA3449257) | human gut metagenome | biome: human gut; feature: human-associated habitat; material: faeces | place: United Kingdom | collected 2010/2012 ... | reverse complement strand
GACCTACGCGCCGGGTCTCATCGGCGCGGTGCTCGTGGGGCTGAACTTTGCCAAGTCCGCGGCCTATGCGCTGAACGTGCCGCTCATTCCCGTGCATCACATCCGCGGACACATCGCGGCGAACTATCTCGCCTTCCCAGAGCTGGAGCCGCCGTTCCTCGCGCTGTGCATGTCCGGCGGCAATACCCTCATCGTCGATGTGCGCGGCTACACGGACTTTGCCCTTCTCGGTGCGACGCGTGACGATGCGGCGGGCGAGTGCTTTGACAAGGCCGCGCGCGTGCTTGGCCTTCCCTACCCCGGCGGCGTGGCGATGGACAAGCTCGCGCACGAGAGCACGGGCGGCGTTTATGACCTGCCGCGCGCAAAAATCGACGGGAGCCCCCTCGACATGAGCTTTTCCGGACTCAAAACCGCCGTTGTCAACCTTGCGCACAACGCAGATCAGGCCGGAAAGCAGCTCGACCGCGCCGCGCTTGCGCGCGACTTCACGCAGGCGGTTGTCGACGAGCTGGTACCGCGCGCGATGCTCGCCATGGAGCAAAGCGGGCATAAAGTACTCGTTGCCGCGGGCGGCGTGGCCGCAAACTCCTTCATCCGCACAGCGCTTGAAGAAGAATGCCGGAAGCGCGGCTATACGCTCTATCTCCCGCCGCTGAAGCTCTGCGGCGACAACGGCGCAATGATCGGTGCGCAGGGGTACTACGAATACCTCGCCGGGGTGCGCTCGGACTGGTCGCTCAACGCTTACGCAACAAGGGACATCGACGATCCCATCATCTGACATACGAAAGGGTACCCTCTTTTGACAGAGGATACCCTTTTTATCTCCGTTCCCCCACCCGATGCAAGAGGACGATTTCAGCTTGCATAATTCTCCGATTATGGTAACAAATCGAATTTCTGTTCTTTTACAAATCGAACAGTTTCAGAATTATGTAAATTTCGACACACACCTATTTCTGCGATATGTTTTCCATTCTACAGAAAGCAATTCTATTTTTCCTCTCTAATCAAGCGTTTTTCGGAAGTGCACTGCTGTGGATAAGTCTGTGGAAACTGTGGATAACTCATCGTAGAATCGTTTATTTAGAATATTATGTAAATTTGTCGCTTCCGCAAATCTCCTGTCGTTCATTCCGACGTTTTGTCGGAAAAGCACACACCTCTCCGCTTTTTGGCAACTTCTGTCGGAACTGCCGCATTCTATTTTTACTCTTTTGTCGAATACTTTGCCGCATTTCCCCCCTCCATTTTGCAGGAACTCTGCAAAATATACTATTTGTATATCACGGGTAAAATCCCCGCCGTTTTCACGGCGGGGATCGTTTCAGCAAGGAACCTGCACGCCGTAGCAGCCGCTCACGGGATCCAAAAACAACGGCAGGTGCGGCGTGCGGTAGGTAAACCAGACAAATGCAAACAGCAGCGCCCACAGCAGCGCAAAGCCCGCAAGCTGCATCGCGCCCCCGCGCAGCCGTCCGTCCGTCAGCCATCGGTAGCCCACAAGATAGGCAAGCGCGTCAGCCAGAAAGAAGATCAGGATATTCCCCCAGCCCGGCAGTTCCCCGAACGCGCCCGCGCACGTGTAAAAAAGCGTCGGGATCGCGGCAAGTCCCAGCAGGATCGACACCGCCTTGACGGCGAAGAAATTGCGGAACGCCTCGGAAAACACGATGAACTCCACCACCGCAAAAACGAAATATGGAAGAAACAGCAGCTTCATGTGCTCCCAGGTCGATTCGTTCACAGCGGAAAATGCCGCCGCGACGCGGCTGCCGTCCGACCAGCCGTAGACAAAATGCAACAGCGTTCCCACGAGTCCCGTCACGGCAAAACCGACGATTTCCCAGCGGCGCAGCTCCCGTTTCATCTTCTTATCCTCCTTTTTCGCCCCACTTCCTTGGGGCAGGCACTATCATTCTACGCGAAAAAGGCAGGCTTTATACGGCAAAAGCCGCCCATACGGGCGGCTTTTCTTTGTTCTCTTTTATTCGGCAAAGCGCGGCACGATGACGCCGGCAGGCGCGTCCTTCGTCAGCGTGAAGCCATTCGTATTGAGACGGTGTACCCTTGCATCATCGCAGAGCGGCAGGAAATCCTCCAGCGTGCCGATCTCGGGATAGCCGTGGGTGCCGAAGCGATAGTGCATCGGCACAAGAACGCGCGGCGCAACCGCGTCCGCAACCTTTTTGGCGGTCAAGGCATCGATGGTATAATACCCGCCGACAGGGATGAGCAGCGCATCGCAGCCCTTGATCTTTTTGAGCTGTTCCTCGCTCAGCTCATGGCCGAGGTCGCCGCAGTGCACGAGCGTCAAGCCCTCGGCACGCAGAATGTGGATGGTGTTCTCCCCGCGCAGCGCTCCGCCCTTTTCGTCGTGAAAGGTCGAGACCGTTTCGACCGCAAAGGGGCTTTCCGCCCGGTTTCGTCCCGAGAGCGTCGCGGCCTCCAAAAAGGCGTGGTCGCGGTGGGAATGTGAGCAAAGCGCCTCGTCCGCGTCGACGTGCAGCGCAGGATAGGTCTCCACATAGTAGGGGTCGAGCACGACGCGCCAGCCCGCGCTCTCGATGAGAAAGCAGGAATGGCCCAGCCAGGTGATGTTCATGGTTTACTCCTCCACTTTCGTTTCGTTTGCCGTGTTTTTGCTCTTCTTCCTGCCGATTTTCGGCAGTTTCTGCCCGCGGCGCAGCCGGCCGATGAGCTTCACAGCCGCAAACACGACCGCCGCGAAAATCAGGATCCCGAGCCAGCTGTAAGCAAGCCAGATCGCAAAGTCCTCCAGCCCCTCGGCAACGGCGGCAAGGCCGTCCGTAAAGGCGTTGCTGAGCTTTTCGCCAAAGCTCTTGGGCGCGTCCTCCGTTCCGGAAAGACGGTAGACCTCGTTCAGCTCAAGCGTGACGGTCGCATAGTCCACGAGCGCGTCGTAGTGGCGCATCGTGCCGGAGAGACGTTCAATCTCATACTCCGTTTCAGAGATGGCGGACTCGATGGTGATGATGTCCTCCATATTCTCCGCCTTTTTGAGCAGCTCCTGCAAGCGCGCAAGCTTGATCTGCGCCGTTTCCAGACGCGACTGCGTGTCGTAATACTGCTCGCTGATATTTTCCGCCGAGTCGTCCTGCCACGTCACATGGCAGAGCGTGCCCACCTGCGCGCAGAAGTCAGCGAACTGCTCCGCCGGCACGCGCACGGTATAGCTCGCGTGGCGATAACCGCTGGAATAGTTCGAAAAGTTCTTCTGCTCGAAGTAAGCGCCGCTGCGCTCGACGAGCGCGGCAATGTCCTCCACCGCCTGTTCGTAGGAGAGCGTCTGCATCTCGATGTGCGCGCTGTAGATCATCTTGACGCCGCGCTCGGAAAGGCTCTTGTCGATACCCGAGCCTACCTGCCCATCGCCGTTCCACGCGCCCGCGTCTTCCGCTTCGTCATCTGTTGCGCTAAAGTCGTAGTCTTCTTTCGTCGATTCATAGCCGTTGTAGTCGCCCGTCATCGTATCCGAGCCAGCAGACTTCGCGCCGCAGGCGGCAAGGGACAGCGCCAGCACCAGCGCGAGCAAAAGGGTCAAACATCTTTTCATCTTCTTTCACCTCACTCTTAATTTGGGGGCTTGCGAAGGTTTAGACGTTCATTTTGCGAAAAAAGTTCCGAAATTCCTTGTTTTTCTTATTCCAGCTCATCGAGCGTCATCGAAAAGCTCTCCATACAGTGTGTCATGAAGTAGTCGAGCTCCGGCATTTTCATCTCGTCCAGCGCGCGGCGCGTCTGCTCGGCAGCCTTTTTGAATTCAAGATTGCCCGCTTTGAGCTCTTCCACGCACTTGATATAGGCCGACAGCTTGTCCGCCGCCTTGACGAGCTTTTTCGTCGTCTCGTCCTCGATCTTGATGATCGGCTCATAGTCTGCGCGCAGCGCTTCGGGCAGCATGGAAAGCAGCTTGTCGCCCGCTACGGTCTCCACCTTGCGGTAGGCGTCACGGATCTCGGGGTTGTAGTACTTGATGGGCGTCGGCATGTCGCCGGTCAGGATCTCCGTCGCGTCGTGGTAGAGCGCCGCGACCGCCACGGCGTTTGCATCGGTCGGAATCCCGTAAACGCGCGTGCGGATCAGCGCGAGCGCGTGCGCGAGCACCGCGACCATGTGGCTGTGCTCCTGAATGTTCTCCTCTTCCGTGTTGCGCATCAGCGCCCAGCGCTTCACGCAGCGCATACGGGAGATATAGGCGTAAAAATGATTCGCCATCGCTCATTCCTCCAACTCGCCGCGAAGTCCGCCGCCGTCGACCGCCGTGATCTTCACGTTCTTTACCTCATTGTACAGCCCCTCGCGTGCAACAGAGACCTCCATATAGTTCGGCGCGTGACCCGCACTGCCGTCCTTGCGGTCACGCTCGAAGAGCACCGGGAAAGTCTCGCCCACGCAGCGCGTAAGGTACGCTTCGTGCATCTCCTTGGCAACGGCCGCGGCGCGCGCGGCGCGCTCCTCACGCACGGGCATATCGACCTGCCGCATCTCGGCAGCCTTCGTGCCGGGGCGGATGGAGTAGGGGAAGACGTGCATCTCGGCAAAGCCGACGCGCGCGATGAAGTCGAGCGTCTGCGCGAATTCCTCCTCCGTTTCCTCGGGGAATCCCGTGATGAGATCGGTCGTGATGGCAGGATCGTCAAAATATTTGCGCAGCAGCTCGCAGGACTCCATAAAGCGCGCCGTGTCGTACTTGCGGTTCATGCGCTTTAAGGTCGCGTCGCAGCCCGACTGCATCGAAAGATGGAAGTGCGGGCAGAGATACTCGAGCTTTGCAGCGCGCGCGCAGAATTCCTCCGTGATGGTACGCGGCTCGAGCGAGCCGAGGCGGATACGCATGTCGCCGCCCTCGCGCGCGATGAGCTCTAAAAGGTCGATGAGCGAGGTACCGTCCTTGAAGTCCGAGCCGTAGGACGAAATTTCGATGCCCGTGACCACGATCTCGCGATAGCCCTCCTCGCGCAGCACGCGCACCTGCCTCGCCGCTTCCTCCATCGGCAGCGAGCGCACGCGCCCGCGCGCGTAAGGGATGAGACAGTAGGTACAGAAGTTCACACAGCCGTCCTCAACCTTGAGCATCGCGCGTGTGCGGTTCACCATGCCGCCCGCGGGCAGCACCTCAAACTCGCGCCGCTCCCACACGTCGTCCACGTTGACGATGTGCGTTTTCTCCCGCGCCGCGCGCTCCAAAAGATCGACAAAGAGTGCGCGGTCGTTCGTGCCCGCGATCACGTCGAGATCGAGTTTTTTCACATCCTCCGGGTGGGTCTGGGCGTAGCAGCCGCAGGCGGCGATGACTGCCGCCGGGTTGCGCCGCTTGGCCTGGCGGAGCATCTGGCGCGACTTTTTGTCGCTCACCGCCGTCACCGAGCAGGTGTTGACGACGTAAATATCCGCCGTCTCTTCAAAGTCTGTGAGTGTATGCCCGCGGTGCATCAGCTCCTGCTCGAGCGCCTGCGTTTCGTATTGGTTCACCTTGCACCCGAGGGTGCAGATTGCAACTTTCATGTAAGCCTTATCCTTTTCCGCGCAGGCGGTGGTAAAAAATGCGCGCCGCCCTTGCTTTTTTCTTTATATATTGTATAATCATTTGAGCGATCTGACAAGTCCAAAGAAAGGATTTTCCCGATATGATCTATCTTGATCACGCCGCCACCACCCCCGTCCCCGCAGAGGTGGCACGTTCCGTTTACGATACGCTCTTTTCCGGCTGGGGCAATCCCAGCTCGCAATACCCCATCGGCAAAGATGCGCGCGACGCTGTGGGCGCTGCGCGCGAAACAGTTGCCGCAGCGCTCGGCTGCAAGGCGTCCGATCTGATCTTCACCTCCTGCGGCTCGGAGAGCGACAACTGGGCCATTCGCCTTGCTCTTCATCAGAATCGTCATGCAGGCAAGCACGTCATCACGACCGCTGTGGAGCACAGTGCCATTCTGGAAACCTGCAAAGCACTCGAGCAGGAGGGCTATTCCGTCACGTATTTGAAGCCCGACAAAAACGGCAACATCACCGTCTCCCAGGTGGAAAACGCCCTGCGGGACGACACCGCGCTCGTTACGATGATGCTCGTGAACAACGAAACAGGCTGCATCTTCCCCGTTGCCGAGGTCGCACAACTCTTAAAGGAGAAAAAATCCCGCGCGCTGCTTCACACCGACGCGGTGCAGGGTTTTTTGAAAATTCCCTTCCGCGCAGATACGCTCGGCGCGGATCTCATCTCCATCAGCGGGCATAAGGTCGGCGCGCCCAAGGGGATCGGCGGATTGTACCTCGGCGGGCGCGTGCGCGCGCCGCAGCCGCTCATCTATGGCGGCGGGCAAGAGCAGGGGCTTCGCTCCGGCACGGAGGCTACGGGCCAGATCGCAGGCTTTGCCAAGGCGGTCGAACTGCGATGTGAGCATCTCGATGAAACGCTCGCGCACATGGCAGCCATCAAGGCCTATGCCGAAGAAACGCTGCTCGCCCTCGGCGGTGTTGTCCGCGTCGGCAACGGACAGGCACCTCACATTCTGTCCGTCTCGCTCGTCGGCTATCCGTCGGCCAATGTCGTCGCAGAGCTTGGCTCTCAAGGCATCTGCATTTCCGCCGGCTCTGCCTGTCACCGCGGACAGCTGAGCCATGTCTACCGCGCGATGGGTCTTGACAAAAAGACCGCCGCGGGTGTTCTGCGCATCAGTTTCGGCCCCGAAACGACGAAAGAGGACATCGACGCGCTCACCATAGCGCTCAAGGCGCATCGCGACACGCGCTTCCCCATGCTATAATTCTAAAATAACGGAGGTCGACATGTTCTCCTATCTGCATCAGCCCAAAGGCTTTTACAAGCGCCTCTTCCTGCTGGCGCTGCCGGTCATCGTCCAGAACTTTATCACCACATCCCTCGGCTTTTTGGATACCTTCATGGTCGGGCTTCTCGGCAGCGACCAGATGTCCGCCGTCACGGTAGCAAATGTGCCGGTCTTTATCATTCAGCTCATCGTTTTCGGCCTGCAAAGCGGCTCAAGCGTACTCATCAGCCAGTACTGGGGGCGCGGCGACCGCGAGAGTATCAACCGTGTCATGGGCATCGGCTTTTTCATCGCAGGCGGTGTAAGCGTGCTGTTCGCCATCGTTCTGTGTGCGTTCCCCGCGCAGGTGCTCTACCTCATCACCGACAATCTGACGCTTGTGACGCTGGCCGAACCGTACCTGCGCATCGTCGGCTTCTCCTACATTTTCAACTCGCTTTCCTCCATCTACATCGGCATGCAGCGCAGCATCGAAAATCCGCGCTTCGGCATGATCGTCTTCGCGATCTCGATGCTCTGCAACACCATCGGCAACTATGTGCTCATCTTCGGCAAACTCGGTCTGCCCGCGCTCGGCATCACCGGCGCGGCGGTGGCAACGCTTTTGTCCCGCGTGGTGGAGTTTGTCATCGTATCTTTCTACTCTTTCCGCTGCCGCACGATGCCGCTCATGCCTCACGCCATTTTCCACCCCGGCATGGATATGCTGCATCGCTTCCTGCGTTACAGCGCGCCGGTGCTCATCAATGAAACGCTCTGGGGCACGGGATTTTCCCTGATCACCGTTATCATGGGCCACATGGCGGAAAGCTCCGATCTCATCGCCGCCTATACGCTTGCGGGCAACATCGACCGGCTTGTCACCTCCGGTCTTTTCGGCGTTGCGGCGGCAACCTCCGTCATCATCGGCAAAGAGATCGGTCTTGGCAACCTCAAAGGCGTCTACAACATTGGAAAAGCGCTTTGCTTCACAGCGCTCGCTTTCGGCGTGCTGCTCGGCCTGCTTGAGTATGCGATGTTTGCCACGCTCATGCGCCCGTTCGTCATGCCGCTCTTCTCACTCTCGGCAGTCGCTGAGCATCTGTGCAGCGTAATGCTGCTCTGCTATGCCTGTTCGATCCCGCTCCACAGCTTTTCGACCACGATGGCTGTTGGCGTGCTGCGCGGCGGCGGTGATGTGAATGCCTCGCTCGTGATCGACAATGTTCCCCTCTGGTTCGGTACGCTGCCGCTCATGTGCCTTTTGGGTCTTGTGCTCAAGGTTCCGAATGAGGTATTCTGCCTGTGCCTGATGATCGAATACATCCTCAAAACACCCCTTGGCCTGATCCGCCTGCGCTCCGGCAAGTGGATCCACGACATTACCCGCATCGAATAAGCAAAAGAGGAAGGCTGCCGCCTTCCTCTTTTTTCTCTTATGTGCTTTTTTCTTTCACTCTCTCCTGCCGCATCTCGCGCAGCACCGGCACACTGACACACAGCGACGACGCCACAAAAAGCGCAATGCCGATCATACGGTTGACGCTGATGTGCTCGTGGTACACGGCTACTGCCAGCGCCGTTGCCAGAATGGGCTTGACAAGGTAAACGAACGAAGCCTCGGTCGCGGAGGTATACTCCGTGACCTTCGCCGTAAGCAAAAAGCCAAGTCCTGCGCAGCCGATGCCGACATGGCACAATAGGAGTGTCGATCTGAGCGTAAAGCCCGAAAAGAACGGGACGCCGGCAAAAATATCCAAGCCCAGGCCCTTATAGAGCGCGCCGACCGCCGGGATCTCGCCGAGCAGCAGCAACACGAGCATTTCCAGTCCCCCGACAAGGATGTTAAAATCCGCGATCACCATACTGCCCAGCCTGTCGACACGCAGCTTGCAGAGCGTGCCGTACATCGCGAAAAAGATCGTCGCAGCAAGGATCTCCAGAAAGCCGCGGAGACTGATCTCAAGCTTTGCAGGATTGAGAATGAAGAGGATACCGATGACCTCCACGCCGATCGCCAACAGGTGATTTTTCCTGAGCGGCTCATGCAGAATAAGATGTGCCGCCGCCAGGGCAAAGACGGGATTTCCCGAGTAGATGACCGATGTGGCTGAGGCGTCCATGTGCAGCACCGCCATCTGCAAAAGCGACATGTGCAGTGTGACCGTCAGAAATCCAAGGAGGGCGAAGTAGCCCCAGTCAGACTTTGTAAGATGAATGCCGCGCTTTTTCAGGTCTTTCCAAGCAAACGGCAGCAGCGCCAGCGCACCGAGCAGTACGCGCTCAACCGTCACCTGCATGGGCGCGAACGCGCCGCCGAGGGCCTTGAGCGCGACCTCGGTCGTAGAATAGAGCATGGCAGCCAGCAAAATATAGAGGTAACCCCGTTTTCGATTCGTCATCATCTTCTTCCTCCCGCGCCCGCCTATGGCGAGGCAGCATCATTGTATGCCCCGCCGCGTGGAAAAGCAACCAGAACTCTGCAAAAATGCCGCTCTGCAAAGCAGAGCGGCTTTTTGACAATGTGGCAGGAAAAATTACTTGGCGGCCTTGGCAGCCTTCTCGTTCTCCCACTTGGTAACGCACAGCGCGCAGGAGACGTCGCCCGTGATGTTCAGGCAGGTACGGCCCATGTCGAAAAGACGGTCGATGCCGTAGATGATCATGATCATATCGACGGGGATGTTCATCGCCTCGAGCACCATGGCAAGCATGATCATGCCCGCGCCCGGCGTACCGGCCGTGCCGATGGAGGCAAGCGTTGCGGTGACGACAATGGTAACCATCTGTCCGACGGTCAGCGTCATGCCGCAGCAGGTGGCGAGGAAGATGGTGGCAACGCACTGGTAGATGGCGGTACCGTCCATGTTGATCGTCGCGCCGAGGGGGATAACGAAAGAGGACACATCGTTCTCTGCGCCCAGCTCATCTGCGCACTCCTTGCTCAGGGGGATCGTAGCGGCGGAGGAGGTGGAGGTAAATGCGAAAATCATCGCGGGGGAAGCCTTCTTGAAGAAGGTGATGGGGCTGATGCCCGCAAAGACCTTGGCAGAGAAAGAGTAGCAGAGAATCGCGTGGACAATGTATCCGAGGTAGGCGCAGCCAAGCACGATACCAAGAGACGTCAGGATCTCGGGGCCCTGCGTGGCGACGACCCACGCCATCATCGTGAACACGCCGATGGGGCTGAGGGAGATGATGAAGGCCATCACGCGCTCGATGACCGCATAGAGCGTAGAGACAAGATCCTTGGCAAGCTTCCCCTTCTCACCCGCGGAGAGGATACCGCCGCCGAACATCAGTGCGATCACGATGACCTGCAGCATGTTGGCTTCCGTGAAGGACTTCCACATATTGCTCGGGAAGATGGCGACCAGCGTATCCATGAAGTTAGCGCTCGTCGCCTTATCCCACACAGCACCCTCTTCCAGCGCGAGCGTGGGAAACAGGCCGACATTGTTGAAGATGTTCGCAAAGAGAAGGCCGATGACGCAGGCGATTGCCGTGGTGACAAGGAAGTAGGCGACCGTCTTCCAGCCAACGGAGCCGACTTTCTTCATATCGCCCATCGAGATGATACCGTCGATCATCGACAGCAGCACGACGGGCACAACAATGAACTTGAGGAGATTGACGAAGATCGTGCCGAAGGGCTTCAAGTAGTTGGTGGTGAATTCGGGCTTACCGATAAAATAGAAGATAAGACCGACCGCAATACCCAGGATCAGGGCAAGTACGATCTGCTTTGGCAGACTCATTTTTTTCTTTTCCATACAACACACACTCGCTTTTCAAAAAAGTCCCCCCACTTATAGATGCTTTCAATAGGGAGCATTGTTATTGTACAACATTGCAATATGTTTGGCAACCCCCTGCCGGAAAAACTTTGCTGTTTCCGGCGCATTTCTGCACAAAAATGGCAGTTCTTCTGCAACTATATTAGTGAAAATCCCAACTTGCATTTTTCCCCGCTTTCAGGTATCCTTGGTCAGACGAAAACAATGAAACGCAAACAGGAGGACGAACCCATGATGCTCTGCACCGCATCGAAAAAGGAAAATCTCACCTCCGGTCGTTTTGTTTCCGTTTTTATTGATATGATTTCTTTTGGTCGGTAATGCCTTTACCGGCCTTCTTTTTTGCCCGCACGGGGCGCAGTTCATGTTTATTCAAATGAGAATAAAAATACGAAGAAAGCAAAGAGGGAAAATCACATGAAGAAAGAACTCGGACACGAAGCCATCTACGACGCCCGCCAGCTGGGCACCCCCAGAATGCTGGTGCTCGGATTGCAGCACATGTTCGCCATGTTCGGCGCAACGGTGCTCGTCCCCATCCTCGTGCAGGGCTACGGCCTGCCGCTGTCCATTCAGACCACGCTGCTGTTCGCAGGTCTCGGCACGCTGCTGTTCCATGTCTGCACCAAGTTTAAAGTCCCCGCGTTCCTCGGCTCCTCGTTCGCCTACCTCGGCGGCTTCTCCACGGTCG
>ERZ827104.3382-NODE-3382-length-11288-cov-2.935191_pt1 | contig 11288 bp, 10 predicted proteins | sample MGYA00519781_ERZ827104 | MGnify/ENA primary metagenome ERZ827104 (study PRJEB31778, sample SAMEA3449257) | human gut metagenome | biome: human gut; feature: human-associated habitat; material: faeces | place: United Kingdom | collected 2010/2012 ... | reverse complement strand
CCCGCCGCTACTACACCAACATCGTGGGCAAGTACGGCCCTCAGGTGCTGGCCCTGCTGAAAAAGGTGGAGGGGCTGGACGTCCGGATGGTCTGCCCCCTGCACGGTCCGATCTGGCGCAGGGACCTGGGCTATCTGATGGACAAATATAAAAAGTGGGCCTCCTACCAGCCGGAAGTGCGGGGAGTGCTCATTGCCTGCGCTTCCATCTACGGGGGGACGGAGACGGCGGCCGGTATCCTGGCCTGCCGCCTGGCGGAGCGGGGCATCCCGGTGGAGCTGTATGACGTGTCGGTGACCCACTGCTCCTACGTGCTGTCTGACGCCTTTAAGTACAGCCATATCGTCTTTGCCTCCGCCACCTATAACAACGGCATTTTCACCCCCATGGAGGAGTTGCTGCGGGACATCGCCCATCACGCCCTCCAGGATCGGACGGTGGCTCTGATCCAGAACGGCTCCTGGGCTCCAGCCAGCGGAAAGCTGATGGCCCAGATACTGGGGGAGATGAAGAACATGGAGCTGCTGGAGCAGACCGTGACGTTGAAGTCCGCCCTGGCTCCAGGGCAGGACCAGGAGCTGGAGGCGCTGGCCGATGCCCTGGCCGCCTCCGTGAGGGGGGAGCAGGAAGCGCCGGAGCAGGCGGTGGCGGACGCCCCCAAGGCCAAGGGATTTATCTGCAAGATCTGCGGCTTCATCTACGAGTCGGACACCCTGCCGGAGGACTTCCGGTGCCCCATCTGCGGCCGTCCGGCCTCTGATTTTGAGCCGGTCACCTGAGAGAATGAGCGGGTCCCCCGGGCGGCATCGCCGCGCCGGGGGACCCGCTGCTCCTCTGGGGATACCTCCGGGGAAACGCGGCTGGCGTTCAGAGCTCAGCCGGCCGGGGTGACCGAGGCGGCGGTGAGCCCCGACTCCTTGGGCTCCGCCGAGACCACACCGGAGACCTCGTCTCCCGTGTCCACCGTGACGGTGGAGGAATCCGCTTCCCCGCCGGTATAGGTGTAGACCGGTCCCTCCTCGCCCTCGCCGTGGACCGAGCAGATGAGGGTCCAGTCCTGCACACTGCCAGTGACGGTCAGGTCCAGTACGGTGCCCTCACTCTGCTGCTGAAAGGTGTAGTGCCCATCCTGGGCCAGGGCGTCTGTGATGTCCGTCTCCTCCCCGTCCAGAAGGAGGATCGCCCGGCCGTCCCGGTCCTCCAGGCTGACCTCAGGCATGTGGTAGATGGTGAGGTCCACCCCCTCCTCTGTGGTGATGTCCTGGCGGAACACGCCCACCTGAACGGCGGTGGAGATGTGGTACAGGAACTCCTGGACCGGTTCGGTGTTGACAGCGCCCACGGAGATGCCCAGCAGGGCCAGGGCGGCGGCCACCGCGGCCACGGGGCGCAGGGAGTGCGGGATATGTCTGCGGTCATTCTCTTTCATCTTGATGATCTCCTCCAGCTTGTCGGGATCGGCCCGCAGGGCCGAAATGGTGTCAAGGTACGATCTGCGGTCGAACATGCTCAGGTCCCTCCCCTTCCTCTTCCTCAGAAAGTGTGCGGCGCAGGCGGGCCCGGGCCCGCTGCAGCCAGGTCTGAACGGTGGATGGCTTTGCGCGGAGGGCGGCTGCCGTCTCGCTGACGGAGCAGCCCTCATAGTAGTAGAGATAGATGGTCAGGCGGTATTTGGCGTCCAAAGCCATCACGGCCTGAAACAGCTCGGACTGGGCCGGGTCCTGGAACACGGGGGCATCCCGCCACTCATCCAGGGGGACGGCGTGCCTGCGCCAGAAGGAGCGCAGCAGCTTCCGGCTCTCGTTGACGGCCACCCGGAGCAGCCAGTGCTTCATGTGCTCCTCGCTCTCAAAGGGCTGCCGGTGCTCCAGCAGCCGGAGCAGGGTGGTCTGCATCACATCCTCGGCGTCGGCCCGGTTTTTCAGGGCGTGATAGGCCACGCGGTAGACTGTGTCTCCATAGGTCCGAACGGCCGAGGTAAAGGACTCGTCTGTCAGGGGAGCTCACCTCCTTTGCGGGATCTTGAAAAGCTTTTCACCAGGAATATCCCCGGACACGGAAAAATATCTCATAGGGAACAAAAAAATTTCTCCAGAGGGGGAACTTTTTTACCCTTTGACCGTCTATCTCAGTGCAAGGAAAAATTTCCGAGCGTTTGAAAGAAAAAGGAGTGTTATGATATGAAACGAACCTTCTCTGCTCTCGTGATAAGCGGCGCCCTGCTCTGCACCCTTGCGGTCCCCGGTATGGCAGCAGAAGCCGAAGGTCAGCCTGGAGCTTCCGCCGCCGCCTCTGCACCTCAGGCCCAGACTCTCCCGGCCAGCGTGCTGTACTTTGGACAAGTGACCCAGGTCGTTCGGGATGAAGCGGGCACAGTCACCCGCCTGGTCCTCTCCTCTGAGCGCTACGGTGAGTATATCATGAATATTTCTTCTGATACAGTATGGATCGACAGCGGGAACCGCACTGCATCAGATCCCGCGGACCTGAAGGAGGGGGAGAGCGTCTATGTGTTCCACAGCCCCATTTCCACCCGCTCCCTTCCGCCCCAGTCCGCAGCCTATGCGGTGGTCCGGAATATCCCTCAGGATATCTCCTGCGCCCAGTACCATGTGGTGGAGGAGATCACAGAGGGGGAGGACGGCGGCCTGATCGTCACGACAGACAACGGCGGACTGCTGATCTATCTGGACGGTGATACCCAGACTGTCCGTTATGCGGGCGGCTCTGCCGCACTGGAGGACCTGAAGGCAGGAGACCGGATCATGGCCTGGTATCAGGCGGTGGCCCTGTCCTATCCCGGACAGACCCACGCTGACGGCCTGATGCTCCTGCCCAGTGAGAAGGAGGAACCGTCCTCCGTTCTCCCGGAGAACGGCACGGCGCTGGACCTGGTGCTGGAGGGAGATATGGTCCTGCCCGTTACCGGCCTCGTTGAAAACGGCACCGCCATGGTCCCCGTGGCCGCTGTGGCCCAGGCGCTTGGCTATCAGGTGATCTACACCCCCGGCGAAGATGGAGAGGGTGACAGGATCGCCGTGGAGAGCGATCAGTTCTCTGTCCAGATGACGGTGGGAGAGGACCAGATCATTGGCGTGACGAAGATCAAGGGGGCAGTGGGGATGACCGCCCCTGCGGACTATGGGATGGCCCCCTACATTGCCGCCCCCGGCACCACCTGGGCTCCTGCCCGGCTCTTTGAGATGTTGGGCCGCACAGTCACCCTGGAGGGCGATGCCCTGTCCATCCGGTGAGCCGGGGCCCCCTGAAAAAGGAGCTCTGGAATATCGAGAACGCTCAGCCGGCACTGTCTTTTGGACAGTGCCGGCTGTCGTGGATTTAGAAGGCGATACCGCCCAGATCAGCCGTCTCTCTTTTTTTGCATTTTCCTACGGAATGTGGTATGCTGTTTCTGCCATTTCGATCCGAGAGGAGTTTTTCATATGGAAAAGCTGTACCAGCAGGACCCCTTCCTGACACGCTTCACTGCCCAGGTGGTGTCCTGTGCTGCTGACAAGGGTGGGTGGTCTGTGGTGCTGGACCGCACGGCCTTCTATCCTGAAGGGGGAGGGCAGCCCTGGGACACCGGTACGCTGAACGGCATCCCAGTCACCCAGGTCCAGGAGCAGGATGGAGCGGTGGTCCACACCTGCGCCGCCCGCCTGGAGCCGGGGACTCAGGTGGAGGGGGCTGTAGACTGGGCGCGGCGCTTCGACCTGATGCAGCAGCACTCCGGGGAGCATATCGTCTCCGGCCTGATCCACAGTACCTACGGCTATGACAACGTGGGCTTCCATCTGGGCAGCGACCTGGTGACCATCGATTTCAACGGGCCGCTGGAGGAGGAAGACCTGCGGGACATCGAGCTGCGGGCCAACCAGTACATCTGGGAGGACCGCCCCGTATCGGTCACCTACCCCACGACGAAGGAGCTGGCTGCGCTGGACTATCGGAGCAAAAAGGCGATCTCTGGGCAGGTCCGCATTGTCTCCTTCCCTGGGGCGGACACCTGCGCCTGCTGCGGGACCCATGTGGCATCCGCCGGGCAGGTGGGGCTGGTCAAGCTTCTCTCCGTACAGAAGTTCCGGGAGGGCGTGCGGGTGGAGCTGCTCTGCGGCGGCCGGGCCCTGAGCTATCTGGATCGGGTGCTGGGCCAGAACCGGCGGATCTCTAATCTGCTTTCCGCCAAGCCCTTTGAGACGGCCGGCGGGGTGGAGCGCCTGCTGGGGGAGAATCAGGACCTGAAGACCCGCCTCGCCCGTATGGAGGAGGCACGGTTTGCCCAGCTGGCCGATGGTCTGGCTGGGGCGGGGGATGTGATCCTTTTCGAGGAGGGGCTGTCTCCCGACGGACTGCGCCGCCTGTGTGACGCAGTCCTCCAAGTCTGCGGCGGCCGCTGTGCCTGCTTTTCCGGGGGCGATGGGGAGGGGTATAAATACGCCATCGGCCTGCGGGGCGGAGATCTGCGCTCCTTTGTGAGGGAACTGAATCAGGCCCTGGACGGCCGGGGCGGAGGCAGGCCGGACTTTGTTCAGGGTTCGGTCCGGGCCGGGAGGACTGCCATAGAGGAGTTCCTGTCCGCCGAAAAACAGAGATAAACAAATGGTGTACGCCTCCCGGCACAGAGGTCGGGAAAAACGGCATACTGCCTTTCGACCATCTTGATAAGGAGATCCTATGGATTATACTGTCTATCAGCTGCTCTGGCTCTTCCTGTTCTATTCCTTCCTGGGCTGGCTGGCCGAAACCGTTCTAGCCGCGCTGAAACGCCGCCGCCTCCTCAACCGCGGCTTCCTCAGCGCCCCCTTCTCTCCCACCTATGGCCTGGGGGCGCTGCTTTTTGCCATTTTTCTGCCTGAACTGCGGGAAGACCCATTTTTCCTCTTCCTTTTGGGCATGATCCTCGCCACATTTCTGGAGTTTGTTACCGGTGTATTCCTGGAGCGCATCTTTCATCAGAAATGGTGGGACTATTCCGGCCAGCGGTTTCAGTTTGAAGGACATATCTGCCTGAAATACTCTGTTATCTGGGGCTTGTCCGCTCTGCTGGCCATCTTTGTTCTGAATCCCATCTTCCTTACATTGGTGGGCCTGATCCCCAGGACGGCGGGAGAGATCGTACTGCTGGTGGTGTATATTCTGCTGGGAGTGGACTTTGTTGGCTCCTGGGCCGCTGTGCTCCAGCTCCACGGCGCCCTGAGCGAGCCTACCCATATCTCCCGCTTCCTGAGCCGGCTTACCCATACCCTAGATACCACCGTGACCCGACACATCCAGAGACGTATGGAAAGGGCATACCCCAGCCTGGAGCGGGAACGGCTGAGCGGAAAGCAGGCTCCAAAGGTCAAGCCGGAGCGGTTTGCCCAGGGATGCGGCTTTTACAAGTTGGCCGCGCTGTTCTTCATCGGTTCTTTCCTGGGGGATATCACCGAAACTATTTGGTGCTGGGCAGTGTTGGGGAAGCTGATGAGCCGCAGCAGTGTGCTCTACGGCCCCTTCTCCATTGTCTGGGGGCTGGGCTGTGTCCTGCTCACTGCGCTGCTCTACAAATACAAGGACCGCAGCGACCGATATATTTTCCTGGCCGGCACAGTGCTGGGGGGCGCATACGAGTACAGCTGCTCCATCTTTACTGAGTTGGTGTTCGGTACCGTCTTCTGGGATTACAGCCATATTCCCTTCAACCTTGGGGGACGGATCAATCTGCTGTTTTGCTTTTTCTGGGGAATTGCGGCCGTGGTATGGCTGAAGGGCCTCTATCCCAGACTCTCAGCGTGGATCGAGCGGATCCCCATCCGCTGGGGAAAGGCGGGCACCTGGGTGCTTATCGTCTTTATGGTGTGCAACATCATCATATCTGCCCTGGCACTGGACCGATACACCCAGCGCAGCGCCGGGGACGCCCCCCAGACTACTCTGGGGCTCTTCCTGGACCGCCATTACCCCGACCAGCGGATTGAGCGGGTCTACCCCAACGCCAAGATCGTGGACTGAGAGGACGGCCGCCTGCCCCCTGAGAGGGAGAATGTCCCAGGATAACAGCGCCCGGAAGCGGGCTGAGGTCCGCCCCTTAGGGGGCGGACCTCTCCGTCTCTCCAAGCAGCTGTTCCAGCACCGCTACATTGCCCCGCAGCCGCGGGTCCGATGGAGCACAGGCGAGGGCAGCCCTGGCCTCATCCAGCGCCAAGGCCCTCCGCCCAGTCTGAAAAAGGGCCTGACAGCGAAGGTCGTGGGGCAAGCTGCCCCAGGAGTCCGCCTCACAGATATAGGTTTTTGGGCGGATAGTGATGGACAGGGCACAGCCGGTAAAGTAGAGCACTCCATCCCATTCCTCCATGTCATACAGCATCCTGGCTAGATCCATATACGGCTCCCGCAGATGGGGGGCCTCTGCAATGGCACGGAGATACCAGTCCCGTGCTCGGGCCCGGTCTCCCTTTCGGAGCCAGGACAGGGCGATATACCGCATGGAGGCCGCCCGCTCATCTTTCCAGGTGGCGGTGGGCATGGACAGGTGGGGCTCCAGGGGGCGGATGGCCTCCTCGGGAGGCTCCACATCCTTCTCTACAGGTTTGCCAGAGGCCTCCCCGCTACCCGGCGGGTACATGTACTCCCGGCCCAAATAGTGGGTGTTCCGGTCATCCTCCGGCTCCTCCTCCACGGACAGTTCCAGCAGAGGCAAGTACTGTCCCCGGGACTTTGTGGGGTCGGGGTGGTGGTCCAGCTGCATCCCCTCTACCGTCACGGTGGGGCCGGGGACCCCCTCGCCCACCCATTTAAGGACCTCGTGGACCGGGTGTATCCACTGATAGCCGTACCTGGCATGGGCCTTTTCATACCAGAAGACCACCCCCTCGCTGCCGTCAGGGTTGAAACTCCAAGTATAGCGGTAGGTCGCCTGTCCGGCCCCCGGCTGCCAGGCCCGCTCCAGCGCAGCCCGCCATCCGGGGTGAAACACCTCATCCAGATCGGTGCACACACAGATGTCTGTGTCCTCCGATACTAGGTCCAGAGAGCGGTTGCGGGCCACGTCGAACCGCCAAGGAGAGATGAGCTCTACCGTGACCTGAGCGCCCCGCTTTTTAAGGCGTTCCACTGTGTCATCCGTAGAACCGGTATCCAGCACCACCACCTGATCTGCTTCGGACATGGAATCCATCCACCGGTCCACAAACTGGGATTCGTTTTTACAGATCGCATAGACCGCGATCCTCATGACTGTCACTCCTCCTTCTGAGAGGCGGGGTGGACGGCACATCGTACCATCCACCCCGCTTTATGCCTCAAGGCTCTGCCCGGGCAGTATCTTTTGATCAGTTCAGCTTTTGGATCACGATGGCGGCCTCAGTCAGGGTCACATTGTTTTCGGTAGAGGCCAGTGTAATGGTAGCCGTTCCGGTCACATTTACCAGCACCGTGGCCGCCAGGTTGGCGACATTGGAGGTGGTGGCAATGGTGGCTTGGCTCTCGCTGCCGGGGACGGGAGTCGAGTTGTTCTCCAGCTCCACACCTACAGTCCCGGTGCTGGTGGTGTTGGACGCCACCGCAGAGTAGGAGATCAGGTAAATCCCTGACTCACCCAGCGTAAAGGTGGGGGTGCTGGCGGTATGGGTAATGGCAGATCCTTCTTCCACCTGGTTGGTGTCAAAGGAGGCGTCATCGCCGGTGGAAGCCAGTGTCTGAGTCCCCACATTGGTGGCATACAGTGCATTCAGCGGGGGAGGAGAGCCGGCAGGTCCGGTAGCGCCCGTTGCGCCGGCAGGGCCGGTGGGACCGGTGGGGCCCTCAGCGCCGGCGGCACCCGCCACTCCAGTTGCACCGGCAGGCCCAGTAGGTCCAGTAGGACCGGTTGGCCCGGCAGGGCCGGCAGGTCCGGTGGCACCCGTTGCGCCAGCGGGTCCGGCAGGACCAGCAGGCCCGGTGGGGCCCTCGGCACCCGTCGCACCCGTCGCGCCTGTCGCACCAGCAGGGCCGGCAGGTCCGGTAGGACCGGTGGCACCTGTCGCGCCTGTGGCGCCGGCAGGGCCTGTGGCTCCGGTGGGGCCGGTCACGGTGACCAGATCAAAGTCCGCCGAGGAGCCCGGCGTCCCGGTAGCGCCGCTGCGGTTGGTGCGGTAGAGGGCACCGTTGTAGTAGACCAGTGTGCCCAGGTCATACGGTACCCCGGGAACGAACTGTGTGACATCATTCAGCCCTTCACCGGCAGGGCCGGTGGGACCTGTGGGGCCGATAGGACCGGCAGGACCGGCCGGTCCAGTGGGACCCGTGGCTCCGGTAGCGCCCGTTGCGCCCGTGGCACCCGTAGCCCCGGTCGGAGCGTTTATATTAGGAAAATACACCGCCTGGAAAAATGCGGTTTTCAAACCGCTTCATTGTGGGAGTTCATTTCAATGTATTCTTGCACCCGGCGCAGTTCGTCGGCAAAGCGGAACACGATGCTGATACTCCCGCCCTCATAGACTTTAATGTGATCCACCAGCTCAATCAAAACATCCCGTGTCAGCTTGTCGATGTTCTGGAATTGCCGGAACGCAACAAGGAATGGATTTTCCACATCAACGCCATTCTCAACTTCCTGCTTCTCGGCCTGGAGCCGTTCAATAACTTCTTCCAGAGTTTCGGCTTGATGCTCATAATCCGTTTTCATGTGACGGTAATCGGAGTGGGAAATCTCGCCGTCTTTCCAGTCCTGATAGATGGCCTGCTTGTATCGGACGATTTTAGCAAGCTCCCGTTCCTTTTGCTCTATCGCGTCCGTCAGCTTTTTTGACTGACTCTTTACCAGCGGGGCCCGGTTGATCCATTCAATCGTTTTGGAGTAGTCCACCGCAAGGTAAACCTGCTGCTGAATCGCATAGAGCACCGCTGCCTCCAGACGGTCATGCCGGATCGTATGCTTTGTACAGACGCCTTTTGACTGATCCTTATAAGTACGGCAATAATAGTACACTATATCACCCACTTTACTCCGGGTCATGGACTTCCCACAATCGGCACATTTCAGAAAACCGCTGAAAAGATACAGTTTATTCTGCTGGGGCCCTGTCCGGGTATCTCGGAGCAAAAGCTGCTGTACCTTTTCAAATGTCTCACGGTCGATAATCGCCTCATGGGTATTTTCCACGATATACCACTCGTCCTTGGGCACCAGCTCTTGAACATGAACCTTGTAGCTTTTCATCCGGTAGCGCCCTTGCACCATGTCTCCACAGTACATACGATTTTTAAGGATAGATGTAACTGTCATAGCACACCACAAGGGACGCTTAACCATGTTCATTTGGGGATTTTGGTATTTCAGCCCCAAACACTCCCGCTTGTAAAGAGAGGGACAGGGAATCCCGTGGTCATTCAAGTGGCGGACAATGGCATTTTTGCTCATGCCGTCCAGGAACATGGAGAAAATATCTCGGACTACGGAGGCAGCCTGTTCGTCAATCACCAGCGCATTTTTGTCATTGGGGTCCTTTATGTAGCCGTAGGCGGCAAAGGAACCGATATGTTCTCCGTTGCGCCGCTTCATATCAAAGACTTCCCGCACCTTATCGGAGGTTTCCGCACAATGATTTTCATTCAGAACTCCCTGGATGGGGACTGCGATACTCCGCATATTTTGGGGCTCTTTGTAGCTGTCCAGGGACTGATGAAAAAGGGAGATGAAACGGACGTTGTAGCGGGGAAACCAATCATCCAGATAGTACCCTTGATCGCTGTAATTACGGAAAGAGCGGGCAAGGTCTTTCACAATGACACAGTTGATTCGGCCCCGCTTAATGTCAGAGAGCATCCGCTGAAAATCATCCCGTTCATCGTCAGTCGTGCCGGAAATCCCGTCGTCAACATATTCGTCAACAATGAGGTATTCGTCGCCGTCGTTAAAAGCGGCGATATGATCTTCAATGATTTTTCGCTGGTTGGTCACGCTTTCGGATTCGTCAAAACACCGGGCATCCTCTTTTGAGAGACGGATATAAATTGCGATTCTCCACACCCGGTATTTCGGTTTGACAGTCTCAATGATGGAACGGCTTTTCCGTGCCATGTTGACCTCCTTCCCTATCACATTACACCTATATTATACCGCTAACTCAGGTGTTACACAAGGATGTCCCAACTTCTGGACACCGTGTCCAGAGGGGCAAAAGGAGGTCAAATACCGCTTTTTTTACGTTGCAGGAAGCTGGAAAACGCGTCTTGCAGAGGCGGGGCACTATCCAGAAACTCCAGCTTGACGCATAGATCACCAACACGAAAACAATACGGGTTGCCCGTAATCCGCAGGATTTGAGCCGCCCGCTGTTTGTGTGGTATGCTGTTGTCAAAGGTTGTGCCGCTTACGTCAATCAGGTCCTCCCTATTAACGGTCTGAATGTCAACACTTGATAATTGCTCAATGCTCATTTGCTGCTGCAACATAGATCATCACCCTCCCCTCCAGATATATGTCATGCTCTGCTTGTCCTATGAGGAGACGCCAAAAGGCGGTGCTAGACAGCACCGTCTTTTGGCCTGCCCTCACTCCCGGCCATAGGCCGGGAGCGGACAGGGGTATTCCATTTCGATCCACGAACGGGGCCGCCACGCCGGGGAAAGTTTGGGCTGTCACAAGACAGACAGGACCCAGGCGGGCGGCCCCCTTGGTTTTGTTGTACGCTGTATTTGCCACGCACCCCCAGCGCAGGGAGTATTCCAGGCCGCCGGTGGCTCCGGCTGTCATAGCTCCACAGCACCGCCGCCTCGCCGTCACAAGCTCCATATCACTCGTTTCCGCCTTGCGGCGAAAACTCGTTCATTTCGCTGCTCCTCCTTTTCCCACCGCAAAACTTTGCGGTGGGAGCCCTGTATTTCCCCCCTGACAACCCCCTTGAAACGACCAAAGGAGAGGCCTGCGGGCCTCTCCTTTGGAAACCTCTCTGAGGTTTACGGAGGATTTGTTACGGGGGACGTTGGGACGGGGGATGGGGGCGGGGCGATTGCGGGCGTTTAGGGCCTTTCGCCTTGAGGGAGACGAGGTTGGGGAGGGCCTGGTAGTTCTGGCGCCGGGATTGGGTGGTTGAGGGTCCTGCGGGGGACGAGGGGACGGCACGCCGTACCTAGGGCATGGCCTCCGCCGACCAAATTTCGTGCCGAAATTTGGGGCGTCGGTCAGGGTCGTCGTGCCCTACGGGTGGGTGCGGAGGGCCCCATCAACCACCCCGGCCAGCCGGCGCATAGCGAAGCGCTTGCGGCGGCGGGGGCGAGGGACGGGGGGGGAATCGGCGCAGAGACCATCAAAAAAGGGGGATTGC
>ERZ827104.3380-NODE-3380-length-11290-cov-2.467824_pt1 | contig 11290 bp, 7 predicted proteins | sample MGYA00519781_ERZ827104 | MGnify/ENA primary metagenome ERZ827104 (study PRJEB31778, sample SAMEA3449257) | human gut metagenome | biome: human gut; feature: human-associated habitat; material: faeces | place: United Kingdom | collected 2010/2012 ... | reverse complement strand
TGCACCGACGTCCCCCTCGGCGGGGGCGGCTTCGCCCGCGCGCTGTTCGATCAGGAAACAGAACTGCTCGGCGTGCCCAGCGGAAGCTGGTGCCCCATCGTCCCCAACCGCTGGAGCAAGACCCCGGCGGCGATCAGCCTGTACGTCCTGCTCGGGATGCTGGTGGTTCTGGGGCTTGGGCGTTTCTTCGTGCAGGATTTCGGCGCGTGGCTCATCGGCATCGATCCCCATACGCTGGTGGAGCTCGAAGGCCCGTGGCATGTGACCCCGCTCCTGCTCTATGTGGGCTCCTTCCTCGTCCTCTGCCCCCGCATCATCAGGCCCGCCTACCGGGCCAAGTATACGTTCGCGCTGTTCCTCGCCGCGTTCATCCTCATTTATGCAAGTGATCTGCCGCCCCTGTCCCGCCTGTTCTCGCTGATCATCTCGGGCATCGGCACGCTCGTGGCCTGCTATTCCACCAACTATATTGAAGAGGACGGGCGCAAGCACTGGTACTGGTTCTTCCTGCTCCTCACCTTCGGCGCGCTGCTCAACATCGTGACCACCGACAACATCGGCACGCTGGCCTCCCAGTGGGAAGTCATGACGTGGGCGTCCTTCGCGCTGGTGGCGTGGGAACGCACTTCCAAGGCGCGCGATGCGGCCATCAAGTATGTGGTGCTGTGCTGCAGCGCGGCCTACCTCATGATCGTGGGCTTCTTCATGATCGGCGGGAACCACACGCAGTACGGCGAAATCGTCGCCAATCTGGCGGTCCATTCCGACGACGTGCTCAAGTTCGCCCTTGTGTTCACCCTGCTCGGCTTCGCGGCCAAGGCCGGCCTCGTGCCCCTGCACAGCTGGCTGCCCGACGCCCACCCCGCCGCGCCGTCGTCCGTGTCCGCGCCGCTCTCCGGCGTGCTCACCAAGATGGGCGTGTTCGGCGTGGTGACGGTCTACTTCGGGCTCATCGGCTACAAGGAGCTCGCCTCGACCGGGACCTACGGCGGCCTCACCGCCCCCGGCCTGATGGTCACGTTCATGGGCCTGTGCACGATGGCCTACGGCGAATGGATGGCCCTCAGGCAGGAAGACCTCAAGCGTATGCTCGCCTACTCCACCATGGGGCAGGTCGGCGAAATCTTCACCGTCCTCGGCCTCGGCACGTGGCTGGCGGCGGCGGGCGCGCTGTCCCATGTCCTGAACCATGCGATCATGAAGGACTTGCTCTTCCTCTGCGCGGGCGGCCTCATCTTCCGCGTCGGCAGCCGCAAGCTTTCCGATCTCGCTGGCCTCGTCCACGAAATGCCGTGGGCCGTGGGCTGCATGAGCATCGGCATCGTGTCCATCATGGGCCTGCCGCCGTTCAACGGCTTCGTGAGCAAATACCTCATGATCGTGGCCTGCATGGACGCCGGGCAGCCGCTCATCGCGGCGGCGCTCATCGCGGCGAGCCTCGTAGGGGCGATCTACTACATGCGCATCCTGCGCACGATCCTGCTTGACCCCGCCCCGGCGGGACGCCGCCGCGTGCAGGGCGTCACCACGACCATGCGCGTCCCCATGATCATCCTCGCGGGCCTGTGCGTGATCCTCGGCGTGGCCCCGCAGACGGGCCTGTCCCTCGTCACCCCGGTCATCAACGAACTTATGCCGCACCTCGGCACCGGCGCGGGCCATATGCCGGCAACCCTGCCGTCGCTCGACGTGAGCTGGCCCGTATACGTGATCCTGCCCATGATCGGCGCCGTCGTGCCGATCTGGGTCCGCAGGGATCGCGTGAAGGCCGGATGGGGCGCCGCCGCCATCCTGTTCCTGACCACCCTGCACGTGCTCGCGTTCGGGCAGGATCTGGATACGCTGTCCTTCATCATGGCCCTGTTCATCCCCGCCATCGGCACGGTGAACCTCGTGTACGCCGTGGGCTATATGGAGCACAGCCACACGCAATGGCGCTTCTACGCCTTCTTCCTGCTCATGACGGGCGGGCTGCTCGGCGTGGCGGCGAGTTCGGATCTGTTCAGCTTCTTCACCTTCTGGGAAATCATGAGCTCGTGGGCCCTGTATTTCGCCATCGCGCATGAGGGCACGCCCGAAGCGCTGCGGGAAGGCTTCAAGTACTTCCTGTTCAACGTGGCGGGCGCGGGCTTCCTGTTCCTCGGCATCGGGCTCATCGTAGCCTACACCGGCACCGGCGAGTTCGCGGGCGTGGCCAAGGGCTTCGCCTCCCTGTCCCCCGCCGTGGGCACCTCCATCATGATCCTGATGGCCGTCGGCTTCTGTATGAAGGCCGCGCAGGTTTCCCTGCGCATCGACTGGCAGATGCACCCGGCGCTGGCCCCCACGCCCGTGTCCGGCTACATCTCCTCCGTGCTGCTGAAGATCGCTGTCTTCGGCCTCGTGAAGCTGTTCCTCGTCTTCGGGAGCGTGTACGCGCAGTCCCCGGACACGGCTGGGCTCTTCTCACAGCAGGCCGTCATGTACGCCACGGCATGGATCGGCGCGTTCACGCTGCTGTACAGCGCCGTGCAGGCCATGCTCCAGAACAGCCTCAAGCTGGTGTTCATCTGGTCTACGGTGAGCCAGATCGGGTACATGGTGCTCGGCGTCGCCGTGGGCACGAGCCTCGGCATGGCGGGCGGCCTCCTGCACATGGCGAACCACGTGTTCTTCAAGGATCTGCTCTTCCTCATGGTCGGCGCGGTCATGCTGCGCACCCACGCGGATACGATCTCCGAGCTGGGCGGCGTGGGCCGCAAGATGCCCGTGACCATGTTCTGCTTCTTCATCGGGTCGCTGGCCGCCGTGGGCGTGCCGCCGACCAACGGCTTCACCTCCAAGTGGATCATCTATCAGGCGCTCATGGCGGAAGGCGAACCGCTCCTCGCGCTGATCTCGCTCATCGGCAGCGTGATCACGCTGGCGTACCTCGCCCGCTTCATGCACGCCGTCTTCCTCGGACAGCCGGGGCGCAACCTCGACCATATCGAAGAGGCCCCGTGGGTCATGCGCGTGCCCATGCTGCTCATGGCCTTCATGGTGATCCTGACCGGCGTGTTCCCCGGCCTGATGCTCGCGCCCCTCAATGCGGCGCTGGCGGAATACGGAATGCCGTCGCTTGACGTGGCCTTCTACGGCCTCGCCACCGGCCCCGGCGCGTGGGACGCCACGGCGGTCGCCGTGCTGATGCTCGTGGCCTTCGGCGGCTGCTGGCTGGCCCTGCGCTTCCTGCTCTCCCGCGTGAAGATCCGCGTCGCGCCCCCGCACGCCTGCGGCCACGACGCCTCCCGGGAAGCCTCGCGCATCCCGCCCGAAGCCATCTACCCGGCGCTGGTCAACCTGTGCACGGGCAACAAGCCCGGCAGCGCCACATGCCCCCTGCCGGAACTGGCCCTGTCTCTCTGCCGGGCCCTGCGGCAGTCCCTCGGCCGGAACGGCCGCATCAACAAGGAGCGTCCGTCATGCTAGACCTGCTTGTGGGCATTCTCCACCTTGTCGTCTTCCCCGGCGGCCTGTTCGCGCTGGCGCTGGGCCTGTTCCTCAAAGGGTGCGACCGCCGCGTCGAAGCCCGGCTCCAGCGCCGGGTGGGGCCGCCGCTGATCCAGCCCTTCCTCGATCTGATCAAGCTGAGCACCAAGGAGGTCATCATCCCGACCTCCGCCGTGCGCGGGGCGTTCCTCGCGGCCCCCGTGGTCGCGCTCGGCGGCATCGCCATGTGCGCGGCGTTGCTGCCCGTGCCCGGCGTGACCGACGGCCTGCCCAAGATGGGCGACCTGCTGGTCATCTTCTACCTGTTCCCCATCCCGGCGATGGCGATCATGCTGGCTGGCTCCTCGTCCGGCTCGCCCTACGGCGGCATCGGCTTCTCCCGCGAGATGATCATGATGCTTGCCTATGAGGTTCCGCTGCTTATGATCATGCTGACGGTCGCCATGAAAGTGGGCGGCGGCAGCGGGGCCGAATTCTCCCTGACCAAGATCATGGACTATCAGGCCGAACACGGCTCATTCGGGCTCACCCCGGTCATGTGGCCCGCATTCCTCGCGTGGCTCATGTTCCTGCCCGCCACACTCGGCGTGCCGCCCTTCGACCAGCCGGAGGCGGAAACCGAAATCCTCGAAGGCCCGCTCCTCGAATATTCGGGCGTGCTGCTGGCCTTCTTCCACATGGCCTCGGCCCTCAAGATGGTCGTGGCGCTGGCGCTCGGGGTGGTGCTGTTCTTCCCCGGCACGATTTCGGACATCCCCGCGGTCAATCTGGTCTGGTTCGTCGTCAAGTGCGCGCTGTTCATGCTGTTCACCCTGACCGTGGTGAAGTCCGCCACGGGGCGTCTGCGCATCGAACAGGCTCTGTCCTTTTTCCTCAAGTATCCCGCCGGGCTGGCCCTTTTGAGCCTTATCCTGGTGTGGATTGGCTGCTGACGGGAGGCCGGTCATGAACCTCATCAAGAAACTTTCCACCCGCTCGCCGTGGCTGTTCCGCATCAACGCGGGCTCCTGCAACGGGTGCGACGTGGAACTGGCCACCACGGCCTGCATCTCCCGTTACGACGTGGAGCGCCTCGGCTGCAAATACTGCGGGAGCCCCCGCCACGCGGACATCGTGCTCATCACCGGGCCGCTCACGGCGCGGGTCAAGGACAAGGTCCTGCGCGTCTGGAACGAAATCCCCGAGCCCAAAGTGACCGTAGCCGTGGGCATCTGCCCCATCAGCGGCGGCGTGTTCCGCGAAGGCTACTCCATCGAGGGCCCCGTGGATCGCTACCTGCCCATCGACGTCAACGTGCCCGGCTGTCCGCCACGCCCGCAGGCGATCATGGAAGGCGTGCTCGAAGCCGTCGCCATCTGGCGGGAAAGGATGGAGGGCTGATATGGAATTCCTCAAAATCCTTTGGGACAACCTCAAGAAGGGCCCGGTGACCGACGCCTTCCCCTTTGGAGAGACGTACCCCCCGGACCGCCTGCGCGGACGGGTCGAAATCGACCCGGCGCTGTGCGTGGGCTGCGGCACGTGCGTCCACGTCTGCGCCGCCGGAGCCATCAACATCTCGAAATTCGAGGACGACAGCGGCTTCGAGATCACGGTGTGGCGCAACTCCTGCTGCCTGTGCGCCCAGTGCCGCCACTACTGCCCGACCAAGGCCGTCACCCTCACCAACGACTGGCACAGCGCCCACCGGGCCACGGAAAAATATACCCAGATCACCCGCGCCAAGGTCAAATACGACTACTGTGCCGTATGCGGGGCCAAAATGCGCGTTCTGCCGCAGGAAGTGCTCAACCGCATCTACGCCAAGCATTCCGAAGTCGACGTGGACGTGATCTCGCACCTCTGCCCGAACTGCCGCCGCATCGACGTGGCGGTCGAGGAAGACCGCGCCTGTCATATCGACCAGCTCGAAAAGATGGCAGCCCGCGAGGAAGTCTGTCTCGTTCCGCCGAGAAAGGCCGAAAAGGCCTCGGCGGACAAGGAAAACGCAAAGGAAGCTCCCGCTCAGGCGGCCTCTGCCCCGAAAACAGCCGCACCCTCGCGGGAAGCTACGGCACAGCCCAAGTCCGACCCTGCGGCTTCCAAGGCGGCGCCGAGCGCCCAGACGCCTCCGGCTGAACAGGCCGCTTCCGCAGCAGCCGAAACGCGGCCCGATACGCCTTCCGGCACGGAAAGCGCCGCTGAAAAACCGTCTCCGGCGGCGGGCAACACCGCCGACTGAGCCGACGTACCGCTATGACGCAAGGAGAAACTTGCATGAATACGACATGGTCAAGCCGTTCCATCAATCCCGAGCTCGTCAAGGGGCTGGTGGATCTGGCTTCCGAAGAACGGCATAACTGGGACAGCTGGGGCAACGGCTTCGAGTGGGTGACGCTCATGAACGCCGGCCAGCTCCCCGCCGCTGCCGCACTGCTTGCCAAACACGAGGCGCGCCTGTGCACGGTCACAGCGCTGAACAAGCAGCTCGCTGAGCCCGTCACCACGCTGGCCTACCACTTCGACGTGCATGGCTACACGGTGACGGTGACGGTCCCGCTGGACCCCGCTGAGAACAGCGTGCCCACCATCACCCCGTGGTTCCGCAATGCCGACTGGAACGAACGCGAATTCGCGGAGCTGTTCGACGTGCACGTCGACGGCAACACCAACCCCAAGCGCCTCTTCCTCGATCCGGAAATCGACGAGGGCATCCTCAACGAGGTCATCCCGCTGACCATCATGATGAACGGGGCCTGCACCAAGGATATGTGGGAGCGCATCATGGAAGTGAACGCCGAACCCGGCGAGGAAGTGGAAGAGGGGGTGCACGAATGAGCCAGACCAGCAGTTTTTCCCTGCCCATCGGCCCGGTGCACGTCGCCCTTGAGGAGCCGGTCTACTTCCATCTTGACGTTGACGGCGAAACGGTCCGCAAGGTGGAGATCACCTCCGGGCACGTCCATCGCGGCATGGAAGGCATGGCGACGCAGCGCAACTTCTTCAAGAACACGACGTTGACCGAACGCGTCTGCTCGCTCTGCTCCAACAGCCACTCGCTGACCTACTGCATGGCGGTCGAAAACGTGCTCGGCATGACCCCGCCGCCCCGCGCCCAGTACCTGCGCGTGCTGGCGGAGGAAACCAAGCGCGTGGCCTCGCACCTGTTCAACATCGCCATTTTCGCGCACAACGTGGGCTTCAAGTCCCTGTTCCTGCACATCATGGAAGTGCGCGAGAACATGCAGGACGTGAAGGAGACCATCTACGGCAACCGCATGAACCTTTCCGCGAACTGTATCGGCGGCGTGAAGTTCGACATGGACGACAGCCTGACCATGTACATGCTGGAACGGCTCGACACCGTCGAAGAAGCGGTCAAGCGCGTGGAAAAGGTGTTCCGTACCGATCCCCTGATCGCCAAGCGTTCGCGCGGCGTGGGCGTCCTGTCCCGCGAGGATGCGTGGGCGCTCGGCGTGGTCGGCCCCGTGGCGCGCGGCTCGGGCCTCGACATCGACGTGCGCAAGAACACGCCCTATCTCGTCTATCCCGATCTCTACTTTGACATCGTCAAAGAACAGGACGGCGACGTCTGGTCACGCGCGATGGTGCGCGTGCGCGAGGTGTTCGAGTCCATCCGCCTGCTCCGCCAGTGCCTCGACAAGCTCCCCGACGGCCCGTTGGCCGTGCACATGGAGCGCATCCCGGAAAGCGAATCCGTCGCCCGCTCGGAGGCCCCGCGCGGCGAGCTTATCTATTACCTGCAGACCAACGGGACCGACACCCCCGCCCGCCTCAAGTGGCGCGTGCCGTCCTACATGAACTGGGAGGCCCTCACCGTCATGATGAAGGACTGCCAGCTCGCCGACATCCCCGTCATCGCCACGGTCGTTCGCTGCGACGACGATGCCCACGCCAAGGTGCGCGCCGGAGCCAAGATTCTCAACATCGCCGCCGGCAAAAACACGCCCCAGGTCCTACGTGAGCTGCGCGAGCACTATCCCAACCTGCCGCTCATCGCGCCGGGCGGTAAGACGCCCGAGAGCATCCGCGAAACCATCGCCGCCGGCGCCAACGCCATCATCTGGACACCGCCTTCGGCCCAGCAGCTGCAGACCGACATGATGCAGCGTTATCGCAAGATGAAGGAAGACGCCACACCTGTCATCTCGCGCGACGATGTGCCCATTATCGACCAGGTCGCCGCCGCCGAGGTCAGCCAGGTCGAGAACATGAATCCCGATGTGCCAATTCCCGACGAAGTCATCGAGCGCGTCGCTTCGATCCACGAGCGCGTCGAGGAGCATCGCGCCAACCGCGGCCTCAAGCCGTCACTGCACGGCTTCTTCTTCCGCGGAAAGAAACGCTAGCCGCAACAGCAAGGCCCGCCCCACAAACGTGAGGCGGGCCGTTTTCGTTTGAGCAATCATGCAGCGACGTGATGAGGCAAATTAATCCACGCGCTTGTCGCCCATAAAGAAGAGCGCCACCGTACCAGGTCCGGTATGCGAGCCAATCAGAGTACCGATATCATTGATCTCAATCTTGCCTTTAAGCTGCGGAACCTGTTCCTCAATCAGCGCCGCAACGGCCTCGGCGTCCTCGCGGCACGCCGATTGCGACATGATGCACTTGCCCGAATAGTTCGCGCCGTCCTGCACATGTGCCATCACGGTCTTGGCCATCTCGGAGATCGCGCGCTTCTTGGTGCGGATCTTCTCACGTGGCGACAGCCCACCTTCGCAATCTACCGTCATGAGTGGGCAAATCTTAAGCGCCGTGCCGATGATCGCGCTCGCGGCCGAAATGCGACCGCCACGCAGGTAGCTCGACAGATCGGTCGAGAAGAACCAGTGGTGCAGGTTGAGTTTATGCTCCTCAATCCAAGCGGCCGTCTCATCGAGCGAAGCGCCGCTATCGCGAACGTCGGCGGCATATTCCAGCAATAGGCCAAAGCCCGAAGACGCCCCCAGTGAATCGATGACACGCACCTTGCCGCCCTGGGGATAGCGATCCGCGAGCATCTGCGCCGCAACGCAGGCCGATCCATACGTGCCCGAAATACCCGACGACAACGTCAGGTGCAGCACGTCTTTACCCTCGGCAACAAACGGCTCCCAAAACTCCTCGTACTCACCCACGCTCACCTGAGACGTCTTGGGCATGGCGCCCGCGGCAATCTGGGCAAAAAACTCGTCCGGCGTAATCGACTGATACAGATCGTCCGTATAGACAACATCGTCGATCTCGTAATGAAAACACACGACAGGGATATTGCGCGACGCAAAGAACTCACGGGTTCGGTCGGCGGCGGATTCACAGGTCAGGACAAAATCACTCATATGAGGCTCCTTACTCATTGCTGCGCAAATTATCGCACAGTGAGCCTACATACGGTACATATGTCCACTATTTACCAAATCGAACCAAAAATAGCGAACATCTTTACCACCATCGTCTCCACCGGCTCCACGCATAAATATCTGAGAAAACACCTTCTGTCGTCTCCACCCGACCAACACATCTACCTCAACTAAATCGATTTACCAAACCGTTCGGCCAACAATTCGACCTCCCACCCCCAATCGAAACAAAAGCGGCGCATACTGATAAACGTTTGACGCTGTTTATCAGTTTTACCAGCCCCATCGGAAGGTGTTTCATGGTCGTATTCGATCGCAACCCGCAAGACTTTAAGTATCTGCGCCTGCTGTCGAGACAGTTTCCCACCGAGCAATCCGCATTCACCGAGATCATCAACCTCTCGGCCATCCTCAACCTGCCCAAGGGCACCGAGCATTTTATGAGCGACGTGCACGGCGAGTACGAAGCCTTTATGCACATCCTCAACAACTGCTCGGGCGTCGTGCGCGAACATGTCGACGAGATCTTTGGCGACACGCTCTCCTTTGACGAAAAGGGCGAGCTGTGCACGCTCATCTACTATCCGCGCGAGAAGATCGATCTTGTCCGCAGCCGGCGCGAGGACTCGCCCACCTGGTACAAGACGATGCTTGACCAGCTCATCATGGTCGCACGCTCGCTTTCAAGCCGCTACACGCGCTCAAAGGTGCGTAAGGCCATCCCACGCGACTACGCCTACATCATCGACGAGCTGTTGCACACGCACCCGGACGAGAACAACTATCGCGTGCGCTATCACGAGCGCATCGTGGAGTCCATCCTGGAGACCGCCAGCGCCGACGACTTTATCGAGTCGCTCGCCTCGCTCATCAAGCGCCTCGCCGTCGACCACCTGCACTTGGTGGGCGACATCTTCGATCGCGGTGGCGGCGCGGCCAAGATTATGGACCGCCTGCTCACCTACCATTCGCTCGACATCCAGTGGGGCAACCACGACCTGCTGTGGATGGGTGCTGCGGCCGGTGAGCCCGCCTGCATCGCCACGGTGTTGCGCAACAACCTACGCTACGACAACTACGAGATCCTGGAGAACGACTACGGCATCTCGCTGCGTGAGCTCGTCGCCTTTGCCGATGCCACCTATTCCGCCGGCGAGTCCATCACCCCGCTGATCAAGGCCATCAACGTGCTGCTCTTTAAACTCGAGGGCCAGATTATCCAGCGCCACCCCGAGTTCGATATGACCAACCGCCTGTTACTCGACAAGATCGAACACGACACCGGCACGGTCACGCTCGCCGACGGCAGCGTGTGGCCGCTCACGACCAACGACTTCCCCACCGTCGACCCGGCGGACCCCTACACGCTCACGTCTCAGGAGCAGCACATCATCGACAAGCTCGTGTCCGAGTTTGTCACCGCCGATCACCTGCATCGCCATATCGATTTCCTCTACACCCACGGCTCGATGTACAAGGTCACCAACGGCAACCTGCTCTTCCACGGCTGCGTGCCGCTCAACGAAGACGGCACCTTTAGCAGCATGAACTGCCTGGGCACCTGGCACGCTGGCCGCGATTATCTCGATTTTTGCGACCACATCGCCCGCCGCGCCTGGCGCGTGGGCGACCGCGACGCCCTCGACTGGATGTGGTACCTGTGGATTGGCTTTAACTCACCCGCCAGTGGACGCCTGGTGCGTACCTTTGAGCGCGCCTATATCGCTGATAAGAGCACTTGGGTCGAGCCGATGGACCCGTACTTTACGCTTACCAAGTCGCCCTCGGTCTGCGACGACATCATGCACGAGTTCGGCGTTGCCCCCATGGCATGTTCGCCGACCGGCCACATCATCAACGGCCACACACCCGTTAAAACCACCAAGGGCGAGCAGCCCATCCGCGCCGAGGGCAAGCTGCTGGTCATCGATGGCGGCTTCTGCCGCGCTTACCATCCCAAGACGGGTATCGCCGTCTATACGCTCATCTCGAGCTCGCGCGGCTGCCGCCTCAAGTCACACCAAGCCTTTACGACGGTTGCCGAGGCACTCACGCGCAACGTGGACATCGAAAGCGAGACCAACCGTTTTGACCAAGCAGACCGTCGCCGCATGGTGAGCGACACCGATACTGGCGCCAAGATCCGCAGCCAAATCCAGGACCTGCGTCAGCTGCTCGATGCATATAGAAACGGTGCTATCGAGGAGCGCGCCTAGCACCACCCGCGGGGATTGGCTAAACTTGCTGAGTTTGTCATCCCCGCGGCGCTTCGGCGCCAGCTTAAGGCAGGTACCATGCAAAAGCTCCTTGCGCAGATCATGAAATTTGGCGTCGTCGGTGTCATTGCCACGGTTATCGACTTTGGCATTATGAATCTGCTCCACTACGGTCTGGGCCTCAACATCCTAATCGCCAACACCAGCGGCTTTATCGTCTCGCTCATCTTTAATTACGTCGCCAGCATGAAGTACGTGTTT
>ERZ827104.3379-NODE-3379-length-11303-cov-3.041607_pt1 | contig 11303 bp, 9 predicted proteins | sample MGYA00519781_ERZ827104 | MGnify/ENA primary metagenome ERZ827104 (study PRJEB31778, sample SAMEA3449257) | human gut metagenome | biome: human gut; feature: human-associated habitat; material: faeces | place: United Kingdom | collected 2010/2012 ... | reverse complement strand
AACAGGCAGGAGAGGCAGCCGTTGTTATTACCCTTGCATCCGAATTTTCCGGTACGCATCAAAGTGCCGTGATCGCGGCAGCGGATTACGAAAACGTCTATGTAGTAGACAGCAGAAGCGCGGCGATGGGCACGGGAATTCTGGTTGAGCTTGCGTTTCGGCTTCTGGACGAAGGAATGTCGGCAGAAGAAATCAAACAGGCTTTAGAAAAGGAAAAGAAAAAAATTATTATTGTGGCACTGGTAGACACCCTTGAATATCTCAAGCGCGGCGGTCGTATTTCAAAGACAGCCGCATTCGCCGGCGGGGTGCTGAATATTAAGCCTGTGCTATCCGTCATTGACGGGTAAATTCAGCTGCTCGGAAAAGCGCGCGGCTCTAAAATGGGCAACAATCTGCTCATTCAGGAAATCAACAGGGTCGGCGGCATTGATTTCAGTAAACCTGTTTTGCTTGGCTACAGCGGAATCTCTGACGCACTGCTGCTGAAATATATTGAGGACAGCCGTCATATCTGGGAAGGCAACCTGAAAGAAATCCGCTATACGACCGTCGGAAGCGTTATCGGGACCCATGTTGGGCCCGGGGCTGTTGTTGTAGCGTTTTTTAAAAATGAATAATACAGAGCTGTGAAAAAAACAGCCTGAGTCTAAAAACTGCAAGCACATCCTTTTTCGGATAGGCTTGCAGTTTTTTTCGTAATATACCGAAAAAACAAAATTTGTTTGCTCCTTCTCTCCGGAGCATTCAGTGTGTCAATATATCAAAGCACTATATTTAGTCTTATATTTTTCATACACATACTATATGTAGATTTTTTCATTGACTTTTACAACTACATCATGTATACTGATAATACAAGACTCTTAAACCGGAGGTGATAACATGATCGGCGGCCTACAGAAGGTGACCCTATTGGATTTTCCGAATAAAGTCGCCTGCACGGTTTTTTTGACGGGCTGCAATCTCCGCTGCCCTTATTGCCACAATCCCGAGCTCGTTTTCCCGCAAAACGACAGAAAAACCGTTTCGAAAAATGAGCTGTTTGAGTTCCTTTCTTCCCGAAGGGGTAAGCTGGACGGTGTTTGCATCACCGGCGGCGAGCCGACGCTGTACCCAAGCCTGCCCGACCTGCTTCGCCGTATCAGAAGGATGGGATTTCTTGTTAAGCTGGACAGCAACGGATCAGTTCCTGAAATGCTTGAACATCTTCTGCGCGAAAAGCTGCTTGATTATGTGGCAATGGATATTAAGAATGCTCCCTCACGGTATGCAGAAACCTGCGGTGCAGATGTAATTGAACAGGTTGAAAAAAGCGCTGCACTGCTTAAAAACAGCAATATCGACTACGAGTTCCGCACAACGGTTTGCCATCCTTTTCATTCGCCTGACGGTATGCAGGAAATCGGCCGTTGGCTCCGCGGAGCAAAGCGATATTTTATCCAACCCTTTGTTGATTCAGGCAATTTGCTCGGCAGCGGTGTATCGGTCATGACAAAATCCGAGCTTGAAATGCTGCTCAATGCCGTTAAACCGTATATACCCGCCGCAGAGCTGCGCGGCGTGTGAACGATAAAACAATACAATAAACAGAGGAGAATAGCTATGTACACAGTCATCAAACGAGACGGCAGAAGTGCCGAGTTTAATTTAGCCCGTATATCCCACGCCATTACCAAGGCGTTTGACGCAACCGGCATTCCTTACAGCCCGGATGTAATCAATCTTCTTTCCCTTCAGGTAACAGCGGATTTTGCTCCGAGGGTAAAGGATGATACGATCGATGTCGAATCCATACAGGACAGTGTTGAAAAAACGCTGCAGAGAGCCGGCTATGACAAGGTTGCCAAGGCATATATCCTGTACCGCAAAAACCGCGAAAAGCTCCGTAATATGAGCTCCACAATACTGGACTACAAGGGGCTTGTGGACGGCTATCTGAAGGTATCCGACTGGCGGGTAAAAGAAAACTCTACCGTCACCTATTCCGTGGGCGGACTGATTCTGTCCAATTCCGGGGCAATAACCGCAAACTACTGGCTCAGTGAAATCTACGATGAAGAAATCGCCGACGCGCACCGCAACGCCGATCTGCATCTGCATGATCTCTCCATGCTGACCGGTTACTGTGCCGGCTGGAGCTTAAAGCAGCTCATTGAAGAGGGACTCGGCGGCATTCCCGGCAAGATAACCTCCGCACCGGCTAAGCATTTGGCAACGCTGTGCAATCAAATGGTCAACTTCCTCGGCATTATGCAAAATGAATGGGCAGGTGCACAGGCATTTTCAAGCTTTGACACCTATCTTGCACCCTTTGTCCGCACGGACAAACTGACCTATAACGAGGTTAAGCATTGTATCGAAAGCTTTGTATACGGCGTCAATACGCCCAGCCGCTGGGGCACGCAGGCGCCCTTCACCAATATTACTCTCGACTGGACCGTACCGGCTGACCTTGCCGATCAGCCCTGCATCGTAGGCGGCAAGCCGACGGACTTCACCTACGGTGACTGCAAGACGGAGATGGATATGATCAACCGCGCCTTTATCGAGGTTATGATCGAGGGCGACGCCAACGGCCGCGGTTTTCAATACCCCATTCCCACCTATTCCATCACCAAGGATTTCGATTGGAGCGAAACCGAAAACAACCGTCTGTTATTTGAAATGACGGCGAAATTCGGCACACCCTATTTTTCCAACTACATCAATTCGGATATGGAGCCGTCCGATGTGCGCAGTATGTGCTGCCGTCTGCGGCTTGATTTGCGCGAGCTGCGCAAAAAATCCGGCGGCTTTTTCGGCAGCGGCGAATCCACCGGCTCCATCGGCGTAGTTACCGTCAATATGCCGCGCATTGCCTATCTCTCGGCAGATGAGGGAGAGTTCTTTGCCCGTCTTGACCGGATGATGGACATTGCCGCACGCAGTCTGAAAATCAAACGCACGACAGTCGGCAAGCTGATGGAAGAAGGGCTTTACCCATATACCAAACGGTATCTCGGCAGCTTTGACAATCACTTCTCGACCATCGGACTTCTCGGTATGAACGAGGCGGGGCTTAATGCCGCCTGGCTGCGCAAGGATTTGACCCATGAAGAGACGCAGGAATTTGCCGTCCGTGTTCTCAAGCATATGCGCGAGCGTCTGTCGGATTATCAGGAACAATACGGCGATCTTTACAACCTGGAGGCGACCCCTGCCGAGTCCACCTCTTACCGCCTTGCCAAGCACGACAAGGTGCATTTCCCGGACATCATAACAGCGCATGAGGGAGCAACCCCCTATTACACCAACTCCAGCCACCTGCCTGTAGGCTATACCGAGGATGTGTTCGCCGCACTTGATGTGCAGGACAAGCTGCAGCCGCTCTATACCAGCGGTACGGTGTTCCACACCTTCCTCGGAGAAAAACTGCCGGATTGGAGGGCTGCTGCGGCATTGGTGCGCAAAATTGCCGAAAATTACGAGCTGCCCTATTACACGCTGTCTCCCACCTATTCCATCTGCGCCGATCACGGATATCTTACCGGAGAGCAAGCCGTCTGCCCGCACTGCGGCAGAAAGACCGAGGTCTACAGCCGTATCACCGGTTACTACCGCCCGGTACAGAACTGGAATGACGGTAAAAGTCAGGAGTTCAGGGACAGAAAAACCTATCATATCGGCGAGATAAAGAACGAAGCTGAACCAGAGAATAAAATTTCGTCGGTTTGCGATGCGGACAGATATATTTTGTATACCGCAACCACCTGCCCTAACTGCCGCGCCGTTAAGCCGCTTTTGGAGAAATCCGGACTTTTATATACGGAACGGAATGTAGATGAATATATTGAGGAGGCGACGGCCTTGGGGCTTAAGCAGGCGCCTACGCTTGCTGTCCGATCCGGAGATAAAACCGTGTTATACAGCGGTGCAGCGCAGATTAAAGCCCTGCTCAAGGAGCTGGCGCTATGACAGACATTGCTGAATTCTTTCAGCTCGGATTTCTTCCGTTATCTCTCGCTCAACATCTCATATTGCAAAAAGACAGCCCTTGATTGCTTTTCATCTCAGCAATCAAGGGCTATCCCTCACTCTTGATATCCAACATCTTTTCTTGTACCTCTCTTTCCTTGTTTGGCGGCACCCTTCTGCGTCCTGCAAATCTTTGCCGCGCTATATATAAACACCGCAGTGCGATGGACTTGCCTTATGAAGCGGCTTGACCTGACAGGCGTTATGCCGTCTTTCGGTGCCGAGACTATTCTCCCTTAACGCTTTATATAAAGGAGCAGGTACTCAGGTCATTGGAATCACCTCTTTCTCCTTGCATCTATAGAATAGCATATTTTCCTCAAAAAAACAATCGGCAGGATATACGAATTCCGACTTTCGATTTTATGCTTATATACAAACCTTTTCTTTTTGTTTTGTATGTATTGACTAATTACTTTATTGTGTGTTACAATTATAATGTTGTGGGAAATCCGACGGAACAGTACCGCCGGACTTTTTTTCTGCAAGAAATATCTTACCGCTTTTCTTCAAAAACCGTGTTTCCCCAAAAAGGGCTGTTAAAACAAAAACAGTGGAAAAAGTCACAAATATATGGTATAATATACTTGCTTATTGTAGGCCCTGTTTTAGGATAAAGTAATACAGATCGGACGGTTCTTATAATGGATAAAACACAAGCCGGCTCATTTGAGAGTACACAGGAATTTCTTGTCATGCGAAACATATATGAGTCAGCCGTAAAGCAGCTGGCTCTGAAATTTGAAATACTGAACAGCGAATTCAACATACAGTATTCACGCAATCCCATTCATCATATCGAAAGCCGGGTAAAATCCGCGCAGAGCATCATGGCAAAGCTTACAAAGAAAGGTATGCCTTATAACATTGCCTCAGCTAAAGAAAATATCAACGATATTGCCGGTGTGCGCGTTGTCTGTAACTATATAGACGATGTGTACCGTGTTGCCGAAATTTTTGAACGGCAGAAGGATGTTGAGATACTCAAAAAGCAGGACTATATCAAGGAGCCGAATTACAACGGCTACCGTTCCCTGCATCTCGACACCCGTATCCCGGTATACCTTTCCGACAGAACGGAGTATGTGGTAGCGGAGATCCAGCTGCGCACGATTGCCATGGATTTCTGGGCAAGCCTTGAGCACGATATCCGGTATAAGGTAGACAAAACCAAGCTGCCGGGAGGCATTAACGAAGAAATGTTTGACTGCGCCGAAAAGATAGCGGAAATCGACCGACAGATGCAGGATATGTACCGCAGAATCAAAGCGGCTGAAAAAGCCGATTAAGCAAGAGCAGGAAAACGCCCTCGGATTCCGTAACATCCGGTTTCCGAGGGCGTATGTTTTTGTTCATCTGTTTTCAATCGACAGATATTCCCGAACAGACTTCAGACCGATATATGCCGTTGGAGTCAATCTCCCCTTCCGCTTCAAACTCAAGACTGTTTATCATCTTTTCGGAAAGCTCAGAACCGCGCTGAAATCGAAATGTTGCCTGAAAGCGATATCTCTCGTCAGGGCTTAACTTATACTGAGACGGTATCGTATACGAAAGCTCGGCGGTGAAACCGCTGTTTATACTATAACCTATAGACGGAAATATAAGCTCAGGCTCCGCTTCAATCTTTTCCCATTTGCCGTCTTTCCGTCGGAACAGTTCATACGACGCACCGTATTCAATAGTCTTTCCGGAGCGGTTTACCCACCGCAGATCCAGAACGCAATCCGAGCCGACCTCACGGGCATTGATAATCTCAAAGCTTACGCCCTTGGCATCGCTTTCGGCATTCAAAAAACGGAACTTTCCGATCTCTTTTGCTTTCGGTGTTGACATATGCCTGACGCAGCGGATATAGGTGACCGCAGCAAAAGCACAAGCAAACACGGTTATTACGGCAAGAATCAAGACCCATATGGCGGAAACTTTTCGTTTTAACATTTTCGGTTACCTCTTTTCATCAGTATAAGAAGCAGGATCGGAACAAAAATCCTGCGGTACATAAAAGATCGATCAATGCCGAAAAAAAGTCTTGTGCTTTGCGTGAATACATAAAAGAACAGGCAGCCGCTGTCAGAAGAAAATGCGCCGGACACCCGCGAAGCGGAGCTCTGCCGCAAATCGGGCTTGCTTCTCTTTTTTAAGGTTGCTTTTTTCCGCGGCTCTTTTTCCTTTTAATAATCAGCACAACGGCAATCACACATCCGCCGATCAGCAGAAAGCCTGCAAGCAGGAAGATCGGATTGAACGGAATCGATTGCTTTGGAGGCTTTGGATGCTCTGCTTCCGACAATGTGAAGGTCAGCTCTTTTTTCGGCAAACCGGGCAGGGTCAGCTCATAGCCCTTTTCCGTCTCGGAAAAGCCGCCCTGACTGTTTTCGATCATGTAATACGGTGTGTTTACCACGATTTTCAGCTCTCCGAACTGCGCCCATGTCTTTGCGGGAGAGAGCAGATAGGTGTAGGTATAAATACTCGGTGTGTAGCCTGCGTTAATTGCCGGATACAGCGGGGCTGTTACCGTGTTTGTCAAAATCTCTCCCGGTTCCAGCGTCAGTGTATACTCGTACCACCGCATCAGTGAAAAGGCTGATCTTTCGGTGTAAATTCCGCCGTACATCCAGTTCTTTGAACCGTTGTTCAGAAACGCGACCTGCGCATTATACCAATCACTCTCCGATATGCCGGAGCTATTGTCGTATTCCTTGAAGACAAAATCCCGGAAGGTCATCTGTTCCGAATATTTCAATGTAATATTGCCGTCAATTTTCTTTTTACACGCGCCGTTTTCATAAAGTGACCATGCGATACCGTCCTTCGGACGCTCACCGAAAAAATATACGGTAAGTGTGTCGCCGGTTTTTATCCAGCCGGATAACCGGAAGCCGTCTTTCAGCGTAGCCATGCCGCTCTTTTCCTCCCACAGTACCCGTGTTTTAGTCGGCTCCTCTCGCAGGACAAGAGCGGCGGTTGCGGCTTGGTTTTCGGGATTGACGCCTTCAACGGAATATTGCAGTACCCATACAGGGAGATCGGGACGGAAAAAGCTGTCCGTGATATGCCCGTCTGTCAGCTTCGCCATATCCTCGTTTAAGGAGAACGGTGTTCCTCTGTCCTTCAGCGTATGACGCACGGTAGCCTCGATCGGTTTGCCGTTGACCTTAACACCGTACTTTCCGGTATCCGAAGCGGCGGTATACTTATCGGTCGGGGAATCGTAGATATATTCCCCGTAATGAGGCAGATTGCCGAACGGAAAAACAAGCGTGGCGGTCACCGCATAATCGGCAGGGTTGCGGAAGGTGTACTCAGCCGTGACCTTGCCTGTATAGGCGAGGAATTCTTCGGTACTGTTGTAGTAATTCTTCGGGAGCTCCTGCACATCAAAGGTCAGAAGCTCCTTATCCACCACAAGCGGACAATTCTTTTCTTTTACAAGTGCGCCGGTGCTGTCTGTTCCGCTCCAGTGACGCTGAGCGGAGTTGGCATGAGTCGGCTGAATAAATACGGCACTGAGCAACAGAACCGTAAAAACCGCTGTAATTGCCTTCCGTTTCACCTCTATCGTCCTCCCCTGCTTTCAACGGGTCGTTAACTGTACATTACTTTCCGATATCTGTGACTGTGCCGATAAATACCGGCAGCCCGGTTGCGTTGTCTGTAACGGCATAGACAAACGGACGGTCAAGCGTCACGCTGTATATACCCACTGCAGCAGCGGTTTCCTTAGTTTCCACAGCGGTCGCCGCGCCGGCTTTTGTGCCTTTTTCGTCCACAGCGATATACGCCTTGTGGAGCACACGGCTGATAAATATATTGCCTTTATCACTAAGAGCCGAAAAGTCCGCTTTTGTCGGATCAAACGGCAGTGTCATACCGAGCGCCTTCAGCGCACCGCTCATTTCAATGTCATAATCGTAGGAGAACTTTGGTATCGCAGTTTCCACCGGGACATCCTTGGCGTTTTTTATCGTGTCAATAAAGGATTTCCCTGTCATGGAAGCTGCATAGTCACCGAGAGAAACACCCTCGTTCGGCAGCAGCGCCACAAAGCTGTAACCGTTCTTATACGGCTTGATAAACCCGGTTGCCTTGCCGTCGTCAAGATAGCTGTGCTCCTTCGAATACATCATCATAACAGTTTTCTTTGTGCCGTCAAGAGCAGTAAATATGCCGTCCCTGACCTCGTCCTTTTTATAAATATTCTCCCACTCAGCATCGAACAGAACGGTGTTGATCAGATACATTACGGCGCTCGGGTCAAAATCATCGATGATTTTCTCTATCATGCCGTCGGTATTCTTCTTTACCCGGTTGTTGATATCCCGCAGCGTTTTTTTATCAAACGCCGATTTATATGCCTCAGCGCCGTAGTAATCCGCGTTTTTCTGCAAAAAAGCCTTTTCCGCCGTAAATCCGTTATCCTTGAACCAAATAAAATTTGTTATATTCAGCTTTGCCGTTTTTTCAGAGGGCAGTGCCTTTATATAGGAATACAGATATTCGTTCAGCGTTTCCATGGGAATATCTCCGCCGAGCAGAGCTTCCATTTGCGCAAGAGTCTCGCCCTTCGCTCCGTTTGCCGTCATGGAGAGCGCCAGCATGACCGACAGCGGAGATATAAGGCTGTTTTTGTTGTCGTCTCGCGTTTGTTGAAAGAGCTTGATCGCAAAGTCCGCACTGCTGTTTTTGAAAGCATCATCCGCAGCCTTGCCGGAAACCGGCTTTGCCGCGATGCCTTCCATAAGATTTGCTGCCTGCACCTTTGTCCCGCAACCGGAAATGCTCATCACCCCTGTCACAAGAACAGACATGCATAAAATAACTGCTGTCCATCGTTTTGTTTTCATCACGATTTCCTCCTAATTATTCTGATTCATGTGCATTGTATGATGTAATCCGAATCACATCTTCACGCAATTCTTCACTGAATCCGTCGAGATCGTCATAACCGATTGCCCCCTCATTGACCAGGCGGCAAAGATCGGTGAGAAGCTCCGACCTGCGCATTTCTATAAGCACACCGGTATTTCGTTTATCGCGGCGTATGCGTCTATACAGTTCCCAAAACTTTTCCGCTTCCGAGCAGTCACGGCTGAGCAGCTCGATGTATTCCCGGTTCAGTCTCCCGATATACGCTTCCTGCCATCCTGCGATTCTTTCACGGAACAGTATCCAATCCCGTTTTGATTCCCAATTATTCTGCATAATTTCACCTCCGCAGTTAAATTATCCGTCAGCCAAACAAATATCTCTTCAAATAGTCGGCAACCGCTTCGGAAACCCGCCCGACATCTTTACCCGATGTATTGATAAGCATATCGTAGTTTTCACATGCCCCCCATTTTTGTCGGCTGAAATAGTTGTAATATCTTGCCCGTCCTTTATCTATAGAACGAATATTCCTTTGTATTTTGGAATCGGATAAATTTTCGTCCTTCGGATTTCGTTCCCTGCAGCGTTTCAGTTTGCTTTGTGCGTCCGCATAAACGAAAATACGGAACGGTTCTTTTTCCTTCAAAATATAATCGGCACATCGCCCGACAATAACACAATCGGATTTCTCTGCCAGCTCTTTAATAATATTATGCTGCTCGGCAAACACCGTAAGACTCCTGTCAAACTCGGTATAAGCGTAATATGCCGTATGAAAGCTCATGCCGGCATGGATTGGATAAGCAATATACGGGCGGTCTTCGGTGATGCGTTCCACATATTCCTCGGAGAGCTTTGTGCGCTTGGCAATCTCGGTTACGATTTCCTGATCGTAATAAGCAATCTGCAGCTTTTCCGCAATTCTGCGGCCGATTTCACGACCGCCGCTTCCAAACTCGCGTCCTATGGTGATAACCTTTTTCATTTGTCGCACCTCCTGTAAAATGCCGTAAGGCACCGACCCTGCCAAGCAAAGCCGATGCCTCGTTCTCATTTGTCGGCTCGTGGGCTTTGCCGGAACTCCTTTGCCTACGGGTCTGTGTATGAAAGCTTTTCTGTTTCAGTTTAACTCCTTTTCCGCTGAGTGGGTTCCGATATATTTACCGGATCTGCCTCTCCTCTCTGACTATATTATATTCTCAACCCGGAATAATGTCAAGGGGAAGCACTGTTTCGCGGTTTTTACATGTAAATTTTCGGTTTTTAAGGACAAGGGCGGCGCAAACCGCCGCCCTGCTGCGTATGTGTGTCTGCATTCGGGTTTTATTTCTGCTTTTTCTTCTTTTCGGTAACAGCTGTGCCGATAACAGCTCCGCCGCTGATAAAGAGCAATGCAATCCATAATATAAAATTGCTGCTGTCCCCTGTCTGCGGTCGATTTTCATTCTTCGGCAGCTTCGCCGTTACGGTGTCGGCTTTGGCGATTTCCTTGGTGCCGTCCTTGTCGCTGTAATACTTATCACAGTCGCCGCAGTGCCAATACTCGATATTGCCCTCGCTGTCCTCGGTCGCCGCCTTGGCGGGGATATACTTTAAGTCGGTGTGGTTCTTCGGGTCAACCTCTCCGTAAGCCTTTCCGCAAACCTCGCATACCGCCTTTTCGGCGCAGGTTGCCTTGCCGCCGGAGCAATCCTTTGTTTCAAGCCCGTTGCAGCCGTCCACCGTGCATTGACGGGTGTGCGTGCCGTCGCCGTTCGATACCCATTCACCATAGGTATGCCCGTCGTTGACCGTTACGGTCATCTCGGCGGTGTTGCCCGCCTTGTCGGTGACAACGATTCTCTGCTCGCCGTCTGCGGGAGCGAGGGTAAAGCTGTTGTTTTCGTCAAGCGTGACCTCTGTGCCGTTCACGGTGATGGTGTTCACATACTTTTCGTCAACGGTGACCGTCTGTGCCTCGCAATAGATTTTGCCGTCCTCAATGCCGGTGATAACCGGGCTTGTGCCGTCAAGCACAATGCCGTCCGAGCAGATGTAGTCCGTATTGCCCGCCTTATCGGTCAGTCTGACATAGATAATATATTCGTTATCGGGGTCAATGCCGAACGGTGCGGTGTACGCTGTGAAGGTCATGCCGTCAAGCTCCGCTTTGGTAAGCTCTTTAGCCGACAGCAGATATTCAACCGTTACCGTTTCGCCGCTGTTGTCGGCTGCGGTGATCGTCACCGTTTGCGTGTCCTTAAAGAACAGACCGAAGGTGATGTTGTTGAGAAACGCTTTCCAACTGTTCCCGCTGATTTTAATTTCGCCCGTGGGCTTTTCGATGTCTTTCCACTGTGCGGTGACAGTCATATTCTCGGCAGGCATGGTCGTGGGAATTGCCTTATCCCAGCCGATGAAGGTGTAGCCTT
>ERZ827104.3377-NODE-3377-length-11305-cov-3.401778_pt1 | contig 11305 bp, 8 predicted proteins | sample MGYA00519781_ERZ827104 | MGnify/ENA primary metagenome ERZ827104 (study PRJEB31778, sample SAMEA3449257) | human gut metagenome | biome: human gut; feature: human-associated habitat; material: faeces | place: United Kingdom | collected 2010/2012 ... | reverse complement strand
AGTTCCGCCGGTCAGTGAAGGAAAGCCTTAACGGACCGGTCCAGGCGAACCGGTCTGACGGGATAAAACCCGGAATCGGAATAGAAAGAAAAAATAAACCTACGTTTCTATTATAGCCTAAATTTCCTCTTCCGTTTTTTCCTCGGTCAACGGCTTCAGATTTTCCGGAATCTGTTCTTCTTCATCGGAAAAATAAGGAAATACATCCATAAACTGAGTATCCGTGAGACTGGCAATCTCATAAGGGACCACAAAAGAAGCCAGACTTTTCTCCAGATTCTCCAAAGCTTTGTTAATATTCGAGGCTGCCACCAGATAATACTGACCGGTGGATTTTTCTTTTCCGCTCACTTCATCGGCATCGATGATATTTACCTTCGCCTTATACCAACGGTCGTCATTTTCATCTTCCGAAGGAACCAGTTCCGTAATATTCGATTTTTTCAGACTACTGATATAATAATCTCCCGAAATCACCGATTCCATCTCATGCATAATCCTGCTCTCTGCTTCCGTATACGACATCGCATCCAACAGGTAAGCTTCATTTACTTTTTTTTCACGCCCATCCTCGTTCACCTTCATGTACTTCACCTTCGCTTCAAACCAATTCGCAGTCATTTTTCTCTGTTTTTTATTATTTACAACAATCACTCACATCACACTCTGTTCGTAATGCTCCGGCAAAGATAACACAAAATCGGCCGGTAATTACCATCTTGCCTTTATTTCACTTTTTCAAATCAGAATCCGAAAAAAATTTTACGTTCATTATATAAAATAGTATATATTTGTTCAGATAGAAATATCACCAATCAAAGCATACTGATTATCAATTCAATAAACAATGGAAGAACAAAAACAGACCCAACTGGAAATCGATCTGAGCCATGAGGTGGCCCAAGGCACTTATGCAAATCTGACGATCATAGCACATTCAACTTCGGAGTTTATTATCGACTTTATCCGTTTGATGCCCGGAGTAACGAAACCGGAAGTAAAAAGCCGGATTATTCTGACTCCCGAAAATGCCAAACGCCTGATGTTGGCTTTACAGGACAATATCTGGAAATATGAACAGGATAACGGTACGATACGCCTTGCTTCGGAAAACCAGCAACCGACAGGATTTCCTATCGATCTGGAACCGAAAGGACAGGCATTTTTTCTTTCTGTCCCGGAATCGGGACAGAAAGTCTTTTTATCAATTCAATATCAGCTCTATCACCGGAATTTCAACATCGGGCCTGACATCCGGTAACACCCAAAGAATATCCTTTTCGTCCAGTTCATCCTTGTGGGTCACACTTGCATTGGCCTTACCGAACCGCAATTCCGAACGGTCGTGCAAAAACTGTGCATATTTCACCTTACCGGCATATCCTTTCAACAACAACCTGCCTAACGGATAATCCAGTAAATGCACATACAGGCGGTTTGTCTCCGGATTATAAGTCAGCAGCGTATTGTCCGGAGCATCAAAACCGGCCGGAGCCTCTGTACAGCCATAAATGGAAGGACTGTTCACAGCCATCCATTTGCCCAAACCGGCAAGCCTCTCCTGTGCCCTTTGATCAAAAGTCCCCCGGGCCGTAGGCCCCACATTCAAAAGCAGGTTTCCCCCCTTGCTCACCGATTCGATCAGCAACCCGAGCAATTGCCTGTTGTCTTTCCAGGTAGCCTCGTCCCGGTAATATCCCCATGATCCGGAAAAAGTCTGACAGGTTTCCCAGGGGATTTTCTTTCCGTCTCTTTCCGGCCATTTGGCCACCTTATACTGTTCCGGAGTGCTGAAATCCCAGCCTCCCGGCACATCCAGCAAGTCTGCCCGGTCGTTTACGATAATACCCGGCTGCAATTTACGGACCAGTTTCATCAAATTCTCCGAATCCCAATCCTGCCGTCCCTTGCCATGCTCCCCTTTGGGATAAGAATAATCCAGCCACATCAGATCGATCTTTCCGTAATTGGTCAGTAATTCCGTCACCTGATTTTTCACATACTCCCGGTAGCGGTCCATATCCTTCCCCTTATTCAGTTTCTTGTAGTCTTTCGGATCTTTAGGTGCCTGCGGATGAATCCGGTCAATCTCAAAGTCCGGATGGTGCCAATCCAGCAGACTGTAATAAAATCCCACCTTCAGTCCTTCCGCCCGGAAAGCCTCCACCCACTCCCTGATCAAATCCTTGCGGCACAAGGGAGCGTTCAGAGCCTGATAGTCCGTATAATCAGTTTTGAACAGACAAAAACCTTCGTGGTGCTTGGTGGTGATCACCGCATACTTCATACCCGCAGCCTTCGCCATCCTGGCCCACTCACGCGGATTATACAAATCCGGCTCGAACAAGTCGAAATACTTTTCATAATCTTCCACCGGAATCTTCTCATAGCGCATCACCCACTCATGTCTGGCAGGCAAGGCGTACAATCCCCAATGGATAAACATACCGAAACGGTCATGTGTCCACCAGGCCATCCGTTCCTGCTTTTCCTGTTCCGTCTCATCCCAAATCTTAGGCTGGGCCTTACCTGCCGGAGCCAGTAAAAACATCATACTCAAAAATAAAATACACACTTTCATCATCATACTTTGTCATTTTTACAGTTTATTCTCTCCACAGACACTCCCGGATACCTTGATAATAAGGATCTTTTTTGAACCCGGAACGGCCTTTCAATATCTCTCCCGAACGGGAATAGCGGTCTTTCACCGGTCCGTTGGGATAAAGGACATCGTTTACCCGCTCCACCACTCTTTCATCGGCAAGCGTGAACGTACCCGTCTGCCGGATATTCCTGGACGAACTGCCGATTTTCACGGTATACTCCCCTTTATCCGCAATCCAGGCCGACCGGCCGCTGTCAAAGGAACAGAGAGCACGGGCATCCACTTCAAAACGGACCGTTTCCGTCCGGCCCGGTGCCAGCAAAGCGGTCTTGGCAAATCCTTTCAGCTCCATGGCCGGTTTGTCCATACCGCATACCGGAGCCGACAAATACAACTGTACGATTTCTTTTCCCGCCATCTTTCCTGTGTTTTTCACATCCACGCTGACCGTCAGTTTGTCTTCAAACTCCCCGGAACTGATTTTCAGATTACCATACTCAAACTGAGTATAGGAAAGCCCGTAGCCGAACTCGTATGACACCGGCACCTGCATCGTCTCATAATACCGATAGCCCACATATATCCCCTCATTATAATAGGTATTCAACGGATTGTCTTTGGGAATACCCGGGAAATCAGGGGCAGCCGGAGTGTCCGAATACTTCACCGGATAAGAAACCGGCAGTTTGCCCGAAGGATTGACTTTCCCCTTCAATATGCGTCCGACGGCCCCGGCCCCTTCCTGCCCGGCCTGGAAAGCCAGCAAAATGGCGTCCGGTTTGTCCTTCCACGAAGCCGTCTCTATTACCCCACCGATATTAAGCACCACCACCACTTTCTTATTCAAGCCGTGATACACATCACACACCCGGGCAATCATATCCGTCTCTTCCGGAGTCAAGGTGAAATACCCTTCCTCCTTCCGGTCTCCTCCCTCGCCGGACACCCGGCCGATCGTAATGACAGCGGCATCCGTCATCCGGGCCTGCGCCCTGATCAACTCCTCCGGCAAAGCCTGCTCCGGAAGCGAAGCTACAATATACTTCCGGTCCTCCTCGGCCGTTTCCGCTTCCTTCGATTTGTAAAGGGAATCTATCTGAAGGGTATAATACTCCTCCAGTCCGGCCGACAGTTTATAGCCCATGGCCTGCAAGCCCTCTTTCAGCGACATGCTTCGGAAATAATTCACCTCCCCGCTTCCCCGGCCACCGGCGATAAAATCGTAGGAGGTTTTTCCAAACAGGGCCACCGACTTCACCCGGGATGAAAAAGGCAGGGCCTTCTTTTCGTTTTTCAACAACACCATGCACTCCTCCGCCGCCATTTTGGCCAGTTCGGCATGTCCTTTCAAATCGACCTCCGACGAAAATTCATACCCTTTATACCGGGGTGTCTTCTTTACAAATTCCAGGACCCGCGTCACATTCCGGTCCAGCACCTCCTCGTCCAGCAGGTGGTCTTTCACCCCGTTCAATATCTCGTCATAGAAATACGGTCCCATCGGATAATCGATAAGAAAACCGGGCATGATCAGATCCGTTCCGGCACGCATTTGCGCCACGCCGTCGTCCGCATTACTCCAGTCCGACACCACCAGTCCGCGATAGCCCCACTCATCCCGCAACACTGTCTGCAACAGCTCCTTGTTTTGCGTGGCATAATATCCGTTCACCTTGTTGTAAGCTGCCATCACGCTCCAGGGATCGGCCTCTTTCACGGCAATTTCAAAAGCCCGCAGGTAGATCTCCCGCAAAGCCCGCTGACTGACAACGGCATTCACCAGGCGCCGGTTTGTCTCCTGATTGTTGACGGCAAAATGTTTCAGCGAAGTACCTACCCCTTGCGACTGTACGCCACGGATCATGGCAACCGCCATCTTGCCCGTCAGATAAGGGTCTTCCGAATAATACTCAAAATTGCGTCCGCACAACGGGTCGCGCTGGATATTGATGGCGGGGGTCAGCAACACATCCGACCCGTATTCCAGCACTTCATTTCCCATCGTCGCCCCGACCTGCTCATTCAGTTGCGGATTCCACGAAGCCGCCAAAGCCGTTGCCGTAGGAAATGCCGTACAATGATAGGTGCGTGCGTCGCCTTCCCGTTTGAAAGGTATCCGCAAACCTGCCGGTCCGTCATCCAGAATTGCCGGCGGAATACCCAGGCGGTCACACTGGTAAGTGGCTCCCACTCCCAGAAAATTATGCTCCGACCAATAATTGTTTTTATTGCCGATCACCATAAACACCTTTTCTTCCAATGTCATGGCTTTCACTACCTCCACCACAGGGTTCGTCTTCAGCGACTTTCCGGAATCCGGTATTTCCCCGGCAACCGTTCGGGACTGTGCCAGCACCGTCAAACCCGTAACCAGGAATACGGCCAAAATTTTCACCGTCAGCTTCATGCCCTGGCTCATTTAAAAAATATTTTTTCAAGCATCCGGTCCAACTCAGGGGCTTCTCCTTCCCAACGGCCCAGAATTTCACCCGTCGGTGACACCAGAATTTTGGTAGGGAAAGCTTGTATGTTATATACTTTTACGATATCATTATCAGCCGTATTCAAAATATGGATAAACGCACCGATCTGATCCTCCTTGATCGCAGCCAGCCATTTTTCCTTCTTTTCTTCCAGCTTCTTCTGATACTCATTGGCAATATGGATAAACTCCAGTCCCTGCGAATGATATTTTTCATACAATTCCCGCATGTGGGGATGGGAGTGGCGGCAGGCATGGCACCACGAACCCCAGAAGTCAATCACCACGTATTTGCCTCTGTAATCCGTCAGTTTCACCTCTTTGCCTTCCGGGGTCAATCCGGAAAAATCGGGAGCGGCAACCCCTACAGACGAATTCTTTTTGGCGGTAATCCGAGCCAGCAGTTCCTGTCCGGGTTCGCTCTCCTGTATTCTCCGGGAAAGCCGGTTAAAATCCGTCATCAGCTCCTCAACCGGGTTTTTCCGCACTTTCTGTGACACTTGTTCCAGGCTGATATAACTGTCGGGATGAGTGGCACAAAATTCCTGCAATTGTCCGTTATATTTCTGCCGCAACGCAGCCACTTCCTCGTCCATCTGCTTCTGCTCTTCCGGCGAAAGATCCCTTTTCCGGTTGTAATCCCGCTTCGCCCGGTCGTTCTCATAAGCCGTGTGTATCCAGACACCGTAAGCCTCATACAATTTTCCCCATTCCCTGGCCACTTTCTGCCCTTTAATCGTGGCAATTGGCCACTGCTTCAGGTCAAAATCCACCGTCACCTGTTCTCCGGGCTCTATATACACAGGCATGCTGGGTGCAGGCCTGTGCGCTCCTTCCTTGTTCAGTGTAATGGAAGGATAGCCTGTCAGAGGAGAAAATTTTATAATGGTAAAATCGGACAAATCCAGCTCGATGTTGTACCGACCGTCCCCGTCCACACTCACTGGATAGGACTCCTCATTCAGATAATAATAAAGACGCAGATTTTCCGCATTCTCAATCCGTCCCTGTACAGTCGTTTTCGTTTGCGCGGGAAGCAGGAAAGCACACCCCAGCAAAACAAGGGTTATCATCGTTTTTTTCATCATTCCACTAACCATAAAATTTTTACTTTACTTTGTTCAAATACTCATCCATTGCTTTTTCCAGGGAACCGGACCGGGCAAACCCTTTGTCGACAATCACCCCGTCTTTCCCGATCAAAATCTTAAACGGGATACCGGTGATTGCATATTGTTTAGCAATAGGGTCCTTCCATCCCAGCAGATTACTGCCGTCTATCCAGGGCAATGCTTCTTCTTTGAAAGCCTTTTTCCAATTTTCTTCCTTATCATCCAGAGATACAGAGAAAAATTCCACTCCTTTCTTCTTGTATTCCGGGTAAATATCCTTCAGATGAGGCATTGTAGCCCGGCAAGCACCACACCAGGATGCCCAAAAATCAATCAGTACCAGCTTATTTTTTGCCAATAAATCCGAAAGACGGATTTCCTTCCCGTCATGTCCTTTCACAGTAAAATCAATGCATTTCTGCCCCGGTAGATTCAATCGGGAATATTTCACAAAATCCATTTTATCTTTCCATTCCTGCTCTTTCTGCACTTCGGGAGAGAATTTTTTCAAATCTGCCTCCAATTCGTCGATCGTCAGGTAATTCTGCACGTAAATCCCCAACACTTTGACAAACCGTTTATCCGAACGGTTGTTATCGACAGCCTTTTGCGCAAAATCCCTCTTTTCCTGCCGGATCGCCTGAAAAAGCTTTCCAATACTGTCTGTATAATGTTTCGGATAATCCTTCTTTCCAAAAATAACCTTGTGGTATTCACTTTCCAGACTTTCCAATTTTCCCATTTCCTGCCGGAATTTATCCAGAGCATCCTGAGCCCGGACATTCGAAAACCCGCTTAACAACAACAAGCCGATCAATATATATTTCATTTTGCTTTTCATAAAAAACAGTTTACTCTCATTAAAATTTCCCTACCTGATCCAAAAATTCCTGATACAACGGTTTGAAATAATCCGATTGCCGTTTTTGCGACTCTTTCAATAAAGTCAGCAGCTGTTGTTTCTGTTTTGCATTGGCATTTTTTACCAAATGCCCCAATGCATTAGCGAAAAACCGATAATGCTCGCTGATATCCAATTTAGGAACAACTTTCAGTACAGTCTGGAAATAACCGTTAAAATTATTGGAACAGGCGCTTTTCCCCAGTTCAATAAAAGCGTACAAGATTTCTTTCTGCGCAGGCTGATAACGGTCTACTAATTTTTTACAGGTGACAAAATCCGGTCTGTTTTCCGATTTGTCATTCCCACAGGCAAATCCGAACAGATAGGGATGCATGGTCGAGCCGATTTTATTGGCCACCGCTTCTTTGCCCACCAATTTAGCGTATTCATCACTGTGTTTCAGGATAAAATTCCACCATTCCGAACCATAGCCGGACACAAAATAATCCTGAACCACTTCCCACATCTCTTCGGTCAGCAATTCCTTCTCACTCAATGTAGCCAGCAATTCCAAAGAAACTTCCCGGGATTTTTTATATTCCCGCTGGTTCCTATAGGACGTGATCAGATCCAGCACAAAAGCCCGGTCGCGTTTACCCGCCTTATATTGCTTTTCTTTTCCATAGACGGAAGTATTGGGATCAAGCCCCTCTTTTACTTTCTGCAAAAAGACCGGTTGTTTGGAAGCACCCACCATTTTACTGACCACTTCTCCTTCCCCGTTCAGAAATAACAAAGTCGGAAATCCCGCCACTCCAAACCGTTCCCGCAACCGAGGCCCTTCGCCTTTCTCGCAATCCACTTTCAGCGAAATGAAATGTTCGTTGAAATAATCACCCACTTCGCTATCGGTAAACACATCCCTGGCCAGTATCTTACAAGGGCCACACCAGGAGGTATAGCAATCCACGAATAATAATTTATTACTCTTCTTCGCTTTCTCCAAAGCTTCTTCAAAGCTCAGTTCATCGAAATAAATCCCTGTGTGAGCCCGGCGTCTGTAATTATCCGCCAGCATGGCGAAATATTTTTTTGTATAATCATCTGCCTGCTGCGCACTAATCTTTTCCCCCAAAGCTGCCATGTGACTCAGTTCCTCTTTTGTAGCCTTGCCGCTCACTTTCTGCAAAGTGATAGACGCCAGCCAAATGTCGTCCAGCTGCTCCACTCCGGCATCCAGCACCTCCATCAATTTTTTCGCATCTCCGACTGTAGCGGCTTCCAGCATATTATACTTCATCATCAGCAGAGGCTGACGGGCAATTTTCAGATTAGAAACTTGTTCTTTCAGTTTGTTTAAATCCGGTTTTTCTCCTCCGCCATTAACCGGTGCATGAAAAGCTTTGACAGAGGAATTCAAAACATTGGAATAGGCCTCATCCAAATATTGGTCCAACTTCTCTTTTCCGACGTTCTTCTCCAACTCCGGCAGATGAGCCAGCACAAAATCCATCTCGGCGCTTCCCACCTGAGCTTCTGCAAAAAAAGGCCAAAAATAGGCTTTTACTTTATCTTTTTCGGTGAGTATGTCAGCCAGTTCTTTTTGTATTTCATTAACTTTAGCTTGGTTGTCAGCTTCTTTCAAAGCCATTTTATAATCCAGCAGTTGCTTTTTGTTCAATTTTCCCTGCTGATAACGGGTATCCAGATAGAGCAGGGAAGTTTTTTCATTCAATCCCCGTTCCACCCTTTTAATCAGCACATCCAGTTCACAACCACCGACAATGGCATGCTGCACCTTGCCGTCGGGACGGATAATAAAAAACGAAGGATACGCTCTCGTGCCCAGCTTTTTCCCCACTTCAACGCCTTCTCCCTTCTGTACGTCGAATTTCACGCACACAAAACGCGGATTGAAAAAGTCTCCGGCTGCTTTCTGCGGGAAAACATCCTTTGCCATGGCTTTACAAGGTGCACACCAAGCCGTATAACAATCGACAAAAACCAGCTTTTTCTCTGCCTTAGCCTTAACCAGGGCCTCATCGAAAGTCAGGTCCCGGAACTCCACTCCACCCTGAGCAAATGCCACACCACCCAGTAGCAGGCACACCATTAAAGGAATTAATCTCTTTATCATATTTTATTAAAAGGTCTAAGAATTTATTCAGATTTCTCTACTTTATCCAGCAATTTCTGAAACTCAGGTTTGAAATAATCCGTCTGCTGCTTTTGTGATTCTTTCAATAAAGCCAGCAATTGTTGTTTCTGCTTTGTATTTGCGCTTTTCAGCAGATTATCCAATGCATTATGAAAAAAACGGAAATGTTCGCCTGCATCCATTTTAGGAACAACCTTCATCACTGTCTTGAAATAACCGTTAAAATCATCGAAACAGGCGCTTTCTCCCAGCTTGATAAAAGCATACAGGGTTTCTTTCTGAGCAGGCTGATAACGTTCTACCAATGTTTTATAGGTTACAAAATCCGCTCTGTTTTCGGATCTGCCATGTCCGCAAGCGAATCCGAACAAATAAGGATGCAAGGTTTCTCCGATTTTTTTGGCCACCGCTTCTTTACCCACCAACCTGGCATATTCATCGCCATGTTCCAGAATAAAGTTCCACCATTCCGAACCGTAAGGAGAAACGTAATAATCACGCACAACGTCCCACATCTCTTTGGTCAGTATTTCCTGTTCGCTCAAAGACGCCAACAATTCTGAAGAAACTTTCGTAGCTTTTTGGAGCTCCCGCTGTCCTTTATAGGACTTTATCAAATCCAGCATAAAAGCCCGGTCACGGTTGCCCGCCTCATACTTTTTTTCTTTGGCGAACAAAGAATTTTCAGGATCGAGTCCCTCTTTCACCTTTACCAGAAAAGCAGGCGCCGGACTTGCCCCGAGAATCTTATTGACCATCTTACCGCTACCATCGATAAACAACAATGTCGGATAGCTCGACACCCCGAAACGTTCCCTCAACTGGGGCCCTTCCCCTTTCTCGCAATCCACTTTCAATGAAATGAAATGTTCGTTGAAATAATCGGCTACCTCATTATTCGTAAACACATCCCTCGCCAACATTTTGCAAGGTCCGCACCAGGAGGTGTAGCAATCAATAAAAAGCAATTTATTCTCCTTCTTCGCTTTAGCAAGAACTTCCTGATAACTACCCTCTTCAAACCGGATAGAACGGTCTTGGGCCTGTACTGTCCAAGACGTCATTAATACACCCACTATCAATAAATATTTCATCATTCTACTGACTTTTACGTAATTATAAGTTTTTTTCATTCATAATTCTCTCACAAATTCAGATTAATTTTTCATCATTTCCTCGTCCGTCCGGATATTGGTTACATTATTCTTATCATAATCCAAGAACGTCTGCAAGCTATACTCCTCTTCCAAACCCGACAATTGATATATCTTCCGTAATATCAACTCTCTCTGTACCGGATTGTAATAAAACATTTTGCCATCCACATTCCCTTTATTGTCTCCATTCCCCATTATTCCCTGTGAAGCAGCACGCCATATTCCACTTGCATAGTCTTGAGCCCCCTCTACGATACTGACATTACGATAGTTCATTTTATACAACTCCACCCAAGCCTGATTCATAAATTGTTTAGTATCATTTATAAACTCTACATCCAGCCAAAGTTGATTGTTTTTCTGCAGATCACGTCGTCCACTTTTTTGTTCCTCAGGAAAGACTTTGTCTCCTCCAAGGGTGTTTTCAAAAAAATTACCAAAGTTATGTCCCTGTAACTCACGTCCAAACAGAGTTGTCAAATCTCCGGCAAAAATAGGTGCGAACGTAACTCCCCGCCCTTGTGTGCTACCAGGATAATTATTTGTATAATTCCGCATGTATGCCCAATCATCCGAACAAACAGCCGAAACCACAAACAAATCTTGCAGCGTTTCTTTTTCACTTGAAACCGGCGTATTCTGAAACGCGTATTTATATAAATTATCCAGATGAACAGATGTCATTCCTATAGCCATGGATTCATTAACATTATATGTCCCAATTGGCGTGTCATACGTTTTCTCTCTGTTTCCAAATAAATCTTCATCATAGTCATTGGGATATGGAACAGCATACACATTAAAGTAATCCACATAAGAGCTAAACGGCTCCAAAACAAATGCATATTTCATAAACGACTCACATGCCTGATCAAAACGGCCACCCTTTTTCAAATCATTTTTCAAGAAGAAAGTGCCTACCATCACAATATTAATACCCGCTC
>ERZ827104.3372-NODE-3372-length-11323-cov-3.046148_pt1 | contig 11323 bp, 12 predicted proteins | sample MGYA00519781_ERZ827104 | MGnify/ENA primary metagenome ERZ827104 (study PRJEB31778, sample SAMEA3449257) | human gut metagenome | biome: human gut; feature: human-associated habitat; material: faeces | place: United Kingdom | collected 2010/2012 ... | reverse complement strand
GGTACGGCTTGTTTCCCATGGTATTTTTATAGCGATTGTCCTGTCCACCCTGTTCCTCAAGCAGCATTCGGTGATTGATGTGTTCTGGGGAATGGTTCTTACCACACTGCTGCATGGAATCTGGAACCGGGTGGTAAGTCCCGCGGGAGAACCGGTCCGTCAGCCTGAGAAGATCCACAGCTGACCGGACAGCCAAGGCAGAGAGGGGATTTTAATGGCAAAAGAAGATAAGATACAGCAGATCCTGATCTGTGCCAAAGAGCTGTTCGGACTGTATGGCTATGATAAAGTGTCCATGCGGGACATTGCAGACCGGGCCGGAATCAGTGTGGGCAATCTGACCTACTACTATGGGCGCAAGGAACGGATCATGCTGGCGGTACTGGATCAGATCAATGAGGAGGTCAGCCGTCCGGCGGATATTCCCGGCACATTGGCGGAAGTTGATGCCATGCTGGAGCGGTTCTCCAAGATCGCGGCCCAGAGCAGCTGCCTGTTCCGGCGGTACAGCCTGGATGAGCAGCTGGGGGAGAAGATGCTCCAGTGCCAGAAGAATCTGGTGCGGGCCAACCGGGGACTGTGGGCGGAAACCCTGCGTTCCCTGGAGCGGAGCGGTCAGCTGTGCGGGGAACTGTACAGCGGACATTACAGCGAGCTGATCACAGCCATCCAGATGGTGTACCGGTACTGGGATGGCTATGCGGAGATGGAGGAGAGCATCGGCAACCTGTGTCCCCAGTTCCGTCAGTGCATCTGGAGCCTGCTGCTCCCGAATCTCACCGAAGCCGGACGCCGGGAATTTTTCGGGCATATCCTTCCGGGATTTGCGCCGGGGCGTACCGCTTCCTGAGAATCTGAATCAAAAATGGCGTTGTCCAGAACGGGCAGCGCCGTTTTTGTGTCAATCCCTCTTGCAAAATGCCGGGAAATCCGGTACACTTGTAGTTAGTCTAAACTAATACAAGGAGGAAACAGGATGGAGTGGACAATCTGTGGGCTGACAGCGCAGCCAGGGGAGAAGGTACAGGGATATTTTGCGGGGCCGGATGGGGAAAAGACCATACCCATCTGCCTGATCCACGGGACAAAGCCGGGCAAGACGGTGCTGCTTACAGCGGGAGTCCATGCCTGTGAGTATCCCGGCGCAGCGGCAGTGATGGAGCTCTGCCGGGAGCTGGAGCCCTCCCAGGTGAGCGGACGGCTGATTCTGGTGCCCATGCTCAATGTATCGTCCTTCTATGAGCGCCTGCCCTTTGTGGTAAAGGAGGACGGGAAGAACCTCAACCGGATGTTCCCGGGGGACCCCCAGGGCAGTTACAGCCAGCAGCTGGCGGCCCAGATCCAGCGGGAACTCCATGCCAAGGCGGACTATCTCATCGACATCCACAGCGGCGATGCCCCCGAACTGGTGATGCCCTTTGTCTACTATCCGGCGCTGGCCCAGCCGGAGGTGCTGGCGGAATCCCAGCGGATGTGCCGGGCTATGAGTGTGGCCTGCCGGGTGGCGTCCACTTCGATGGTGGGCACCAGCGGAACAGCCGCAGCCATCGGCACACCGGCGATCCTCATCGAACGGGGCGGGCAGAGCGGCTGCAGCCCGGAGGATCAGGCTGCGTACCGGGAGGACCTGCTGTCCATTCTGGCGGAGCTGGGCTGTCTGGAGCGTCCGGTGACCGGCAATCCCCGGCAGATGGACATCACCGAGACCGCCTACTACGATGCCGAAGCCAACGGCTGCTGGCATCTGCTGCGCCAGCCCGGCGAGGAATTCCAGGCAGGGGAATGCCTGGGACGCCTTACCGACTTCTTCGGGACTGTCCTCCAGGAGATCACCGCTCCCTGGGATGGGTTTGTGCTGTACGGCACAGTGGCGCTGGGTGTCCGGGCAGGGGATTCCCTGCTGGCACTGGCACGGCCTCCCCGCGGATAAACAGAAAAAAACTCCGGCTCACGTGATGGGGTCGGAGTTTTTTGATTCAGGAGAGGTTATTCAGCGGAATCTGCCGAGGAGCTGTCCTGTGCGTCAGAGGCAGAGGAGCTCTCGGTTTCATCTGCTTCGGAGCTGTCCGCGTCGGCAGCGGTTTCACCGCCCAGATAGCCGACGATGGTGCCGCACATCTCTTCAAAAGCGGTTTCGTCCTCGGTGAGGGTGGTCAGGGTGTAGCGCATTCCATCCAGTTCCCAGGAGGCGCACAGCCGGAGGGTTTCTTCGCCGGTGTCCACCGACTCGATGGTGACAGTCACTGCGGTGCCGTCATGGGCAGTTTCGTCCAGGGTGCCCAGAGCGGTGCGCTCGTCGTTCAGACCGGAGATATCCTCATCCGATTCGCCGGTGCGCAGGGTCCATTCGCTGTCCGACAGGGTAAAGACAGCCTGGGCAATGGTGCCGTCAATGACCGAATATTCGATCTCTTCCGCCTCAGCGGGAAGAACGATGTCAAAGCCCATTTCAGCCAGTTCAGCGGCAGTTTTCACCGGCTGGACCGGGTTGGGAATTTCCGCAGAGGAGTCCGGTTCACTGGAGGACTGAGAGGAAGAAGAGCTCTCCGGAGTGGAGCTTTCTGTCTGGGAACTGCTGCAGCCAGTGAGCAGCAGGGAGGCAGCCAGCATGACAGTCAGAATTGCGGAAAATGGTTTCATGGAAGAAAAACTCCTTTCAAATGAATGATACAGAGCCGGAAAAAAGAAAAAAGAGATGCTCCAACAGGAACATCTCTTTTTCTTTGGTGCGAAGGATGGGACTTGAACCCACACAGTATTGCTACCGCCAGCACCTCAAGCTGGTGCGTCTGCCATTCCGCCACCCTCGCACGGAACGATATTTATTATATCATCCCGGTTGGAAGCTGTCAATAGTTTTTCCAAGAAATCTGCATGAAAAAATGCTGAACGGTTCCAACTCAGAAGAAATGGGATATTCCTGCCGTGATCCGGCTGTCTGGGATCATCATAACACAGGAAAATCGCCATTCCATATCCGAAGTGTAAATAATCTGAATCGGAATTTATTGGATCTGCAGGTTTTTCCGGCAGTATTCCTTGATGGCTTCGAAGGATTCCACACTCAGATCATGTTCCACACGGCAGGCGTCCTCTTTGGCAGTCTGTTCATCTACACCCAGGGCCATCAGCAGCTGGGAAATCAGCCGGTGACGCTCAAATACCCGTTCCGCAATCTCCAGACCGCTTTCAGTCAGGGTGATATAACCGCCGCCGTCAATGTTCACATAGCCGTTCTGCCGCAGCTTTTTCAGCGCAATGCTGACACTCGGCTTGGAGAAATTCATCAGGTTGGCAATATCCACGGCCCGGACCTGTCCCATGCTCTTATTGAGCATCAGGATACGCTCCAGGTAATCCTCTGCGGATTCACGAATTTCCATCTTATCCACCTCACTCTCTGTCTAATATGGTAACAGATGCCGCCGGATTTTGCAATCCGCCAGAAAAATGGAACTGTCCCTTTACAGTTCCACGCCATGGAACCGGAACCGTTCCAGCATTCCGCTGAGCATCAGTTTTTCTGCCAGCATCCGGTTGAAGGTCACCGAACGGGTGCCGTGTCCCCGGCTGCGCTCCGCTTCCAGCTTGGCCTCCATGGCATGGTACTGTTCACTGAGGCTTTCCAGGGCGTCCTCGGCCTGCCCCAGCCGCTGGATCGCCTCCCGGAGCTGATCGGGATCGGTCAGCTCATAGCTGCCGTCCGGCAGTTTCTTTGTCATCCGCAATATTCTCACCTCTCTGCCGCCGGTGCTCCGGTTTTGTTACAGAGCAGAAGCGAAATGGCTCATCGGTCAGCCGGACAGGGGACAGGCAGAGTCCACAGTTGTCCGGCTGCCGGAATGCTGAGCTGTTTTGCGGCTATTATATCACAAAAGCGGGGATTTAACAAAAAAAGTCCCGTGTTACAGACTATGTTACACAGATTTAACACAGCTCTTGTTTCAGATGTAACGCATCAGCCTTAAAATAACGACTGTAAGCTAAACAAAGACAGCTGAAAGGAAGTAACACAACATGAAAAAGTTCGCAGCAATCTTTATGTGTGCCGCTCTGGCAGTAGGCGCTCTGTCCGGCTGCAGCAGCAACGAAAACAGTTCCACCGCTGACAACAGCACCGCCGGCAACCCCATCTCGGTTGTAACCCGTGAAGATGGTTCGGGTACCCGCGGCGCCTTCGTAGAGCTCTTCGGCATTGAGGACGCTGACGGCAACGATGCCATCACCCAGTCCGCTGAGATCTCCAACAGCACCTCGGTTGTTATGACCACCGTAGCCGGCAACCCCGATGCCATCGGCTACATCTCCCTGGGCTCCCTGAACAACACTGTCAAGGCTCTGGAGATCGATGGCGTAGCAGCTACCGTAGAGAACATCAACAACGGTACATATAAGGTATACCGTCCCTTCAACATCGCCACCAAGGAAGGCCTCAGCGAGACCGCTCAGGACTTTGTAAACTTCATCATGAGCGAGCAGGGTCAGGCCATTGTAGCTGAGGAAGGCTACATCAGCGTTGAAAGCAATGGTTCCTACACTCCCTCCGGCAAGACCGGTACTGTAACCGTATCCGGTTCCTCCTCTGTAACTCCTGTAATGCAGGTGCTGAAGGAAGAGTATGAGGCTCTGAACCACGATGTAACCATCGAGCTGCAGCAGAGCGACTCCACCACTGGTGTAAATGATGCCATCGCCGGCACTTCGGATATCGGTATGGCTTCCCGTGCCCTGAAGGACAGCGAGCTGGAGCAGGGTGTAGTCGGCACAGTCATTGCCAATGATGGTATTGCTGTAATCGTCAACAACGAAAGCACTGTAACCGGACTCACAAGCGAGCAGGTCAAGGGGATCTACATGGGCGAACTGACCAACTGGTCGGAAGTTGCCTAAAACTGATCGACAACAGATCAAACATTTTCTGAGGTGAGCCGATGAATAAACTCAGAGAAAAGAGCATGGGCTGTGTCTTCTTAGTCACGGCCCTTGCTTCTATATTCGCTGTAATTATAATCTGTCTGTTCCTGTTTGCGAATGGACTTCCCACCATTGCGGAGATCGGCCCGTTCGATTTCCTGCTGGGTACCACATGGAAACCTACCAATGATATCTATGGCATCTTCCCGATGATCCTGGGCAGTATCTATGTCACTGCCGGATCGCTGATCATCGGTGTGCCGGTGGGACTGCTGTGTGCCGTATATCTGGCCCGGTTCTGCCCGCCCCGTGTCTATAAGTACCTCAAGCCGGCAGTGGATCTGCTGGCTGGCATTCCCTCCATTGTCTATGGCTTCTTCGGCCTGGTGGTGATCGTGCCCATCATGCGGGATCTGTTCGGCGGCAGCGGCAAGAGCGTCCTGACTGCCTCCATCCTGCTGGGCATCATGATCCTGCCCACCCTCATCAGTGTGGGTGAGGCTTCCATCCGTGCCGTGCCCGAGAGCTATTATGAAGGCGCCCTGGCCCTGGGAGCCACTCCCGAGGAAACCGTGTTCAAAGTGATGCTGCCCGCTGCCAAGAGCGGCCTGACCGCCGGTGTGATCCTGGCAATCGACCGTTCCATCGGCGAGGCCATGGCAGTGAGCATGGTAGCAGGCAACCAGCCCATCATTCCGGACAGCCTGTTCAGCGGTGTGCGTACCCTCACAGCCAATATCGTGCTGGAGATGGGTTATGCTGCCGATATGCACCGGGAAGCCCTGCTGGCAACCGGCGTGGTGCTGTTCATCTTTATCCTGCTGATCAACCTCAGCTTCTCGCTGCTCAGAAGGAGGGATGACAAGTGAAGCAGTACTTCCGTATGTATAAAAAGCATCCCAAGGCAGTGGCACTGCGCATCCTGGTGACAACTGCCGCGGCCCTGACTGTCCTGGTGCTGTTTTCGCTGGTGTTCTATATCCTCATCAAGGGCATTCCCAACCTGAAGCCCTCGCTGTTTGAGTGGAAGTACACCTCCAAGAATGCCTCGATGATGCCTGCTATCATCAATACCATTACCATGGTGCTGATGACCCTGCTCATTGCGGTGCCCTTCGGCATCGGTTCGGCGATCTACCTCACCGAGTATGCCAAGCGCGGCAACAAGGTGGTGCCGGTGATCCGCATGACCACCGAGACCCTCTCGGGTATCCCGTCCATTGTCTATGGTCTGTTCGGCTATATGGCCTTTGTGCGCTGGCTGGACTGGGGATACAGCCTCATGGCTGGTATCATCACACTGGCGATCATGATCCTGCCGCTCATCATGCGCACCACCGAGGAGGCGCTGCTGGCGGTGCCGGACAGCTACCGGGAAGGCAGCTACGGCCTGGGTGCCGGACGGCTGCGCACCATCTTCCGGGTGGTGCTGCCCTCGGCTATGCCGGGCATCCTCTCGGGTGTGATCCTGGGTGTGGGCCGTATCGTGGGTGAGACTGCCGCCCTGATCTACACCGCCGGTTCGGTAACCGGTGTGCCCGATTCGCTGATGAGCAGCGGACGCACCCTGGCAGTGCACATGTATGCGCTGCTCTCCGAAGGTCTTTACACCGACGAAGCCTATGCCACCGCCGTATTCATCATCAACCGGCTCAGCGCCTATGTGGCAAACAAAATTCAGAACAGGTGACGATATGAATAAATTTGACATACAGCACCTTGACCTCTACTATGGGGATTTCAAGGCGCTCAAGGACATCAACCTGGAGATCCAGGAACATGGCATCACCGCATTCATCGGCCCGTCCGGCTGTGGCAAATCCACACTGCTCCGGACCCTGGACCGTATGAATGACCTGGTGGAAGGCTGCCGGATCGACGGCAAGATCCTTCTGGACGGCAAGGATATTTTCGCGCCGGACATGGATGTATTTGAACTGCGCAAGCGGGTGGGCATGGTGTTCCAGAAGCCCAATCCCTTCCCGATGAGCGTCTATGACAATATTGCCTATGGTCCCCGGACCCATGGCATCCGTTCCAAGGCCAAGCTCGATGAGCTGGTGGAACGGTCGCTGCGGGGCGCAGCCATCTGGGACGAACTCAAGGACCGTCTGAAGAAGAGTGCGCTGGGTCTTTCCGGCGGACAGCAGCAGCGTCTGTGCATTGCCCGTGCGTTGGCAGTGGAGCCGGAAGTGCTGCTGATGGATGAGCCCACATCGGCTCTGGACCCCATCTCCACCTCCAAGATTGAGGAACTGGTAATGGAGCTCAAGGACCGGTACACCATTGTAATGGTGACCCATAATATGCAGCAGGCGGTGCGTGTAGCTGACAAGACAGCTTTCTTCCTGCTGGGAGAGGTTGTGGAGTACGGCGAAACCGAGCAGATGTTCTCCCAGCCCCGGGACAAGCGCACCGAGGACTATATCACAGGAAGGTTTGGTTGATATGCGTACAAGATTTGACCGTCAGCTGGAGCAGCTGAATGTGGAACTGATCCGGATGGGAGCATTGTGCGAGGAAGCGATTTCCATTGTAGCCAAGAGCCTGCTGGACAGTGATCTGACCTATCTGCCCCATGCGCTGGATCTGGATGACCAGATCGATGACAAGGAGCGGGAGATCGAAGCGCTCTGCATGAAGATCCTGCTGCAGCAGCAGCCGGTAGCCAGTGACCTGCGGGTGGTATCCTCGGCGCTGAAGATGATCTCGGATATGGAACGGATCGGCGACCAGGCCCGGGATATCGCGGAGATGCTGGAATATGTCGTACAGTACAAGTTTGAGAGCCGGGTGCATATCGGTGATATGGCCCGCGCCTCCATCAAGATGGTAACCGACAGCATTGATTCCTTTGTCCGCAAGGACTATGATGCTGCCGTGGCTGTGATTGCCTCGGATGATGTGGTGGATACCCTGTTCCAGAAGGTCAAGGACGAGCTGACTGCTGCCATTGCGGCACAGCCGGAAAATGGCGAGATCTTCCTGGATCTTCTGATGATTGCCAAGTATTTTGAGCGCATCGGCGACCATGCCACCAACATTGCCGAATGGGTCTGCTATTCGCTCACCGGACAGCATGTATAAGCCAGTTGCCCTTTGGGATAATTTTCACTATAATGAGAGCTGGAAGATACAAAAGAAGGTGATACTGGCATGATCTACGTATTGGAAGATGACGCAAATATCCGCAAGCTGGTGGACTATGCACTGACCCGGGAGGGATACAGTGTGGAAGGCTTCGGGACCCCGGCGGAGTTCTGGGCAGCCGTGGGACGGCAGATTCCGCAGCTGGTGCTGCTGGACATCATGCTGCCCCAGGAGGATGGCCTTTCGGTGCTGCAGAAGCTCCGGAGCCGTTCGGATACCCGGCGTCTGCCGGTGATCATGCTCACCGCCCGCAGCAGTGAGTTTGACAAAGTGACCGGACTGGATTCCGGTGCTGATGACTATATTGCAAAGCCCTTCGGCATGATGGAGCTGATCTCCCGGATTCGGGCGGTGCTGCGCCGTACCGGGCCGGAAACCGAAGAAAAATCCTGGCGGATCGGCAGCCTGTATGTCCAGCCCGGACGGCATATTGTCCAGGCCGGCGGTGTGGATGTGGCGCTGACCTATAAGGAGTATGAACTGCTCTGTGCGCTGCTGGAAGCAGATGGACGGGTACTTACCCGGGATACTCTGCTCAGCACCATCTGGGGCTATGATTTTGACGGAGATACCCGGACTGTGGATGTACATATCCGCCGGCTGCGCCAGAAACTGGGAGAAGCCGGCAGCTGTATTGAAACAGTCAAGGGCATCGGATATAAGATCGGAGGGTGAAACCGCCCATGTATAAAAGAATATTCCGGTCGGTCTGCCTGACGGCATTTGCGGTATTCATTGCCAGTCTGGCACTGATTATGGGAATGCTGTATCAGTACTTTGACGGGCAGCTCAAGGAGGAGATCCGCACCGAGGCCAATTATCTGGCCCATGCGGTGAATATCAGCGGGGAAGAGTACCTCACCGAGCTGAACCCCGGCGACAAGCGCATCACGCTCATCGGGGCAGACGGCACCGTGCTGTATGACAGCGAAGCAGACCCGGATACCATGGATAACCACAGCCAGCGGGACGAGGTGATTGCCGCCCGGAAATACAGCCTGGGAGAGAGCGTCCGCTATTCGGATACCCTCACCGAAAAGACAGTATACTGTGCCGTGCGCCTGGACAGCGGCGACATCCTGCGTGTTTCTGATGTACAGGCTTCGACCTTTACAGTGCTGCTCAGCTTTGCGCAGCCCATTTTCGTGGTAATTATCGCTGTGCTGATCCTGTCGGCCTTTGCGGCGTCCCGGGTTTCTGCCGGGATCGTGCGTCCGCTCAACCAGATGGACCTGGATTCCCCTTCGCCGGTGCTGGAGGGCTATGATGAGCTCTCGCCGCTGTTCCGGCGGATCGAGCACCAGCGTGCCACCATTGAGCACCAGCTGGAGGACGCAGTGAAAATGCGGGAGGAATTCCGCATGATCACCGAGAATATGTCCGAAGGCTTCCTGGTCATTGACCGGGCAACCAACCTGCTCACCTATAATACGTCTGCTCTGCGCCTGCTGGGCGTCAAGGAAGGCGAGGTGGGCCGCAGTGTCCTGGAGCTCAACCGTTCCGAGGAGTTCCGGGGCGCCATTGATGAGGCACTGGCAGGCGGTCATGCCCAGCGCCACATGACCATCGGCGGCAGAACATACAGCCTGATCGCCAACCCGGTCCATGAGGGTGAGGAGGTTATCGGCGCTGTCATTGTCCTGCTGGACATCACCGAGCAGGAGCAGCGGGAACAGCTCCGCCGGGAGTTTACCGCCAATGTGTCCCATGAACTGAAAACCCCGCTGACCTCCATCTCCGGCTTTGCCGAACTGATGAAGACCGGTACAGTCCCCCAGGAAGATGTGGTGGACTTCTCGGCCCGCATCTATGATGAGGCCAGCCGTCTGATCGCCCTGGTAGGGGACATCATCAAGCTGTCCGAGCTGGATGAGGGCGGCAGCTTCACCTCAGCGGCAGAGGATGTGGATCTCCGGGCACTCTGTGAGGAGATCCGGGATCGTCTGTCCCCGGCTGCCCAGGCCCGAGCAGTGACCTTCTCAGTCACCGGTGAGGAAGTGCGCCTGCATACCTCCCGCAAGATGCTGGAGGAGATCATCTACAATCTCTGCGACAATGCCGTCAAGTACAACCGTGTGGGCGGCAAGGCAGAGGCTGTGATCTCCCGGTCGGAGGATCAGAAGGTTATGCTGAAGATCCGGGATACCGGCATCGGCATTCCCGAAGAGGACCAGCAGCGTGTATTTGAGCGGTTCTACCGGGTGGACAAGAGCCACTCCCGGGAGATCGGCGGCACCGGACTGGGACTGTCCATTGTCAAGCATGGGGCAGCAGCCCTGGGCATTGAGATTCGCCTGGAGAGCCGGGAAGGGGTCGGCACTTCTGTGACCCTGACCTTCCCGCCGGAACTGATTGTGTAAATTCCTGTTTCAGCTTTTATAGAAAACAGCCGTCTGCAGGACTGAATGCATGCGGCTGTTTTTGTGTTTCTGCCTATGGGGGCGGAGCGCTTATTATAAGGATAAAAGAAAACCCGGCAGCCTGACGCATCGGCTGCCGGGTTTCTGTTTGCCCGCAAACGGGGCAGGATATGAAAAAATCCGGAGAGAATCTCTCCGGATTTTTCTCCCTCTATGTGAGGGATTTAGCTGGTCTGAGTAGCGGGATTCGAACCCACGGCCTCTACCACCCCAAGGTAGCGCGCTACCAATCTGCGCCATACCCAGCCACTGCAAGAGCTATTATAGCACCCGTATTCAGAAAATGCAAGGGGTATTTCAAATTTTTATCCTTATAGCAAATTGTACAGGCTGATCTGGAAAACATTTATAGAAAATAGCCAACTTCTGCCATATAATCCGGTTTGACACTGGAAAAATCGGTTGTTATACTGTGTTCAGAGCATGAATGAAAGGAGCAAATCATGGAGAAAAAAAGTCAGATCCTTGAAATTCTCGGCGATGGAAGCTGGCATGACCGGGAACAGCTGTCCGCACAGCTGGGCATAAGCGGCAGTGAACTGGAGGCACAGCTGGACTCTCTGCGCCGCAGCCATCCCGAGCTGCGTCAGGTGCCGGAGCTGGGCGTCTGTCTGCCCCGGGAGCCCCAGCGCTATGACCGCCGCCTGCTGGAAGCCCTGGCAGGGAGGCCTGTGGAGGTTTTCGATACCATCGGTTCCACCAATGATGCGGCCCGGGAACTGTTTGAACAGGGGGCGCCCCATGGAGCGGCGGCGCTTGCTGACCAGCAGACCGCCGGACGGGGCCGGATGGGGCGTCCGTTTGTATCCCCGAGCGGCACGGGCATCTATGTGAGCGTG
>ERZ827104.3370-NODE-3370-length-11326-cov-4.246296_pt1 | contig 11326 bp, 10 predicted proteins | sample MGYA00519781_ERZ827104 | MGnify/ENA primary metagenome ERZ827104 (study PRJEB31778, sample SAMEA3449257) | human gut metagenome | biome: human gut; feature: human-associated habitat; material: faeces | place: United Kingdom | collected 2010/2012 ... | reverse complement strand
GGCTTGTAACTGGTTTTGAGAACAGATCCGAGAACACGCTGCCAAGGAACACCGTTCCGGCAAGTACGATCGCCAGGATCACGACCAGGCTGCTGACTACGCGTTCCACTTTGTTTGTGATCATTTCATCCACATAGCATACTCCCACGATATGCCAGTCGCAGTTCTGAAGGGAGTTGACGGTGTAAATCACATTAGACTTGATGTACGTCCCGTTCTCCATATTTTTCTGGTTTTCTTCTTTTAAAGAAGCGTAAATGAGCTGCTGCTGCGGATGATAGACAATGTTTCCGGCATCATCGGCAATATAGCAGTAACCATGCTGCCCGATCCCGACATCATCCACATAATCGGCGATATTGTAAAAACTGATATCCACCGCTACCTGGATCGTATTCCCGTTTGCATCCTGCATGTTCTGGGAAATCGTTACCACCCACGGATAGTAGTCCACAAACAGGGATTCTACATGCGGTTTTGTGATATTTAAAATTCCTTCTTCCTGCGGCAGATCACGCACATAAGAAAGATTTTTGATATAATTTTCTTTTAATTTCTGACCATTTGTCCAGCATTTTAAGATCTTGCCGTTCATATCATAGGAAGTAACTGCAACAACATCGGATCTTATCTTCAGAAGATTGGAGAAAAAATTATTTGCTTCTTCCTCCTCTTTCTGAATGTTAGCACAGATCATCTGCATGATATCGCTCATGTCTTCGGTATAGTTGAAAACGGTATTTTTCACCTGTACAACGGCCTGCTCGCTCGTTGTGATCGCATTCTGCTCCATATCATTACGGTAAAGATTGACAAATATAAGCAGTGATACGACTGAAGTGATCATAACGATCACGCTCACCAGGATGACAAACAGACTCGACAGTGAAATCTGCTGAAACCGCTTCACCGCCTGTTTAATCCTGTCTGCCATCTTCATACGTTCTCCTGCAGCTGTTCGGTGAAACACCGGTATATTTTTTGAAGCAATAGCTGAAATAATGCTGATCGTTGTAGCCGCATTTTTCCGATATCTCACGGACTTTCATGTTGGTGTCCATCAGAAGCTCTTTGGCTGTCTCGATACGCTTTTTCGTAAGCAGCTCTTTGAACGTCTCACCGGTATCCTTTTTCAAAAGTGCACTTAAGTAGTTCGGGCTGACGGAAATCTCGGTGCTGACCGAGACAAGGGACAGATCCGGATCGGCAAATTTCTCGTTGATGATGCGGATCGCACGGTTGCAGAGCATCACACTGCTTTTCTTTCGCTGGTCTGCGATCATCAGGCGTGCCGTAGTGCAGATATCTACATAGAACTGCCTGGAATCTCCGATATTGCCGAACATTTTCATGCTGTACATCGGGAACTTCTGCTGCATCTGCTGAACCACTTCTTCTCCGGCAACCGAATAAAGTACCTGATAAACCGTCGAAACGATCAGCATCAGGATAAAATCCGTCTCAGACTGAGAGATCTTGTGCTGTACGACCTGGTCAAAAAAGTTCTGCAGATAGCCGCTGATCTCCTCCGGTCTGCCTTTTCGAAGCAGATTTTCGATATCTTCCACGGTCTGATGCACCATCACCTTGTCAAAGCTCTCTGTCCGTTCATCGTCTGATATAAAATGAATGTTTCCTTCTTCTTTTCCGTAATTTGCAGCCGCACTCATCGCCTCCAGATAGCACTCATGACATCTTTCCAGCTTTTTAACTACTCTGCTGACTCCGATCACGCTGTCCATCCCCATGATACGCTCCACACTCTGACAGATGTCATCTACCAGAATATGCAGATATTTATCAAAGCCACGCGGCGTTGCCAGAAGCAAAGATACTACGCGTCCCTGTAAATAGACGCTGCAGTACTTGGTGTACTTTTTGAGGATGGAATCGATCGCCTTGACGCTGCCTCTTGTCGTGCAGTTCTTTCCGTCTTTATCCAGGATTCTGGTGACCATCACCGCATAATTCAAGGCTTCCGGCTCTTCCCCGTCGAGCAGTCCGCAGGAAATTGCCTCTTTCATCAGCATCCTGTGCTCTTCTTCCGGAAGTTCCCCGCCAAAGCCATCCAGAAGTAACGGTGTCAGAAACTCTCTTTTCTCCATATGCTCCTGACGCATCCCCGGCTGGGAAAATACCTGAAACTTCTGATCGATCTTCTCTTTCATCTTCAGGAGCTCTTTTTCAAGTTCGGAAGATGAGATCGGTTTTAACAGATAGCTGATAATATTATATTGTATGGCCTGCTGTGCATAAGAAAAATCATCAAATCCACTCAGAAATGCGATCTGGGTAGCCGGCCTTATCTCCCGCACCTGGCGTGCAAGCTCGATGCCGCTGATAAATGGCATGCGTATATCCGTCAGAAGCAGATCCGGCTCCAGCTTTTCCGTCAGTTCCAAAGCTTCCGCACCGTTTTCCGCCTCTCCGATCACCTGAAAACCGACGCTTCCCCAGTCTACTTTCCGGATCAGGGAACGACGGATCTCTTGCTCGTCATCTGCAACAATCACTGTGTACATGGTGTTCTCCTTTACTAACTTTTCGGTATTCTCACAGTTACCTTTTTCCTTCCATTATACCCAGAATTGCAGATTTGTCAAAAAAAAGGAGGACTTTTCAGTCCTCCCACGGGCGAATGCGGTATTTTGCCCCTATGCGGTCACAGATTTCCTGACACTGCTTTTCTTCTTCGTGTGTGATGGTCGTCTCTACGGTCGTCATCACAACATTTGGAATGTATTTTGTACATTCTTTTGTGAAATCGATCATGGCATCAAATGACTTTTCTCCGAATTTGCTGCGTACCAGCCTGTGGTACTCATCTGCATTCGGGGTATTCAGGCTGACAGAAATCGTATCCACAAGACCTTGCAGTTCCGGAACGATGTCTCTTTCATTGACCAGACTGCCAAGTCCGTTTGTGTTGATACGGATCGGCATATTGTACTTTTCTTTGATCAGCTTTGCACTCTGTTTCAGCACATCGAGTGCCTCGGTCGGTTCGCCGAATCCGCAGAATACCACTTCTTTATATTTTGAAAAATCTACGGCTTTCATGGCTTCCTGCACTTCTTCAAAAGATGGTGCATGCTCCAGCCACAAAACATGGGAATTTTCCATGTGATCTCTGGTCTGACGCAGGCAGAAGGTACAGGCACATGGACATTTATTGGTGAGATTTACATAGATATTATCGTGTACTTCATAGAAAATCGTCATTTCTTTTTTCATAATGCAGCATTCCTTTCAGTCTGTTTTTAATTTTCCTAAAACTTCTTCAAAACATACGCCGTCTGTCAGCGGAATATCCAGTTCCTGTGAGCGGATAATACATTTTTTGATAAAATCGGAAGCTTTCTTCACGGATTTATAGAACGGCACTCCGTTGACGGCATCGGCTGCGATGATGGATGCAAAGATATCGCCGGTTCCGGAACGCTGTGTTCCTTCTTTGTGGGTACGCAGCACTTTCGGCTGCTGCCCTTCTTCGTAACAGAAGTTTGCAATAAATCCGCCCTGGACGATGCCGGTGATGGCGATTTTTTTCGGTCCCATCTTGTGGATCTTTTCTGCCATTTCCTGGATTTCTTCGATCTTCCATTTTTCTTTGTACGGTGTATCGGTAAGCACGCAGGCTTCTGTGACATTCGGTGTGAGAATGTCGGCAAACTCGACCAGTTTTTTCATTTCACCGCACATTTCTTCTGTGTAGGTCGGATATGGTTTTCCATAATCGCCCATTACCGGATCAACGATGATCTGTGTTTCTTCTGTTTTAAACTCTTTAAAAAACTTTTTTACAATCTCGATCTGTTCTTTGGAACCTAAAAATCCGGAACAAATCCCATTAAAATGAAGATCCAGTTTCTTCCATTCCTGCATATAAGGAACCATGCGGGAAGTATAGTCTTCGAAAAAGTAGCTTGGAAAACCCGTGTGGTTGGAAAAAATGGAGGTCGGCAGCGGACAGCACTGCACCTTCATAACAGAGAGAATTGGCAGTGCTACTGCTATCGAGCATCTGCCAAATCCTGAGAAATCATTGATCACTGCAATTTTTTTCTGATTGTTGTGAGACATATTTCACCTTTCCTACGCAAGTCGTTTGATAAATACCGGAATTTTGGCTTTTTCAAATGCAAATCCGATCACATAGAACAGCAACAGTCCGATCACACCTTCTGTGGTCAATCCCGGGATCTGGGCAAAACCTGCTGCCATGCCGCCGTAAAGGAAGCATCCTGCAAACGTATAGCCTGCAATCATGATCACGATACCTGCCGCTGCTCCGAGAAATGTACGGAGACGCATCATACGGATCTCTTCGCCTTCGCGATAAGCGATCATAGCGATCACAAGTCCCATGATCCCTTTGATGATCAGTGTCGGAATGATCCACTGTGTATAGCCGCTGAGCAGATCTGCCAGACAGGAGCCAATGCCGCCTGCCAGCATTCCGGTCATATTTCCAAAATAAACACTAACCAGCAGAATGCAGCAGTTCCCAAGATGCATGTAACCAAGCGGGATCGGGATCTGGATCACCATGGTCGATACACAGACAAGTGCGATCGCCAGAGCATTGATTGCCAGTTTCTTTGCTGTCCAGTTTGTACTTTTCTTTTCGTTCATACTTTTCTCCTTCATGACGCACTTGCTGCGTCAATAATGGCAGATTTGGAAGTCAACTTCCAAACTTTCACCTTCCTGTTTTTTCTTGCTGTTCAGTATAAGCTTTTTTTGTCATTTAAAAAACAGACAATATTCAGCATTTTTACAGGGTCAGTTTTAAGCATATGCTTTGATAAAGCGGAAAAGAAACTTCTTTTTGCGGCTCATGCCCTTCAAAGCCATACGGCAGGTGTAACGATAAAGTCCCTTCAACTGCATGGTTTCCTCTTTTGTCACCGGATCACCCGCAAAGTTTGCCCGCATCACAATGTCCATCGCCTGATCAAGTTCTTCTTTGTTCAGCCACTGGAACTGTTCACAGACCTTCGCCGTAAATCCGTCTTTCATGCAGTCCAGTCCCTGCGGCATTCCGGCAAAAACGAGCACTTCATAAAAATCCCTGAAAATCTCCTGTGCATTTTCGCCGCTGCGTCTGCGAAGTCGGATCGTCCGTCTTGCAAACAGGATCAGCCCTGCAAAGATCAGAGACAGAAGAACGGCTGCGATCGATACGATCCCTGTCTGTGTGCCCGAAAGACTTCCATTCATGCCATTTGCACCATATCCGTTTTTGCTGTCAGAATCGCTGCTCTGGTCTGCATTTTGTTTCCTCGTATCCGGAGTCTGCTCGTTATTTTTATCGTTGTTCTGTGTTCCATCTTCTGTATCCATGCTCTCTGTCTGCTGTGTTTCCAGACGGGACGCCACTTCTTCGCTCTGCTGCTGTTTTTCCTGCGGACTTTCGCCATAGTAGGATAAATCTGCACCGGAATCATAGGACGGCGTTGTCTCAAATGGAATCCAGCCATAGTAGTCCGTATAAATTTCTGCCCAGGCATGTGACCTGCTGTCTTCTACGTTTGCGAGCCATCCGGCTCCATCCTGCCAGTCAAAATCAGCTGCCGGAATGGCAAATCCGGTCGCATAACGTGCCGGGATGCCGTACATCCGCATCAGAAGCACAGCTGCCGTCGCAAAATGCACGCAGTACCCTTCGTGTTTTTCAAACAGGAAATATTCTGCAAAATTCTGATTTTTCGGAAAACGTCCAACCTGTGGATTATAAACAGCACTCTCATCGAGAAACGTCCGCACGATATTGCAGATTTCCTCGATATCCGCCCCTGGATTGTCCGCCACAAACTGCTGCATCCGCTCTGTTCCCTTTGTCGGATAATTCAGATAATGCTGATACACATAGTCGCGGTAATCGTCCGTCAGGCTGTCAGCCGGTTCAGTGAAAAGATATGCAATTCTCTCGATTGGATAATAACGATATTCCTTTTCTGTGCCGTCATCAGACATACCCTGGGAAAAATAAGGAGCGTAGGGATGACTGGCATCGCTTTTCCCCTGTGGAAAGCCAACTGTCAGACGGACTGCCCCATCATATCCCTGTGTATTCAGCCAGGCTGCCGCTCTCTGGCAGAAAATTTCTGCTTTCTCTTCCGGATCGTCGTTTGCTTTCCACCTGCTATTCGAGTATTTCGTACCGGTGTATACTTTCAGATAGAGGCTGCCCTGCGGCTGCTGATCCTGGCTGACTGAAAAAAGCACTTCGCCTGTATTCAGGAAAAAATCAGCATCGTTGATCGTACCTTCGCTCACGCCGCCGGATGCTATTTGTGGCATCTGGCTCTGAAGCGGAGCCGTCCATTTCTCGATCTCTTTTATAAAGGACGTCTGCTGGATCCTGGCTCTCGTCTGTTCTTTTCCCTCAAAAAGCGGCTCCAGAAGGGATTTTCCGGCTGAAAATCCGATCAAGAGCAACAGCAGCGATAGAATCCCCAGAAAGAAAGCACTGCCATTTCGCTGCCTGTCGTGTTCTTCTGCGGAGGATGCGATCAGTCCCAATGCACACAGCAGCATGCAGAATGTCCCCATGCCATCCGGAACCTGTCCGAAAACAAACGCCGTACAGAATGGAACCACCAGAAGTAAGACCGCCAGATATTTGCCGATTTCTGTGCTCAGACAGATAAAAAACAGATCATACAGCAAAAAAACGACCACGATCAGGGCACAGGTGATCTCATATTCACTACCGATCCCCTGATAAACACCCCCTGACACTGTCATTCCGGACTGGAAAACCCTGCTGATCTCCGAGAATCCTTCCAGGATCACAGAAAAACGCATCCACACAAGAATGGCCGTGACCGCCAGTGTGAGCAAAAGCAGCAGAAACTGCCTTTTTTTCATCAGATAGAGTATGCCCATCCAGATCCCGGCTGCCAGCAGCACACCATACAGCAGATCCGCATCATACACAACGTTTATGATTCCAAGAGCCGTCTTCATCCAGCCGAAAACACCAAGGATCATATAGCAGACCGGAACGATCGCAAGAAATCCAGATGTTACCGTTCTCTTTTCTTTTTCGGAGATACTTGCCTGCAAAGAGAGGCCTGTATCTTTTTTTCTTTTTTTCATATCTTACACTTCCAATACAAAGCCTGAGAGGCTCTCTTTCAACTCCTCTTCTCCAAATGTTACGGTATCTTCTTCGTCTCTTTGCAGATTTCCTTCTTTGTCCAGAATCAGAACGGTGCTGTAAGTTCCTTCCGGATAGGAGGAAAAATAAGCTGCTTTCACATCATATTCCTGCTTATAAAAGGAGTCCCGCATCAGAAGATCCAGCATTTCGTAGAGATCCTGTTCTTTTTTCACTGCATGACGCCGGATCTGTCCTTCTTTTTCATCGTACCACGCCACAAAATGCGGACATTCTGCCTCAAGCATGGAAAAACAAAGCGAAGCCGCCAGCTCAAAAAAGTGATCTGCTCTTTTTGCACCGCCTTCTTTCTGACTAAGCTCCAAAAGAAGCAATACCTTGCAGCCGCACGGCATACTGTATTCTTTTGTCATCAGCTCGCCGCTTCTTGCACTGCTTTTCCAGTGGATCTGCTGCATCCGGTCTCCCGGTCGGAATTCGCGGATCTGAAAAATCTCGGACGGATCGTCCCCGCTTCGCTCCTTCTCATATTCATCGCCTTCCACCGGAAAATTTCTGGTTTTCATGGAAACCTCCACCGGAAACGTGTGGATATCAGGCAATACATTAACATTTATCTGAGACCGTACTCTGACCTTTCTTGCAAAAAGATGCAGATAATCACTCACCTGCACTTTTTTGAGTGAAAAGACCATTTTGCCGCAGTAATCTGCTTTTGCACTGATTTTTATCGTTTTTTCCGTTTTTGCCGCCACACTCTCATCCACGATCCTTTTTTCACTGCATCCGCCGCTGCGGTTCTCACATTCCAGAATGGTATATACAGCAGATACCGGCAGCACTCCGCTGTTTTTTATATGAAGCTCCATCTCAAACGTCTGTTTCTTTGCAGATACCGGCACTTTCATATCCAGCCATACACAGATATGCAGCTTAAGATACCAGGACATCAGAAACATAACTGCTGCCAGAAGCAGTTCAAATGCCAGCATCGCAAGCATCCAGGTGCTGTCATACATGATCTCCAGATATACCGTGATAAGAACCAATATCATATACCATACTTTTCTTATCATACCATACCTCCGCTAATTCTTTTTCGGTGATGGTTTTGCCACGCCGGCGAAAATCTCTTCCAGAACTCCTTCTGCTGTCACATGGTTGGCTCTTGCCTTGGAGTTTAAACGGATTCGGTGATGGTTGACTGCCAGAAATACCTTCTCCACATCGTTTGGCACGACATAATTTCTTCCCGCCAGATAAGCAGCCGCCTTGATCATCCCCGCCAGGGCGATCGTTCCTCGTGGGCTTACACCAAGCTCCAGCATCGGATGCTGTCTGGTCTTTGCGATCAGCTCTGCAATATAATTGTAGATCACATCATGGATAAAGATTTTGTCGACTTCTTCCTGCATTGTCAGCAGATCGTTCATCTGGATCACCGGTGAAATGCGATCTACCGGACTGCCGCTTCTGTGGTCTTTTAAAATGGCAATTTCGTTTCGGATATCCGGGTAGCCCATGGAAATACAGATCATAAAGCGATCCAGCTGGGATTCCGGCAGCATCTGTGTTCCTGATGAGCCGATCGGGTTCTGTGTCGCCATGACGATGAACGGCTTCGGCACTTCTCTTGTGATGCCATCCACCGTCACATTTCCTTCTTCCATCACTTCTAGCAGTGCGGACTGTGTTTTCGGGGATGTACGGTTGATCTCGTCTGCCAGAAGCAGGTTGCACATCACCGCCCCCGGCTGGTACTCGAATTTGCCGGTGTCCTTGCGGTAAATGGAAAATCCTGTGATATCTGCCGGCAGCACATCCGGTGTAAACTGCACACGGTTCTGGCTCATGGCACATGCCCTTGAAAATGCCAGTGCCATCGTGGTCTTTCCCACACCCGGGATATCCTCGATCAGAATGTGTCCCCTCGCAAGAATGGCCATCATCACCATTTCCACGCAGGAATCTTTTCCAATGACTGCTTTTTTGACTTCGTCAATTACATTTAATGCATTTACCAGATACATAGTTTCCTCCTGAAAAATGCCACAGAACCCTCTCTTCTCTATGAGATTGTCCTGCGGCATTTTTGTCACATTATACTGAAATTTCAATATTTCTTCCGGTTTTCTGATATTTATAATACCGCACGCCTGCCGCATTCATCATACGTTTGGATGCACGCACGCTCGGCGTACCATCGTATTTATCGCAGTCGTATACTACGGTTCGGATCCCGCACTGAATGATCGCTTTGGCACACTCGTTGCACGGAAAGAGTGAAACATAAAGCTTTGCTCCCTCCAGGCTGCCTCCCCGGTAATTGAGGATTGCATTGAGTTCGCTGTGCGTTGTATAAAAATACTTGGTATCGTACGGATCTCCTTCTCTTCTCCACGGGAATTCATCATCGGAACATCCCTTTGGAAATCCATTATATCCAATGGACAGGATTTTATTATCCTCGCTCACAATACAGCAGCCAACCTGTGTATTTGGATCTTTGGATCTGAGTGCCGCAAGATGTGCAACCCCCATAAAATACTCGTCCCAGGAAATATAGTCGGTTCTTTTGTCCATACTTTCCTCCAAATGACGTTCTCCGTCAGACTCAGGCAACGTCTATTTTGTGCCGAAGATACGGTCTCCTGCATCGCCAAGTCCCGGGACGATATAGCCGTGGGAATTGAGCTGTTCATCCAATGCACCGATGTACATATCCACATCCGGATGACATTCCTGCATCTTCTTTACGCCTTCCGGTGCTGCGATGATGCACATAAAATGGATGTGCTTTACGCCTTTGTCTTTGAGCATCTGGATCGCCGCAGTTGCAGATCCGCCGGTAGCCAGCATCGGATCTACGACAAAAACTTCACGCTCTTCAGAATCTGCCGGCAGTTTGCAGTAATATTCCACCGGCTCCAGTGTCTTGGGATCACGGTACAGACCGATATGACCGATCTTTGCGGACGGAATGATGGAAAGCATACCGTCAACCATGCCAAGACCTGCTCTCAGGATCGGCACAACAGCCAGTTTTTTACCCTGTAATTCTTTTACGGTTGCCGTGCAGATCGGCGTCTCGATCTCTACGTCCGTCAGTTTCAGTTCTCTGGTTGCCTCATAGCACATCAGCATTGCGATCTCACTGATGATCGTACGGAAATCTTTGCTGCAGGTGTTTTTTCTTCTGATCACCCCGATTTTATGCTGGATCAGCGGATGATCCATAACTTTTACTTTTGACATAACGTTCTCCTCATTCTTACTTCCTGTCTTTTCTCTTATTTGTCTTCGATCATTTTGATACGTCTGATGTGACGCTCATCCCCGGAAAATGGGGTATCAAGGAACGTATCTACGATCTTCAGGGCAAGTCCCGGACCTACCACGCGGCCGCCCATTGCCAGAATGTTGGCATCGTTGTGCAGTCTCGTTGCCTCTGCACAGAAGCAGTCGGTGCAAAGTGCAGCACGGATGCCTTTTACCTTGTTGGCTGCGATGGAAATACCGATTCCGGTTCCGCAGATCAGGATTCCTTTCTCAAATTCTCCTCTTGCAACAGCCTCTGCCACTTTTTTGCCGTAGATCGGGTAATCTACCGACTCTGTGCTGCTGCAGCCGAAATCGTGGTATGCAATTCCTCTGTTTTCCAGATGCTTCTTTACTTCCTGCATCAGTTCGTAACCGCCGTGGTCACATCCAAGTGCTAACATAGTAGTTCCTCCTCATTCAATACAACAACTAGGCTGCTGATCATGCAGTCAAGCAGCTCATAGCAGGCTCCGTAGTCTGCAAGACTCCCGCCCACCGGTTCTGTAACATCAGTTTCTTCTTTTATATATTCGGAAAGCTGCCAGGTGTTCTGAACATTCTCATGCTCCTGGAAAATCCTCTGTTTGAGAGCGTCTTCCATCACAAGGATCAGCGTCCGCTCATCAAAATCTTCCTGTTCCAGCATCTTCGCCGTATGATCTTTCATGGTCAGCCCGTGGCTTACCAGAATTGCTTCTGCTTTCTGATTGACCGGCTCCGGAAAGAGCACGACAAGTCCTCTGGACTCCACCTCCAGCTCTGAGAGCAGAAATTTGCTTTTCAGAATCGCTTCCGCCATCGGTCCTCTGCAGGTATCGCTGTTGCTGACAAAGATCAGTCTGTCGTATTTCTTCATAGGCTATACCTCCATCACCT
>ERZ827104.3369-NODE-3369-length-11328-cov-3.733168_pt1 | contig 11328 bp, 10 predicted proteins | sample MGYA00519781_ERZ827104 | MGnify/ENA primary metagenome ERZ827104 (study PRJEB31778, sample SAMEA3449257) | human gut metagenome | biome: human gut; feature: human-associated habitat; material: faeces | place: United Kingdom | collected 2010/2012 ... | reverse complement strand
TCTTTATTTATTATCTCATCAACTATTCCTTCTTTTGCAATCATACCGTCTTTTAAGCAGATTCATCTAATATTATTCCCAACAATAATTTGTTGTTTTTATATTGTTGTAACGATCTGAAAAATACCATTTTATCATTTGAAACAACATCAAAAATCTGTGACATTTGACTTTTTCTCAAAGATTCTTCAATTAAAATTTTCTTTACTTCTAAATTATCCATAATAAGCACTTCCTTTTTTATTTTTTAGCATCTATGTAACTCAGTATTCCTTGTGCTATCCCTTTTGCTAATTCTTGCTGGTATTCTTTATCTGTTAGTTTTTTCTTTTCTGCAGAATTACTAAGGAAACCGCATTGAATGTATATAGAAGGCATAGAGTTGTCCTTTAATACACTCATTTCATATGCACTTGTCCCTCTATTTTCGGCCTTTATAAAAGCCATTATAGAAGTTTGCATAAGACTTGCAAAATCATAAGAACCATTTTGTGAACCTTTATAGTATATAGTCTCAACTCCATCAGCTTTTCCAGTGTTTTCACCAGCCATATGTATAGATACAAAAAGTTCTGCATTTTGATTTTCTGCTAAAGATTTTCTTTCATCAGCACTCATATATACGTCTTCTTGTCTTGATAATATTACATTTACATCGTCGTATTTTGATAATTGCTTTGCTACTAATTTCGCTATTTCTAAATCTAAATCTTTTTCTTTTACATTGTCTTTTGTGACGTATCCAGTTTCATTACCACCACAACCGACATCTATAAATATGTTGTGTTTTGCTTCTAGAGTTGGTTGTTTTTCGTCATTTATGTCGTATTGATCACTAGTGTCTACATTTGTCTTGTCGATTTTTCCACCAGTAAGAGAATTTTTCACTGACTCTATATTAGGCCAAATACTGCTTACAAAACTTACAGTCTTTTTGCCTATAAATCCTACTACTATTAGTATTAAAATCGTGCATACCAATGCAATTAATCTCCTAGTTCTCAATGATGTCTTTTTTCTATGTAATCCTTTTTTCTTTTTTAATTTTTTACGCCCACTACTTCTTTTTGCTGTCCTAGTTTGTGTATTTCCACTTTTAGTATTTCTATTTTGAGTACTAGTTATAGTGTTTCTGCTTTGTGATTCTCTACTTCTCGTAGTTGTGCTTTGTTTTTTTCTAGTTTGTGTAGTTTTTTTACCCTCTTTATTTGTTGTATTACCTGTTTTTTTCTTAGTCACCGAATTCACCTTTCTCATTTTATTATGGTTTAAATTATCTTAATATAAACTTTTAAAATAAGCATAATTTTCTATATGTTATACAGTAATTTTATCATTAAGAAAGGCTTTTTTCAAATATTATTAACATTTTAATCCATTATGATTCATAATATCCTAAAATTTTTATGTATCTTTTTTCGCCCTGTTTCATACTAAGTGGATAATTTAATAAATCATAAGTATGTTGACAAATTAAATAGTCGATTAAATAATTTCCTTCTAAAATAACGTCGGTTATTATCATATTGTGATATGCCAAATCATTTTCGTATATAAGTTGAACAATATCACCAAGTTCCAATTCATTATAAGCTACTTCTTTTGCATAAACTCCAAAATTTTGTGTGTCGTCTGTATTATTTCCAATTAAATATTTATAAAAAGGCTCAGCCCCCGTCCAGCTAGGGGTTCTGTTCATATCGCTATACCAATACCATTGTTTTAATATATTATTGCCTTCGTGGTCAAAAGGTATACCTCCAGCATGTACACATTGAGACACATAATTTGTACAATCTCCGCCCCATTTTTCATAATCTTTATAAGCTGGATTCCTTGATAATGCCCACTTTGTAGCATACTTGGTAGCTTCCTCTCTATTATACTTTATAAATTTTCCCATAAATTACCTCCAATTTTATAAGTATATTTTCTCTCTACAATTATATTTTTCACACAATAAATTAAAATCTAATACAAATAAATATTTCTAAGCGCATAATCGCTCAAAATATTTTTTATCTTCTTAAAAGATATCGGAAATTCAATCAAATTGTCGACCTGGCTTGTAAGCTCAAAACTAGATATACAAATAACCAGTTCCCTACCATTAAAATAAAAAACTGGATCATCACATATATAAATCGCCTCCATCATAAGCTCATATACACCATAAGTCATATTACTTTTATAATTATCCAATATCTCATAAATTTCTTCCATTACATAGCTTTCGATAATTTTTTCAAAGTCTATATCTTGCTTAAAAATATCATTCAGTGTGATTTTTTTCATCAAATTAAAATCGTAATTGTAGCTGTATATATGGCTAATATCAGTAAGTCCAATAATTTGTGTAAACTCCATCGGCATACTGATTATATTACCTCGGTTAAATGCGATTTGAAACTCAGATATTGCGTTTACATTTCCTATAATATTCTCCTCAAAATAAGTATTTATTACTATCTCCTCAAAAATATCGACCTCATTTTTTATAGATTTATTTACAAGTTCCACAAATTTCTGAACATGATCATTTTCTTCTTCTATATCTATCTTAGGATAATTCAAAAAGAATCTGATATTATTCACTTTATTACTTATTAATTTCCCCGCAATATTAATCATACCAATTTCCTCCAATTACTTGTCTAATAGTAAATTTTATGAAGAATAAAGTATGTATATTCTTTTTAGAGCAAAAAAAGACCACATGAAATTACGATTTTTTTATAACGCATAGGAAATTATAATCAATTTTAGATTATATATAAATATAATTTCCGTTAATGCGTTTCAAAGAAGTCTACCTTGTGAAAGGTGTTTAGAATAAAGACTTCTTTATAAAAACCGATACATGTGATCTTTATTTCGATTTTAGATTTTCAATTATTATCCTATTATTCTTCTAGCTGTAACATATCCTTTTACATAGTATGAAGAATATAAGTTTTCATATTTTACACTTTTTCCTGGACTTGGAGCATGGATAAATTGTCCATTTCCAACGTACATACCAACATGGCGGATACGGTTTGTTCCACTATTGAAGAATATTAAGTCTCCTGGTTTTAATTCACTTTTGCTAACATATCTTCCATTTGATGCTTGTGCTGCTGAAGATCTATTAAGAGTTATTCCAGCCGCATTTTTATAGCAATAATATGTAAGACCTGAACAGTCAAAAGAATTTGGCCCAGCTGCACCGTAAACATATGGTTTACCAACTTGTCTTTTTACCATATTTATTACAGCTTGTACTTTTGAACTTGAAACAGTACCGTCGTTGTTATCTTCTTTTCCAGTTGATGATGAACTTCCATTTTTTAAATCAGAAGATGTTCCTGAAGTTATTTTTAAATAAGAACCATCAACACATCCTTTTTTACCACCTTTTAATTTAACTTCGTACCAACCGTTGCTGTATTGTTTTACTATACCTACTACATATCCTTTGTGAAGGCTTCCCTTTTTAGAATAAGAAGTAGATGGACCTGTTCTAAGGTTTAATGAACTTACAGAAACTCTACCAACTTTTGATATTTTTGTGTAAGTTTTTACTACATAAGTTCCCTTATGAGTATTTTCATTATCATCTTTGTCATCTTTATCTGCTTCAGTTGTTGATACTTTTAAGTATTTTGGACTTACGTATCCAACTTTTCCAGATGAAGTTTTTATTTTGTACCAGCCATTGCTAGCAGTACTAGTAACAGTAACCTTTTGTCCTTCAGCTAAAGAACCTATTCTTTCATAAGAAGTTGATGGCCCTTTTCTTATATTTAAGGCATATGCTGTAACTATTCCAGTTTTTGATGTTTGAGTTTTATATGTTGAAGTTGTATTCGTATTTTCAATTTTTGCTGCGTCTGCAGTTGCAGTTTGTGCTCCAAATGATACTGAAGTTGCAACCATCCCTAATGCTAATGCTTTTGATAGTGTCGATTTTGTTTTCTTTTCAGTAAACATGATGTTTGACACTCACCCCCTAATTTCTAAAATTTGTATTTCCTAATCATTCTAGCATAATTCAATATTTTTTACCAGCAAGTTGATTTTTTATACCTTATCTTTAGATTTTTTTTTGAAAACAAATTTTTAAGAATTAGTTTTTTTACTTTTTAATTTAAGGTGAAAAACATTTTTATTAGATTTTTAATATAAATTTAAGTAAATTCCTTTTATTTTTTAATAAATTTACATACACGACTAATTTTCCAAGTTTTTGGACATTTTTTGTGTTTTTTCAAATTGCATTTAAGCTTTTTAATTCTTATTTTTAAACTTTTTATTTTCAACTACTTATACTTCAACATACTTATATTTTAAGTTTTTATCTTTTAAAAAAGTTTTTTACGCTATCTTCAACTAATTTCATTTCTTCAACTTTTAATATCTTCATACAAATTATATATACTATTATTCCACCTAAAATAGCTGCAGCTAATGATGTACATTCGCCTATAAAAGATAAACCTAAAACAGCAACTAAGTTGTTATAAATTAATATAACGACTATAGACATCACAATTGCCCCTATTAATGATCTTAAAAATGTCGATACAACTGCACTTCCATTAAATGAGCCGACTTTTTTTCTAAGGCTGAAAAACATAAGTACTACAGTTACCATATATGAAATACTAGTCGCCATCGCAAGCCCCATATAACTAAATGGTTTTATGAATATTAAATCTAGTATTATGTTTATTATTACAGAGATAGATGAATTTATCATAGGTGTTTTTGTATCCCCAAGTGAATAAAATCCTCTACTTAAAATCTCTTTTACTGCATACCCTATTATACCTATTGCGTATAATTTTAATGCATTAGAAGTCATAGCTGTAGATTCGGCGCTGAAACTACCTCTTTCTAATAAGACTCTTACTATTGGTTCAGCTAAAATTATCGCACCTAAGACTATAGGCACAACGACTAATATGATACAGTTACTTGATTTTACAATTATCTTTTTAAAATTTATTGTGTCTTTATTATTTACAAATTGAGATAATTTTGGATAAATAACTGTAATTAAAGATGTTACAAAAAGCGCAACCACAAAGTCATTTAGACGTGATGCATAGTTAAGTGCGGCTAATTTACCATCTCCTAAAGTACTTGCAAGTGCTTTATCGACATATACATTTAGCTGACTCATCGCAACACCCATCATCATAGGTATACTCAATTTTATCATCTTAATGATTGATTCATCTTTTATGTTCATATAAAAGCTATATCTATAACCTCTTTTATACATGCATGGAAGTAATAAAAGCACTTGTATAAAAAGCCCCACAAGAGCCCCTATAGCTAAATAGTAACTTCCTAATTTTACACTTATAAATATCGCAATTATTATTACTATATTATAAACTACACCAACTATAGATGCTGGCAGATAACTTTCCTTTACTTGTAGGAAAGATGATTGTATTTTGTTTAGAGATAAGAATAAAACTCCAAACATCATAATTCGCAAGAATTGAACTGCAAGGTTAAATTTTTCACCTGTAAATCCGATTGCAAATATTTTTATTATTTCTCCTGCAAAAATTATTCCCAATATAGATACTATTATTGAAAATACTGATAAAATATTTAAAATATTATTTGTGAACTTAAGAGCTTCATTCTCACCCAATCGGTCCCTCGTGTCGTAATACATAGGTATGTACATCATATATATTACTGATCCTACAATTGATATAATTAGCCCTGGTATATTAAATGTTAGTACAAAAACATCAGCTACCATGCTAGTTCCATAGAAATTTGCTAAAATTGTTTCACGCAAAAATCCCAATACTCTAGACAGTAAAGTTGCCACCATAATTATAACGGCGTTCTTAGCAGTCCTCGACATTTAATTCATCTCCCTTTTTCGTTTATTTTCTATATGTTATTAATTTAGGGGTATAAACACACAGAAGTGCTTTATACCCCCAACTTATCTTATTTACTTGCATTTAATGAATTGTAGTCAAAGTCATCACTTGAGCTAAGTACTACACTATTACGTCCTATTTGTTTAACAGATACTCTTTCTAAGTTATCTATTTCATCAACTTCTAAAGTATTTTCATTTATAAATCTTTTGCTTACAGGACTATCATTTAAATAAACCCTACTATTTGTAGTGAAATTTTCGCCATGTATAAGTATCTTGTTGTCTTTATGTTCTATTCTACTTACACAAACATTGTCGATACCCATTTTGATTTTATTTTTCTTTGGTTTTTCATCATCACTTATATAGTATGATTTTCCAAACAATACATCGTATTCTATTAAATCTTGCATCTTTGCAAAGTCTTTATCATTTTTCATATATGTATTAAATCTTTCCATTGGACCGTATTTTAGTCCAGCCTCTTTAAACATTAAAGAGCTTAATTCGTAAGATTCTATTTTATCTATGTCATATTTTTCTATGTCATAATTAGCATAAAATGCATATGGAGCCTTGAATTTATCTAGATAAAAATTATCGTCAGTAAATAATTTTAAGTTTGGCATATGGTCAGAATAGAATAATACTATTGTATCTTCATCCATTTTGTCAACCATATTCACTAAATCCCCAATAAAATCATCAGTTCCTTTAATTTGATTAGCATAGTAATATAATTGATTTAGTATCTCTTGATCTAAACTACCACTTACTTTTATTGGAAAATCGTAATTTTCCGCATCTGTTGGATAACTACTGTGTCCTTGTACAGTTACTGTGTATACTAAATCAGAACCTTCTGTTGAGTCTAATGCTTTTTTTATATATTTAGTTAGTATTTTATCTTTTATCCAGTTTCTTTCGTTTAATTCATAGCCACTCATATATTCTTGTGATGTGAAATCTCCAAATCCTAATTTTCCATAGGCGTTGTTTCTACCATAGAAATTTCCCTGGAAATTATGCACAGCATGAGTTTCATAACCTTGTGAACTAAGTGTTGTTGCTACAGAATTATAATATTTGCTTTTTAAAATTGTGCTGTATGGTATTTCTCCTGGAGTAAGATAGTCGATATTGTTTCCTGTCATAACTTCAAACTCAGTTCTAACAGTACCTCCTCCTGTTGTTGGAACATTGGCCATACCGCTTGTGTAAAGTTTAGTTAATTTCCTGAAATTTGGTATTGGATCTTTGCTATATTTTACACCTTTTATTGTTTCTGGGTCCATAAACGCTTCTAATTGAACAAATAGTACGTTAGGTTTATTTTTGTTTAATTTTCTATTGTCATTAGCTTCTGCTTTATCGACCTTTTCTTTAATTTTAGCTATTTTTGATTGTGAGTAATCATTTGGTTTAGTTCTTATGTATTTTAAGCATGATTCTACAGTTGAATATGTCAAACCATTGCATTTATAGGATGCTGGAATATCCCATCTTTTATATACCATTATATTTTTGGCTTGTTGAGATTTTACTGTAGTAAAAAATACTGCACTCACAACAAAAACAAGTACAAAGTTTATTAATTTAAATCTCTTTGTATCGCCATCTAATTTATATAGAAATACACAAAAAACAACCAAAAACGCTATGCATACTATGCCTATTATTATAATAGTTGGATTTATATACTTATCTGCTATTTCCATAGCCTCACCAATAGAATATAAATCAGAGAATGTAAGCGGAGTCCCCCTAACTTTCATAAGGAAAAAAGTAGTTATCGACACTCCTAGTATTACCACAAAACTAATGAAGTATACCATATATTTTCTTTTTGCCAAGAAAAATATAGATGTAAGCATAAGTATTAAAAGGTAATTAGCTAGCATAACCCCTGGTGTTTCCTTTACCCATGAAACTACTTCTTTAATACTTCCTCTAAGAAAAATTTCAGTTGCAAATGTTAAAATTAATCCTCCAATTAGCCATAATAAAATTTGATGCCTATTCTTTTTGTCCATTTTGAATATTGAATTTAATCTCTTCAAAATATCTCCCCCTTAAATTATAATTGTCTTACATTAATAATCAATATATTAAAATAGTTCGTATTACCTCATTTATTATAGACTAACAAAAATCAATATTCAATCAAATAAACTATACAAAAATATTACAATTTACTTACAATCAAAAAATACTGCCTCCAAAGAGGAGTTTAATTCCTCATTGAAAGCAGTATTTTTATCTAAATAAATCAGTTTCTTAACCTAAGAAACCCTAATAATTATTTAACATTTTCTAATACTTGAGTATCTTGTTCAACATTATTGTTTTCTAAATTAGATTTTGTATTATCTTCATTGTCTGATTTATTATCTTTTGTAGTTTGGTCATTTTCTGGTTGTTTGTCAGGTTCTTTATCTTGCTCTTCGACTTTTCCTTTTAGTACTCCGTCTTTACCAAATTCATAAACAACACCATTTATTGTTTGTTTTCCAGTAACCATAACGCCATCAGTTCCTAAGTAGTATTTTTTACCACCTATCGTAGCCCATCCAGTGTATAATTTACCTGATGATTTACCAAAGTAATATCTATTTCCATCTATTGTTCTCCAACCAGTGCGTCTTACACCGTCAGTTCCTAGATAGTATTTATTACTGCCTACTGTAATCCATCCAGTTTGTTTCACACCATCTGTACCGAAGTAATATTTCTTGCCGCTTATTGTAGTCCATCCAGTAGCTAATTTACCTGATACCTTACCAAAATGGTATTTATTACCGTCTATTGTAGCCCATCCTTTAGTCATTACACCTTTAGAATTGAAATAATATTTATTTTCGCCTATTGTTTGCCATCCTGTACGTATAGCTCCATCAGTGCCTAAATAATATTTATTTCCACCTATTGTAGCCCATCCAGTGTATAATTGACCTTTTGATTTGCCGAAATAGTAAGTTTTACCAGATATTGTAGTCCATCCTTTAGCTAATTGGCCATTAGATTTTCTATAATATGTTTTTTTGTTTTCAGTAAACCAACCACTTTGTAATAATTTTACATTGTAGTAATTAGCTATATAGTTATCTGAATTTGATGTATTTTTTATTAAAACGACTGTTCCTAGTGGAACTTGGTCAAATAGCCATTCAACCTCGCTATTGTGCATTCTTATACATCCGTGACTTACATTTTTACCTATAGATTTTTCATTATTATTTCCATGTATACCGTAAGTACTTCCTTGTGTTCCATCTATATTTAGACCCATCCATCTTTTTCCTAGAGGATTTCTTGGATCTCCTCCTGGTATACCAGTTTTGTAATACGGTCTATTTTTTATTTTATTTACAATAGTTGTTTTACGTTGTGGAGTTGGTGTACTAGCTTTTCCTGTAGCACATCTAAACTTCTTTACTAGAGTATAATTTACATAGTAATTTAATGTGTTTTTCTTAGTGTTGACAATTATCATGTGTTTAGATGCTGCATTACTAACTGGTGCAGTTCCTGCAAATATAATGATTGCTGATAAAAGCACAATAAAAGTCTTTTTAAAAATATTCTTCATACTCTTTCCCCCCTTTCTACATTAATATATTAGCATATTTTTTAAAAATTCCCATATTTTTTTCAAAAAAATAGTTTAAAAAATTGTAACAAAATTTTGACTTAATTTGTCATTTTATGTTACTTTTTGAATTTTGTAATATGAAAATTAATTAACATATTAACATATATTATATTATATGGTATGAAATTAAAAGTACGATAATTCCCGCCATACAATTTCCAATAAAAACTCCCGCAAAAGCCTCAACTATCCTCATTCTAAGAATTGATGCAATCGCTGATGCTGTCCATGTACCCGTTGTCGGCAGCGGGATTCCTACAAATAATATTATACCTAAAAAAGATGCTGCCTTCATTTTCTTCATGCTATTTTCTATTTTTTGATCGATTTTATTCAATAATTTAGTTAATATTTTTTTATCTCGCATAAACTGCACAATATGTCTATAAGTCAGTACCAAAGGCACTGAAACTAATGTTGAGCCCAATACACTTGCTATGTAAACTCCTATAGGATTCAAATCCAGGGCAATCCCAATTGGTATCGCACCTCGAAGTTCCGTGACTGGAATCATAGATAAAATTAAAATTCTTAAATATTCCAAGTTTTTCCTCCCAAATAATCACTCTTTTCATGACTAAAAATAAATTTGACTAAAAATCAAAAATCTCATCATATACTATATATAACATACTTTTAGCCAAATTTATATTACGTAATTATAAAGTTTTTTTAACAAAATTTTATATATTTATTACACAAGTTAAGTTATTTTACAGTTTCAAGAATTTTTTCTTCTAAATTATAACCATTTGGGTTCTTACTTTGCCAATTCCAAGAATCTTTACACATCTTATCTATGTCGTATTTTGCTACCCAACCTAATTCTTCCTTTGCTTTTGAAGGGTCAGCATAGCACATTGCAATATCGCCAGCCCTTCTGTCTACTATCTTGTATGGTATTTTTACACCACTAGCTTTTTCAAAAGATTTCACTAAATCAAGCACGCTATAGCCAGTACCTGTTCCAAGATTATATGTAACTAGTCCAGGTTTTTGATTTAATTTTTCAAGAGCTTTAACATGTCCAATTGCCAAATCGACAACATGGATATAATCTCTCACACCTGTTCCATCATGAGTATCGTAATCATTTCCAAAAACGCTTAGCTCTTTTAATTTTCCAACAGCGACTTTTGTGATATAAGGCATTAAATTATTAGGAATTCCGTTTGGTTCCTCCCCTATTTTTCCACTCTCATGTGCTCCTATTGGGTTAAAATACCTAAGTATTGCAACGTTAAAATCCTTATCTGCTTTACAAATGTCCCTAAGCATATTTTCTATCATAAGCTTAGTACTTCCATAAGGATTCGTTGTTGAAAGAGGAAAATCCTCTTTTATAGGACACGTTTTTGGACTTCCATAAACAGTCGCTGATGAACTAAATACAAACTTGTCCACATTAAACTCCCTCATAAGTTCCCAAATATTTATGGTATTTATCAAGTTATTGCTGTAATATTCAAGTGGCTTTTCAACAGACTCCCCAACTGCTTTAAGTGCTGCAAAATGAATTACGGCATCTATTTTATTTTCTACAAATACTTTCTTAAGTTCTTCTTTATTTGTAGCATCTATTTTATAAAATTTAACCTTTTTGCCTGTAATTTCTTGGATTCTATTTACAACAATAAAGTTACTATTGCATAAATTATCGACAATAATTACCTCATACCCTGCATTAATTAATTCAATTGAAGTGTGGCTTCCAATATAGCCAGCTCCTCCTGTTACTAAAATATTCATTTTTTCTCCTCCTCAATTACAAAAGGGG
>ERZ827104.3340-NODE-3340-length-11420-cov-3.390761_pt1 | contig 11420 bp, 8 predicted proteins | sample MGYA00519781_ERZ827104 | MGnify/ENA primary metagenome ERZ827104 (study PRJEB31778, sample SAMEA3449257) | human gut metagenome | biome: human gut; feature: human-associated habitat; material: faeces | place: United Kingdom | collected 2010/2012 ... | reverse complement strand
GCCCTTCTTCATACCGAATCCCGCCTCTTGGAAAGGTTTTATAGGTTTTCTATTATAATTCATATCCCCTACACGGTCAAGGTCAAAGGTATCGCCATCTCGGTTGTATCTCGACTTTGCTCACCTCGCCCGTCCAGCTTATGGCGTTCATGCCGGGCTTGAGGATGGTGTTGAGCACGATCATCAGCAGCATGCTCGGCAGCGCCAGGAAGATGTCGGTGAAGCGCATCAGCAGCATGTCCAGTTTGCCGCCGATGTAGCCGGAAAAGATGCCGATGGTGGTGCCGATAAAGACGGTGACCAGCATAGCGCAAAAGCCGACCAGCAGTGAGACGCGGCCGCCGTACAGCGCGCGGGTGAAGTAGTCGCGGCCGTAAGCGTCGCAGCCAAAGGGATGTTCCAGCGAGGCGCCGGCAAACTTGTTGGCAAGATCCAGCTTGTTGGGGTCATAGGGACTCAACGGAGCCAGCAGGGCAGCGATGATGATGACAGTTAAAAAGATGACGGCAAAGATTGCGACCGGATTGGCCTTGATTTCCGAGGCGATGTCCTTCCAGATGCTGCGGTGATAGACGGTGCCCAGTTCCTTGGGCTTTTTCTCGATGCGCTGAAAGGATTTTTCGTTGATGATGACCTTATTTTCCATTAGCGATGTCAATCCCCCTCTTGATTCGCGGATCCGCAAAGGAATACAGGATGTCCGCCACGAAATTGCCGGCGACCAAAATGAAGCCTGAGAGCATGATGTAGGCCATGATGACCGGATAGTCGCGCTTGCCGATGGCCTCCATCGCAAAGCTGCCGACGCCCGGCCAGCCAAAGACGCTCTCGATGATGAAGGAACCGCAGACCAGCGACGCCATGTTCATGCCCAGGATGGTGATGATGGGCAGCAGCGTATTTTTTAGGACGTGCTTGCGCAGAATCTGTGCCGGGGTGCAGCCCTTGGCCTTGGAGGCCAGGACATACTCCTCGCTGAGCTGTCCGATGGTGTTGGCGCGCACATAGCGGATCTTGGAGGCCATGGTGCCTAGGGCCATGGTCAGCACCGGCATAATCATGTGCTGCAGGGTATCCAGTGGGGTGTCGACGCCCACCGAGTGCATGCCGGAGGAGGGCAGCCAGTGCAGGGTAGCGGTGAAGAGAATAATCATCAGCATGCCAAAATAGAAGGACGGGATGGACATGCCAAAGTAGGCAAAGCTGCTGATGAGGTTATCCGCCCAGGTGTTTTTCTTGTACCCCGCGATCAGGCCTAGCGGGATGGCCAGCGCCAGCGAGACCAGCAGGGAAACGCCCATCAGCAGGATGGTGGAGGGCAGGCGGCGCAGCAGCATGGGGGCGACAGGGGTGTTGTAGGAGAGCGAAACGCCGAAGTTTCCCTGCAAAGCCTCGGTGAGCCAGCCCCAATACTGTTCCGGCATGCTCTTGTCCAGTCCCAGTTTTTCGGTGATCAGCTGCCGCTCGGCTTCGGTCATATCCGGAGTCAGGTACATCGAGGAGATGTCGCCGGGGGCAAGGTCGATGATCGCAAAGGAAAAAAAGGAGATGAGCAGCATCACGATTGCCAGCTGACCGATTTTCTTTAAGCAATATTTTAACATTGGTCTTTCCTTTCCTTGATGAAAAAACTGCCCTTGGTGTCAAGGGCAGTTTTTTTGACTGCGAAAAAGTGTTAGCCGTTAACGGAAATGCCCAGGTAATCAGCAAATTCTGGAACGATCGGGCTGGAATCCAGGCCGGTTACATTCTTCTGAGAAACCAGAACGTAGTTGGTGTAGGTCAGCGGGTAGATGCGGTACTGATCCATCGCGACGTCCATCAGCTCGTCCGCAAGCTGTTTGGCTTCCGCCTCATCGGTGGTGGTGTTGACCGCCAGCGCCAGCTCGCCGCAGGCCTCGGTCATGCCCCAGGCGTCATCAGCCTGGTTCAGGTAGCTGTAGGCCTGGTTCAGAGTGGAACCGCGCATCGAGTCCCAACCGTTGGTACCGAGATCCCAGGTGGTCTCCTGACCATTGAAGCCGTAGGAAGAAGCAGCGAAGAATCTTGGGAAGAAGGAGGAAGAATCCATGCCTTCAATCGAGAGGTTGACGCCGATCTGAGCCAGCTGCTGCTGGATGACAACGGCGACAGCGTCCATGTTCGGGCGGTCAGCGTTGTAGATGTAGGTCAGGGTCATGCCGGACAGGCCGGAGGACTCTGCAAGCGCCTGGGCGCCTTCCAGGTCGTAGGTGTAAGCTTCGGTGTCCGGATTGTAGAGGCTGATTTCTGGGGTCAGCAGTGAATTTGCCTTGGTGGCCAGCTCGTCAGAACCGAAAGCTGCTGCGAGAATTTCGTCCGGATTGATGGCCATGAACAGCGCCTGGCGCTGCTCGTCGGTCAGGTTGGCGGGGCCGAATGGGTTGACCTGCAGGTAGTTCAGGCGCGCTTCCGGGAAGGAATAGATGTTGTACTTGTCGCTCTGGGCGCTGTATTTTTCCAGCTGGTCAGCGGTGGTGAGACGCATGTAGTCGATTTCACCGTTTTCAAAGGCGATCTCTCTGGTAGAGCCGGAACCGATCACCTTCATGACAACGGTCTTGACCTGCGGGGTGCCTCTGTAGTAATCGTCACGGGCGGTGCAGACAAAGCTGTCCTCGTTGATCTCGGTGACGGTGTAGGGGCCGGAGGTGACAAAGCCAGGGGTGTTGTAGTAGGTGGTGGCGTTGTCCAGCGCTTCCGGATCACCGTCAAAGACGTGGGATGGATAGAGGGTCATGCCGGCCAGAATGACGCGCTCGTAGTTGTACGGTTCCGGCAGGATGAACTGTACGGTGTGGTCGTCGACGATGTTCATGCTGCCGTCGACGCCGTTGACACGGATGTAGCGGTTGTAGCCATAACGGTAAACCGAGTAGTCGGCAACAAACTGTACGTCAGCGGTGGTGATGGGGGTGCCGTCCGACCAGGTGGCGTCCTCACGCAGATGAACGGTGTAGGTCAGACCGTCCTCGGAAACTTCCAGGCTGTCGGCCAGGTAGTAGTCCAGACCGCCCTCGATGTTTTCCAGGAAGAGGCGGTCGAACAGCGGGCGGGTCATCGAGGTGTAGTCATCCGAACCGCCGGTCTGTGGGGAAAGGGAGTCCGGCATGTAGCTGATCGCAACGGTGAAGGTGTCGTTGGATTCGGTAGAAGTGCTTTCCTCTGTGGAAGCAGCTTCCCCGGAGCCGCCCTCCTCGGTGGTTTGCTCGGTGGTGCTGGTTGTGTTGTTTTCTGCTGTTGTTGTTTCGGAGCCGCAGGCGGCGGTAGCCATCATCATTGCGGCAGCCATCAACAAAGCAAGCAGTCTTTTCTTCATAAAACTGTGCCTCCATTCTTAACTGGCTAGACTTAATTCGTGCAGATTGTGATAATTTGATATTTTTATACCCACAAATATCAATGTTGCACAATGCTTGATTATAATTTAGCATCCGATGTCGAAGATAGCAAATCGTTTTTTTGAATCCGAACGGGAGGTTCGTATCGGCTTTATCTTTCGATTGCTCGTTATTTTGCAAACACTTTCTTTATTTTGACAAAATTTGTGAATTATGCTATATCGAATCGTTATGAAGTCAAGTGTTTCTTTGGGAAATTTTTTTGAGCATTAAGAAAATGGGTCGGGATGGGCAGAATTTTGTAAAGAAAAGGGAGCGGCGGGCGGGGAAGATGAGATGCGGAAAAGCGGCAAATTCGGGTAACTTTTTGGCACTGATCTCTTTGCCGAGAGGGAAACCGCGGGTTGCTTGGATTTGTGACAGCAAGGTGGTACAATGGGAATGAGGTGATGACAGGATGCAGACAAAGGAAATTCTTTTGAAATTGAGAATACAAAACGGTTGGTCCCAGGAAGATCTGGCGGAAAGAGTCTATGTGACCCGCCAAGCAGTATCCCGCTGGGAAAATGGCGAGACGGTGCCCAATACAGAGACATTGAAGTTGCTGTCTAAATTATTTGATGTTTCAATCAACACTCTCCTGGGCTCACCGCACAGCCTGGTTTGCCAGTGCTGCGGGATGCCCTTGGAGGATCAGGTCATGAGCAGGGAAGCGGACGGTTCCCTCAATGAGGAGTACTGCCAGTGGTGCTATGTGGATGGGCAGTTTGTCTATACAAGCCTTGAACAGCTGATTGATTTTCTGGTGGAACACATGTCTAATGAGCATTGGCCGAAAGATCAGATGCGCGCCTATCTGCAGGGAATGCTGCCGACGCTCCAATACTGGAAGGCTATTGCGCAGGAAAATCTGGAAAAAGAAAAGTAGGAATAAAAGACCCAGGCAGCTTTAGCTTTCTGGGTCTTAGTTCGCTGCATTTTCTAAAGAGGGGTGGCGTTTGACTTTCCGCCGGTTTCCTGTTATGCTGAACCTATCCAAAATCAACCGATAAAGAGCAGAAAGATGAATGGAGGTTTTGTCGATGAAATGCTTTTTAACCAGCAGTCCCTTCCTTCCTGACAGGAGCAGCATTAACCCCGCCAATGGCTTTGCCGACCGGATTAGAGCCAGCGTTCCGTCCCCGTGCAAGGCACTTTTCATCTGCTCGGACCCGGATAGTCACGAGCAGACGGACGGTTTTGCGCAGGCGGTCAGAGCGAACCTGGAAGCGCTGGGTCTGCAGTTTAGCCAATATGCCGTGCTGGATGGCAGAAATGAGGACAAGGCGGGCGAGCTTGTTGGCGGCGCGGAGCTGATTATTTTGGCAGGCGGGCATGTGCCGACCCAGAACCGATTTTTTGTGAAGGTTGGACTCAGGGAATGGATGCGCTCCTTTGACGGTGTCCTGGTGGGCATCAGCGCCGGCACGATGAACAGCGCCGAGGTGGTTTACGCCCAGCCGGAGCTGGAAGGAGAGGCGACCGATCCCAATTACCAGCGCTTTCTGCCCGGCCTTGGTCTGACCAAAAAGATGATCCTCCCGCATTATCAGATGCTCAAGGACGAAGTGCTGGATGGCCTGCGCGTCATGGAGGACATCGCCTACCCGGACAGCCAGGGCCGCCGGTTCTACCTGCTGGTGGACGGGAGCTATCTGTATATCGAAGATGGTAGAGAGGAAGTTTTTGGCGAGGCCCACCTGTTGGCGGATGGGAAGCTGTCGCAGATTTCCAAGCTGGGGGAGTCGGTCCTTCTCTAGCGTTCTTGTTTGCAAAAACGCAACGAAGAAAAGGGGGCAAGCAACGTGGTTTACGGCGCGATCAACCGAAAGGGTGAAGCGTACTACACGGATCTAAACAGGGTGCTGCAGGCGATCGGATATCGGCACAAGGACTACAGCTGGCTGATCACCGACTGTGTTTGCTATCCCCAAAATCCGGCCATAGCTGAAATGCTGGCGCAGGATTACTGTTGGCTGAGCGGCGAACAGCTCAGCGACCTTGTGATGGCGGAAAATTTTCAGTGGATCTGGGCGGACCTGTGCGCCTTCGATAGGGGGATTGCGCTGGCCGAGGTGCTGCAATATGAGCTGCCCCGCGCCGACGGCTACGACGGATTTTGGCAGATGCCGCTGACCATGCAGCATCCGCTGGCAGAAATCGAGATTGTCCCGTGGGACAGTTCGATGACGCTGCTTTTGAGCCGCAGAAAAGATATCGTAGATAATTTTCGCAACTATTATCCCGAGAGCGAAAATCTGGGGGACTATATTAAAAAATCATAGAAGAAAAAGGAGCTGCCTGATTTTCAAATCGGGCAGCTCTTTTTCTGAGTATCAAATCGGAACGCTTTTATTGATAAATAGCTGTAGATTATACAATCTGTATATTTACAGAGACAAATCTCCAGACAGTAAAGAGATAAAATCCAAATCAGTTATTCTATCCCAGTTTCCTGCATGGTGTATTGTTGGAATATTTCCATCAGTTCCTTGTTGATCCAATATTCCCATTCCTCGCCGCTTTCGCAGGTCACCGTTACGGCTTCCTTGGTGGTATTGCTCCACTGAAACTCCGTTACACCCCCTGCCGGCATCAAGACCAAATGTTTGGAGATCGGGTTGTACAGTTCACAGTAGCACCAGCCGATGTTCTGCTCCGTAAGCATTTGCAGCACCGTGTCGTGATAGGCAGCGACAACATTGATGTCCCAGTCCACATTGCTGCCAAAGATGCCGAACTCATTGACCATAAAGCCCACGCCGTATTGGGCAGCAATATCCTGATAAGGTTTGACGTCCGCCTGGTAGATTTCGGCGCTGTCGATCATCCGGTTCTCGCTATTGGTGTAGGTGCCGTCGTCCAGGACGATCAGGGGAAGTGGCTCGCTGCGGTCAGGGTAGTCCATGGTGTCGTGGGGTACCATGACCACTTCCCCCATGGTACCGTTGATCATGATCGTATCCATCATGGCGTAGCCGCCCTCCGAGACCTGGATCTCCACTTCGGTGGTTCCCTGGGGCAGGGTGATTGCAGGAAGCAGACCCTGGTAATGGGTATTTCCGTCCTCTGACGAAGTTCCGCCCGAAATCACAAGCGTTTCCACGGCTTCTCCATTGGCCTGCACCAGGATCTCCGTGCCTTCTAGACCATCTACATGAAGGCTCAATTCAGCTTCAGAAAGGTCTCCCTGTATGATAAGCGGAACAAAACCGTCCTGTACCATGCCCATAGGGAACCAGGGCTGCGGCCAGGAGGGTACGGCGTAGGGATTTTGCTCGGCATATTCATCCCCCGTGGTGGTAATGTACTGGGGATAGTACGGATGACAGCCGATGGCAACACCCAGAGAAGCCACCGTCTCCACCCAGTCCGCATGGGGGTTTCCTTGAAAAGAGTGGAGAAGCACCCGCTGGGCATCCGCAGATCGAACAGAGGTAATCAGTTCTCCCAGTTTAGCGGCTGCGTAGTCAAAATCGGCCCCTTCCCAGGGCTCGATTTCGTTGCTGAGGTCAAAGGTCAGGTATCGGCTGGGAATGCCCGCATAGCGCTGGGCCAGCATGGTCCAGTAATCCTGCACCATGGCCCACTGGGCGTCGTTGGCAGCAATGGATCCGTCCAGTTTTTCGTTGCCGCCTTCATCCAGATAGAAGCTCATGGCAATCTGAATGTGGACGCCGTATTCCATGCCCCAGGCGATCAGCTGATCCAGATCCCGCAGCTCGTTTTCGTTGACCAGGCGGCCATCTTCTGGGTAGTCCGGGAAGCGCAGGGTGGAGAGACTGAAAAAGATCCGTGTAAAATTGAAGCCGTTGTCGGCCAGGAACTTGATGTCCGTCTCCCGGAAGTCGGTGCATCCGGCGCCGATGCCCTCATTTTTACTGCTGCTCAGGCCTACACCCTTCCAGTCGGACGGCAGCTGGGCCTGGGTGACTTCCGGCAGGTCGGTATCGGCGTTCAGCAGGTCATCGGTGATGATGGTCTTGTCGTAGCTCCCCACGTCCGACAGCTGCACGTACGTTCCCTCCGGCTCCAGGATAGCAGGATCCGTTTCACCCAGACGCAGCACGGCACAGATGGCTTCCTCCCGGGTCAGCGGATCCTGGAGGTGAGCGGACTTCCCTTCAAAATCATAGGGATAGATAGCTTGGCCGCTGACTCGGGAGATCAGGATAGCGCAGGTGGAGACACCGCCCCACATATAGTTGCTGTTGCACCACTCGAACCCCATTTCTTCCCAGCTGGGGAAGAGGGGGTAGTCCCAGCTGGGCGTGTCAATCTCTCCAGGCAACTGCTCCGTGATCTGATCCATGATCTGATCTATATCTAAGTGCAAGGAGTCTGCTCCTGGCGCATTTTGACCCATGAGCACCATGGCGTAGGCCGTGGCCAGAATGCCGTCTTCCCGCTGCATTTCCTCGTCGGACTCGGCGGCCAGAGCGATGATCTCCTCCCACTCTCCCAGACGGCTCTCGTCCCAGATGCGGATGAGGTTTGTCAGCATCTGGCTGTACTGCCGGAAGGTGACGGACGCATCATAGTCCCCCTGCAGTCCCTCCGGCACCAGGCCGTATGAAATAGCACGGTCAATTTCCGCGGTCAATCCGTCTGCGTCTTGGCCTGTCTCTATAACACGGTCGGTTTCTTCGGTCAATTCGTCTGCATTTTGGCCTGTTTCTATGGTTGTATCCGGAGGAACATCTGAAGTTGACCCTCCCGCACAGGCAGCAAAAGAAACCAGCATTGCGCTGACGAGCAACAGTGAAATGAGCTTCTTCATATTCATACCTCCTTGTCCGTAAGTGGAATGAACTGCTTCGTATTCTACCTTGTCGTGCCGAGTGCTTCAAGTGGAGCTCTTATTCCCACTCGCCGAGTTAAATCCATTTCTAAACTTTTTTGTATAGGGGATTTAATTCGTCGTGGTTTTATTTGATGCAGATTATCCTTATCCTAAGGTCTATTCGGACTTTTGCTATCAAAAATCTATCCGAGCCATCCTATCAGGGTTTTTGCTTGAGACGGACGATTGGGTGGCTTAGGAGTATTATAGCACTAACAGAGCACTTTGACAATCTTTCCATACACTATTAGGGTATCTCCATCATGAACTTCGATAGGCTGGTATTCAGCATTATCCGAGCAAAGAAAGACCTTTCCATCTTTATGTAGCAGTTTTTTACAGTAAACTTCCCCGTTAAGGAAAAATGCACCACTTATGCCATCAGCTATTTCACTTTGCTTTTTGACAAAGACGGTACTTCCGTTGGGAATATCCGGCTCCATACTGTCACCAGATACATGAAGCGCAAAGTCCCCATCCTCAACATCCGTTTCATATTCTACAAAAGGTATGTTACTATCCAGTATGTTCTCATCTAAACCAGCGGACAAAGGAATATCATATAGATGGATAATCCGCTTTTTCGGATTAGCTATAATATCAAATTCTTCGTTTGTGCGAATGTCTGCCATCCATTTCTGAATCTCATGGATTGCATCCGGAATATGCGATTCGATGTGATCCGGACTTAAGCAGTACATAAAACATAAAACCTCTTTGCAAGTGCGCTGTTTTTCTTCTTCTGAAATAAAACGGTAAAAACTAAGATCGTCTTGCATCGCATAAACACGGGTTTCAAAATGACTTTCTCCATGGAGCACGAGCCGATACATAAGGTTTTCAAAATACCTAGAATGATTGCCCAAACTTTTTATAACCTTCGGGTCAAAAGAGACTTCTGCAATTCCTGTCCCATAAATAAAAGTAGAGAATGCTTCCAATGCTCGTCGCATAGAATTACCAATTGCCAAATCTAACCCCTCGGTATTGCCCATTGCATAGTTAAAAATCATGTGTAGCAAATCACGATATTCATTAATAGACTTTATCGGATCTGACAAAGTTCTCCCTTGCAACTCAAATGATTTACCCTTAACTGACACACCTAGCTTTTGCTTTTTGAAAGACTTCTCCATTTCGTCAGCTATTTTTTGCAAATCAGAAAACGTAGATAAATCGTGTGTCAAAAATAGGATTTTGCTTTTTGCATTACCTTTGATAATTTTATGTGTCTGGTACCTCAAGAAGGAACTTATACCAACTTTGTTTTCAAAATCAAAGCTAGAAATAGGATCATCAATGACCACCAATTCCTCATCCTGATATAGTTTTCCAATATCCTGGTTTGACAATATCTGAGTGAAGAAATAGCATAAGGCAATAATATTTCTCTCGCCTAAGGACACGTTTTTGGGCTTGACATCTTTTCCGTTTGATTTTAAGTAATACTTATTATTCTTCAGCTCGATAGAAAGCCGACCATGCGAAAAAAACACGTAGTCAAGTGCATTGTTTATGTTTTCAATGGCCAGTCCCACATTTGACTTTTTTTGCTCAAGGGCCTTTAAATGCTCTGAGGTTTCATTTACCGCTTTCTGCTTAGTTTGCAGTTTGGCTTCCGCGGCTCTCATTTCGCGCTGCTGCTTCTGGTAATCTCGATACGCTTGCTCTATTTGCAGGTGTGCAATTTTTTTATTGATCAAAACCAACTCTTGCAGAATTGCTTTTCGCTGGCGAATTGCATCCACAAATTTCTGCCGCTTTAACTCAAGCTTACTCAAAAACACATTAAGTCGTTGTATACCGCTCTCTAAGCCTACGGGAGCAATATTTAATGGATTATAAACGCTACTAAGCTTCTGCTGCCGGGCATCTTCATATTGAGCTATCAATTCCTGACAAGCTTTTATTTGCTGCTGAATCACTTTTACCAATTCAGCATCCGAGTCTATAAAATTAGAATAGTCTTCGCTAAACTGAGGAAATGATATTGCAAGCAATTCAGCCTTATGAGCATCTACATCTTTGTTTAACACTTTATTGATGCTATCAATTAAACCACGCCGATATTCTTCATCAATTTCCCGGAAACAATATGGACAGACTGTTGTCGCTTTGTCGCTAAAGTCTCTTTTGGCTGCCTCAACAAAAGACTGCCTTCCATTCTGAATCATTGAAAGGATGAGAGACTCCCGTTCAGTTAACACTGGTTTTTCTGCTGTTTTCGCCAACAACGAGCAAAGTGCTTTTTCAAAGCCATCCGGAAATGTAACTTCACAAACAGGTATCGGATAGGTTGTTGTAGCATCGGCCACCTTATCTAGTAAAGCTTTAGTTTCGTCGAACTTCTGCTGTAATTGCTCTCTTGTTTCGTTAACTAGTATACCGCCAATTTCTTTAATAACTTCTTCTGTCACCTTCAAATTGGCTTTATTACCTTTAATCGCAGAATCTTTTGCCGCCCAATCGCCCTGTAATACTTTTTTGATGCGTGCCAAATGGTAATCAGGGCTAAGTGGATTATGCTTGTTTCCAAATGCTTCTAGCGCCGATTCAGCCGCATCATATTCTCTTTGAGCTGTCGCCAACAGCGCCGCATAGTGATCTATATCCGCTTGTAAATCGACCTGACCTCCCAAAAGGATAATGGTCCCCAACCCATCTGCATCAATCTTTACATTTTCGTCAATGTATTTTTCATTGAACACAAATATCTTGCTTTCGGCAGCCAAAGCAATCGCATTATCGGAGCGGTCAATTAGTGAGGCAGATAATTCTTCAGAAAAAACACCAGAAGCAATCTGAGAAAATCCATCTGAAATTGTGCTCTTGCCGCTTCCGTTTTTGCCATAAACAATGGCAATGCGGTCATTCTCTCCAGGAAAAAAGGAAAGGGGTGTTTCTTTTGCAAAGCAACGACCATTGATTAAGATTCCCTTCACTTTTTCAATCATGGTTCCATCACCTCATCGTACCCTTTATCATTCCTTTTGGCCTCTCAGCCTCTCATACAGCACCGTGCCCACCGTCTCCATGACCTGCCGCATCATGTCAGGATCAGAGAACATCTTCACAAAGAACTCCTCGTTCTGCTCATACCGGGCAGCAGCCATGTTGGGAAAATCCTTCTCGAAGAGTAGCATAAAGGTCTTGCGGTCGTTATTCTGGGCGTAGCTGTG
>ERZ827104.3339-NODE-3339-length-11423-cov-2.677956_pt1 | contig 11423 bp, 11 predicted proteins | sample MGYA00519781_ERZ827104 | MGnify/ENA primary metagenome ERZ827104 (study PRJEB31778, sample SAMEA3449257) | human gut metagenome | biome: human gut; feature: human-associated habitat; material: faeces | place: United Kingdom | collected 2010/2012 ... | reverse complement strand
TGATGCAAAACTATGGTGATTTCCGTGCAGGACAAGCGCAGACTTCCGCTGTTTCCAACTACGAGAAGAAGCATGGACTGAAAGACGGGAAACCAATCGAGAATCCGAAACCAGAACTCCCGAAACCAAACGATCCTCCAAAGCCGCAGGAAACGGACATTGCAAAGATGATTGCCGATGGCATTGAAGCTGGTATCAAGCCTTTTGCCGACAAGCTGGCCAAAATGGAGGAAAATGAAGCGCAGGCACAGCGCAATTCTCAAATTTCAGCTGTGGCGAAGAAGTACGGTATTCCCGAATTTATGCTGAAAGACCGCAACATTCCTGAGAACACGGACTTGGATACTTATTTCAAGGACATGAAGCAGGATATGTCTAACAGCGGCTTCCAGTTCGCTAAAATTCCTGAAACTGCCGAGCAGAAGCAGGAAAAAGAAGCGAGTGAGTTCGCCGAAATGATTGAGGCGGACACAAAATCTATTGTCGAACAACAAAACAAGTAATTTATGTCAGCAGGATTTAAGTACAACATTGAGCCTGAACCGTCAGTCGAGGAACGCTATGACGTTTCTACCGGTGTAAGACGCAGAGGGCCTTACAAGCTGGACACGACCAACCTTGTAGCTGGTTCGTTCCTTCCATCCTTCACGCCGATTGCCGCCGACCTTGTAAAGAAAACCGCTCAGGTGGCTATCCGTGTAGAAGTTTATGAGAAATATACAACCGGCTCCAATACCACGTTGAAAATAAAGAAGAATTCATTGGCTTATGCCGGCATGAATTTGGGTGATGGCACTCATGGAGCCACAGTAAACGCAATTGACAAGTCTGACAAGGCTTTTGATAAACTGACCTTAGCCGCCGACTTCGGCGCTACGCTCAATGCAGGGACAGTTCTCTTTGAGGCAAGTGCATCAGCCGGAACTACCCCAAAAGTAGTGGCGAATTCAGCTTTATACGAAAGAGCCAAGGTGGAGGATGGTATTGTTTTGGTAGCATTGCTTATGCGTGCATTTGAGATTGAACCGACCAAGCTGGCTATGCCTTTCCATGCGAAGGACAAAGAAAATATGCCGCATTTTCAGTTTAACGAATAAAGAAAGGAGGACTAATATATGATGCTAACTATTCATACACTGTTTAACGACCCAAATATCGTAAACGCCGTTATCCAGCGTGTCCTTCAGACAAGAAAGGACACTATCTACTGGCAGCAGTACCTAGATTTCCGTAGAACTACCACCCGAGTATTCAAAGACTACATCGGTCAGGTTACCGGAGTGATGGCCGGTTCCATTAACTCACGATACGGCGAGAAGCCTATCCGTGAACGCCGGAATATCGGTTCGGGATATGGAGAAATTGCCTATTTGGGAGATCGCTACCAGATTTCAATCGATCGTTTGTCCGAACTTCAGGACTTGATTGATAAGTTTAACGAAGCCAAGACTGCCGACCAAGTTGCCGCCATGCAAGACATCGTGAACTTCATCTACGACGATTATCGTCAGGTACTCCTTGCCGCTCACAAGCGCATGGACATCGTTGTCGGTTCTTTGTTGATGACAGGAAAGGCCCAAGTGAAGAACAAGGACGACAACGCTGCCGGTATCGACTTGCTGGACATCGAACTTCCGTTCAAGTTCATCACTCCAGAAGCTGGAGATAAGGCCAACTTCATTACTTATCTGCAACAGAAGATAAATGAATTGAGATCCGTTTACGGTACATTCCCGAAGATGATTATGTCACGGGGAACATTCGTGAAAAACATTATCGGCTCTGCTGAGTTCGGTGACAAGTTCAAGATGCAGCTCTCAGGTAACGAAATGTATCTCTCTACCGGATTGATTACATCCCAACTGGCTTCTTCTATCTTTACAGGCATTGGGCTTCCAGCCATTGAGATTAAGGAAGATTATGTTATGGATCAGACCGGAAAAAACGTACAGATTTACGCAGATGACCGTATCACTCTTCTTCCACAGGATAAGATTGGTTATATGCGCTTCCATACTCCATATGAAGCTGTGGACGGTGTACCGGGACGTAACTACAGTCAAGCCGACGGAGACATGCTTATTTCCGGATATAAGGACAGCAACGGCCGCTATTTGGAATACACCGCCGAGTGGGTTCCTCAGATTACGAATCCGAATCTGATTGTGAACTTTGATTTGACTACCATGAACGCATGACAGTAAATGACTACATATCACAGAAGTTCCAGACCTTCGGCATTAACTTGTCGGAGGCTGACCTTTTGGAGATAGGTCTGTCTTCAGAAATAAGCGGAGAGGATGAGATGGGCCCGTCAAACATCGGACTTGTGTCGGTGGCAATGGCGAAGTTCATCCCCTCTCTATTACTCCGTGCCACTTCCATCAGCGAGAACGGTTTCTCTATGTCCTGGAATACTCAGGGTTTGAAGGAATATTACTCTTTCTTGTGCAAAAAGTACGGTCTTGAAGACACGCTGTCAGATAAACCTAAAGTCAGATTCCTATGATATTCGCTCCACATACATTACAGGTTAAAGTCATCACTCAGATGGACACGGACGAGTTCGGCCGGCCTATTTCCGGAACTGGTGGAGAAAGCTGGCAGGACATGTGTAAATGCCGGTGTGACGATAACTCCACCAAGGAGTTTACTTCAGAGAACGGCGAAGTGTACCGACCAAATTATCACGTAGTCTGTGAGAAGAGAATTTTCCTGAAGGCTGGTGATGAAGTCAGATGTATGGACGGCGAGAATATCAGGGGAGCTGGCAAGGTTTACATGGTAAAAAATACGAATTATTTTGGTTACTCAGAAATATGGCTGTAAAGTTTGATTTTTCGGATGTTGATAGCTTTTTCGACCAAGGTTATGCCGAGGTGAAAGCTGTTGAAGAGAAGGTCGGCAAAGAGGCTGTCGATTATGCAGTAGAGCATGGAAGCTATCAGAACCGGACCGGAACTCTCCGTAAGTCAAACAAGTATTCAGTTCAAGATGACGGACTAGAGTTAAGGAATGAAGCCGAATACGCTTCGTTTGTGGAATCAAAAGGCTACGAAGTCCTGACTGGTGCAGCCCTATTTGCTGAGAAACGATTGAAGGAGGAAATAAAATGATAGTAACCACTGACATAGCGAACATACTTTACCGTGATTGCCAGCCTTTCGGAATTGACATTGTTCCCCATGGAAAGAAGATGACTGGGGCGATGAAATCAGAAAGGATTGTCATTCATGCTAAGAAGCAGCACCCGGAGACGTACTGGAAGAAGTCTTTCGTTGAGGTGAACCTTTGCGTACCTGATCTGAAGGAAGGTGAAGCCAACACCATTCGGCTGAACGAACTCGAGAAACAGGCTCAAGGACTATTTGACGGTGTAACCGGACGCTATGATGGTACCACCTATCATTATTCTATCGAATCAATCGGGACAGAGGAGGACACAGCCTTAAAGTGTCATTATGTGAATGTAAGAATTTTGTTTGAAGTTTTAAATGTGAAATAACATGGCAGAAGCAAAGAAAATCACCGCCGTGAATATCAAGAAACTTTGGTATGGCGAGACAAGTGCTATAGCAGAAGATTTGACCGGAAAGGCTTTGTACACTCTTTTGCAGGGTGAAACCTTGAAAGAGGTAAAGAATATCCATCAGGATACGTGGACGCTCGAAGAAGCGGAAGCGAGCCGAACGAATTACAAGAACCAGCTCACAGGTCAGACCTATCGTAGCGACAAGGAAATGGGCGACGTGACCGTCAACTTTACTATTGGTGAATACGACTATCCGACGAAGAAAGACCTCATGGGAGGTGATGTCATCAACACTGATAAGGGTTGGAAGCGTGCAAGAGGTAAGGTGAACATCGAAAAGTTGATTGTTGCCCTGACCGAAGACGACCAGTATTGCGTCATTCCTCGCTCCGACATCGGTGCCCGCGAAGCTACTACCGATAAGGCCATTGGACTACCGGTGAGTGCTGTAGAACTGGAGCCGAAAGACTCGGCTATCGCTCCTGAATACTGGTTTGATTCCGAAGAGGTAACAGCTGGTGTGTAATGCCTATCCAATAGGTAGAGATTGTATTCCATAACAGGGGTGGGCTTTATGGCTTCACCCCTTAATTTTTATCTTTTATCAGAATGAATCAAGGAGCAAAAATCATATCAGAATCCATTATTGGCAGTGATTTCAGGACGGTGTTTGTCGCCGGTAAAGCCTACACGGTTTATCCTCCAACGATCCACAAACTTGCCGGAGCCATTTCCCATCTGTCAGGCATACAAGAGGCCGAAAACTTGAAAAATGTTCTGCTCTCCTTGGGAGAAAGCGAGGCTTATAGTAAGGCTCTCTCCTGGCTGATAGCTGGTGACGAAAGTCTGAGAGAAGAACTGGCAAAAGGAACATATGAAGAGAATGTGAACGCATTGGATGAAGCACTCTCTATGATAGACTCAAAGGTTTTTCTCAAAGCTGTCAGCTTGGCGAGGAACGTAAGCCTGCTGGCAGCGAAGCCGAGGTTGTAGGAAATGATACTCTTTTGGGACAGATAGCGTCGTTCATGGAAAATCTGCATCTGTCATACCGGGAAGTGGTTTATGAGATACCATACAGGAATTTAGTATTAATGCAGCGTGACAAGCTCCATACCGTTACCGGGACGAAGGTTACAAAGGTGAAGGGTAAGGACATGGCTTCACGCAGAAGAAGAAACAAGAAATAGATATGGCTACACTATACTTTAAAGTCAGTTCAGATTATGATGAGGTTATCCGTCTGAGGAAGGAATGTGAGAAGTTGGAAGCCCAACTCAAAAAGATGGACGTAAACAAATCCCCCGCAGCCGCCAAGGCGTTGGAGACTCAACTGGCATCTGCTCGCCAACAGATGATGGGGCTTGTAACCGAAGCGGCAAAAGCCGGTGCGGTGATGGAGAATGATTTGAAGAAGAAACTTAATTCCGCGTCAAAAGCTTCCGATGAACTGACAGAGGAAATCATCAAACAGAGAAAAATTATCCGTGATACTCAGGATGATGTCAGACGACTGTCTGATGAATATTCAAAGATGGGTAAGTATTCTCCTAATTCAAAAGCTAAATTGGCTGAATTGAATACGGCTAAAGCAGCTTTGAACGAGCAGAGATATTCCCTTGGCGAGTTACAGGACCAACAGGCCAGGAACAGGCTAGAAGTACGGAAACTGACAAGGGAATATAAGGAGTTTGCCAGTGGAACAAACAACGCTGATGAGATAGTAAAATCCTTGACGGATTCTTTAAAGCGTACAGCTGCTGAAATCGGTGGACTGATGGCGATAAAGAAATTCGGATCCGATGTGATTGAAGCAACTGGAAAGATGCAGCAGCTACAGGTAGCTCTTTCAACTATCCTTCAGGACAAGTCAAAGGCAGATGCCTTATTAGCTGAAATTACAGAATTTGCTAAGAAAACTCCTTTCAACTTGGATGATGTGGCAACTGGAGCTAAGCAGTTATTAGCTTATGGTTCATCAGCCAATACAGTAGTGGATGAACTTTCCATGCTTGGTGATGTGGCAAGCGGTTTGCAAATACCATTAGGCTCATTAATTTATTTATATGGAACATTAAGAGTGCAAGGGCGTGCGTACTGGCGAGATATACAACAATTTCAGGGACGAGGTGTGAATATTGTTGAAGAAATGGCTAAAAATCTTGGAGTAACACAAGATCAGATAAAAAAACTTGTTGAAGAGGGTAAAATCGGATTTAAAGATGTTGAAAAGGCTTTCCAAAGTATGACAAGTGAAGGTGGAAAGTTCAACAATATGCTTGAAAACTCCGCTGGTACATGGCCGCAAAGGATAGCAAATATAGAAGATACTCTTTTCACAAAGATGAATGAGTTCGGGAACAAGTACAAGGAAGTTTTCGAATTCGGTATTGGTACAGCCGAAGATTTGGTGGAAAGCCTTGATGACGTATTGTCTGTCATGGGCGGACTGATTGCTGCTTATGGAACGTATAAAGCCGCACTAATAGCAGCAGCCGTAGCGCAGAAGGCGGTCGGATTCGTTGAAAGTATCCGTCTGATTGCAATGTACAGAAAGGAATTGGGACTGGCCACCGCGGCACAACAGGCTTTCAATGTCGCTTCGAAATCCAATGTATATGTCACTCTATTGGCAGCGCTTGTTGGAATAGGTACGGCAGTTTATATGTTCACCAAGAGAACCAATGAAGCCACTGCAGCGCAGGAGACACTTAATTCGGTGAACAAGAAGGCTGATGAGGAATTTTCCAAGCAGGTGGCAACGGTTGATAGGTTATCCAGCGTCTTGAAAAGTGAAACTTCGTCCCTTGACCAGAAGAAGAAAGCCTTGTCTGATTTGCAGGCCATCATCCCATCTTACAATGCCAGTCTTGATGAAGAGGGCCGACTGATAAACAACAACACCGAGGCCATTAAATCCTATCTGACGCAACTGGAAAAGCAGATACGGATGAAGGCTGCTCAGGAAGAACTAGAGGAGCTGTATCGCAAAAAACGGACTCAAGAAAAGCAACAGAAAATTGCTACGGATAATTACAATGAGGCAAAATCCTTATACAATTCATCCGTAACAATGACTGGAAGCGCATTACAGAACAGAGGGATCAATACAGGTGTGGCCGTATTCTCCCAGAATAGTACAGTAAACAATCAGCTCAAAGACAGAGCGAATAAGGCCAAGGAAGAATTGGATTCCGTAAACAAGGAATTAGGAGAAACGGTTTCTGTCATCACAGAACTGGAAAAAGAAATTGAGAAATCGTCTTTATCCGATAATAAAGAATCCCCACAGTCTTCCATATCCAAAGAAGTAGAAAATGCCACCAAACGTATCAAAACGCTCAAACAAGAAATTGCCGACCTTCGTAGCGGAAAATTGCAGGCTGAAGCCGGTAAGTCTGTAGAATCTGCTATCAAGGCAAAGGAGAAAGAGTTGCAGAGTGTAGAAAAGACGTTGGAAACACTTACCGGCGTCAGGAACAAGGATGTGTCAAGAGAAAACGCGACAACATCAGCCGGAGGGAAACTTTCAGACTTGGAACGTAAACAGGCATTAGAACGTGCAAAAGAAGCTGTAGACTTAGAAAATCAGGTTGAACAGGCACGCATTAGTGCTATGGCCGATGGAAGTGAGAAGATACTTGCACAACGTGAATTTGATAACAAGAAGGAATTGCAAGCTATTGACAGGGCTAAAGAAGAGTATATCCAAAAGGAAGTACAGCGGCAGAAAGAAATATTTGAAGCTACGGAAGAATTAAAGGCAAAACAAAACCCAAAGTATAAAAAGAAAAGTTTTGATTCATCCTCTGTTACTGTTGACATTTCCATGTTTGACAGTATTTACGATAATACGAAGAATAAGCAAGTAAACGACCGGATCAAGGATGAAGCAGAAGCTAACGAACGCTACCTGAAAAACTACGGCACGTTCCTGCAAAAAAAACAGGCAATTACCGATGAATACACCCGTAAAATTTCGGAAGCCACTACTCAGGGAGATAAGGACATACTCCAGAAAGAAATGGAGAAGGCTCTTTCCTCCCTTGATCTTGAAAAACTGAGGCAAGGCATCAACTGGGAACTTGTCTTCGGTGACTTGGATAAGGTATCTAAAGAGTCCTTGAACAAAGTGAAGCAGCAGCTTAGAGATTTTAAGAACTCGGATGAGTATAAGAATATGGCCGTTGACCAGAAGAAGGTCATTGACGAGGCGTTGAACAACATTCAATCAACCCTTATTGACAAAGGCGGATTGCTGGCCGACTTACCTGAACAGTTAAGCGAACTGGCTAAGGCTCAGGAGGAACTGGCACAAGCTCAGGAAGAATATAATGAAGCCATGAAGAATGGTACGGATGCACAAAAGGAAGCTGCTACAAAAAAGCTGAACGATGCCCAGAAGAAGCAGCAGAACGCTCAGACCAATGTGCAGAAGTCAACGGATAAGGCAACAAATAATATCGTAACATTGTCTAATGCAATTACACAGCTTGGCTCCAACTCTGAAATGTCTCTTTCCCAAATCGGTAGTCTCGCAGGAAGCATAGCTGACGTGTTTTCAGAGGTGGGTAGTAAAGTTGGTGGAATAATTGGAGCAGCATTTTCTTTAATGGATGCAATCAGTTCACAAGGATTAGAGAACTTCAATAAAAATCTGACTAAAAATGTATTTGGAGTAGTCCGTGAGGTATTAGAGTTTGGAACTTTTGGATTACTTGATTTAGGGGGAGATAGTGATAAAACTCTTCATTCTGATATTGAATTACTTACACAGTCAAATGAAGATTTAAAATCTGCTTTGGATAATTTGGCAGAGAAAATGGACGAAAGTGCTGTTGCTGATGCTTCTGGAATATACGAGCAGCAGAAGAAAGATATAGAAGCACAGATTGCCAATACGCAGCAAATGATGAGAAGGTCTGGCGCTGCATACAGCAACGGTTTCCTTGGAATTGGAGGTACACATTCTAGTAACAAAAGAGTCAATGACGCAATGTCTGCTGAAGATTGGAAACGTGTCAGTGAAGCTGCTGGAGTTTCGGTGACAAGTGCCAGCGATTTTTGGAACCTGACCAGTGAGCAGATGTACAACGTGGCCAACAACGCCACTGATCTCTATTCAAAAATCAAGCAATATGCCGACGATGGATATGAGAACGCTTCGCAGTATATGGACAGCTACATTGAATACTGGAAGCAGCTCGATGAACTGGAAGATACTTACCGCGAAAAGCTGACCGACACCTCGTTCGACACTATTCGAGATGAGTTCAAAAACCAATTACTTGACATGGAGTCAGATGTAGAGGATTTTGCGGAAGATTTCGAGAAGATGATGCAGCAGGCAGTGGTTGAGAGCATGATGTCAGATACCTATGCAAATCGTTTGAAAGAATGGTATAAGAGCTTCGCAACCTCGATGACGGACGGTACTTTGTCCAGTTCCGAACAAAGTAATCTCAAATTACAATGGGACCAGATGGTAAGTGATGCCTTAGCTGAGCGTAACGCCATCATGCAGGCTATGGGATGGGAAGGTTCTTCCTCCGAGCAGCAGTCGGCCTCCAGCCGTGGATTCGGTACGGAAATGACGCACGAGGATGCCGGAGAACTGAGCGGACGGTTCACTGCCGTGTATGAGTCTAATCTTCGCATTGAGACAGCAGCACAGCAACAGACATTGGCCATTACGGAACTGCGAGGTTCCATCAGTTCCTTGATAGTGCAAGCAAATGGGCTATACAACATCGCAGACGAAACACGTACCATTTTGGCTAATTCCTATTTGGAGTTGCAGCAAATCAGAGAGAATACAGAAGATTCAGCCAAATACCTGAAAGATATAAAGGCTGACATCGCCGAGGTGAAACATAATACAGCAAGACTATGACAGGAGATTTATTTATCAATGGGAAAGATGCATGGGGCACATGGGGTGTCCGCATGGGCGACGGTTTTCTCGATGCAATCGACGGATTCAATGAGATGAAAGACTATATTGAGGATGAAAGCCGACTGGAACATGGCAAACGTGATTACTGACAACGCAAAAGTAGACTCACGAGAAATCACTCTCCAGTTTACGATCGAGGGAAATTCAGAAAACGATTACCGAACAAAGAAAAAAGCTTTTCAGACAGAACTGGAGAAAGGAGCAGTGAATATCAAAGTGCCGGTACTCGGAAATGAGGTTTACAAGCTGGTTTACCTGGGTAAAAGTGTTTCATACGGGTTGAGTTTGGACCGCTGTTTCGGCAAGGTTTCAAGTAAATTTGAAGAACCAAATCCTATGGACAGAAGCGAATAACGAACATTCCTCTTATTGTTTCAAATGGAAGTCCTGATTTTTAGGGCTTCCATTTTCTATTTATGAACTTTGGGGATATGATAGACATTAAAGACATATCAGGTAAAACAAGACTTTCCATCCCTATTAATAAGGGAGCTAAAGGAAAGTTCACTCTGATGAAGGAAGACTATATAATTCTTCCTTTTTCGGTTGCTAAGCCTGTGCAATTTAAACTTGGTGATTATGTAGATTTATCCGGTGTCCTTGATGAATCATTAGGTGGAAAGCTGGCGAAAATCTATGAGATAACTGACCTTCAGAAGCCTACTTACAACACTTCAACTGGCGGCTATGATTATAATCTCCAGATGAACGCCTATTACTGGAAGTGGAAGAATAAAATATTTAAATACACTCCGGAACATGCAGGAAATGAAGCATCCTGGTCGCTTACAGCAGCCCTTGATGTGCAGCTCGGAGTGTTCCTTCGTAATCTGAAAGCCTTAGGATATACTTACCGTGGGGCAGACTTTACTTTCAGCATAGACGATACTGTTGAGAATAAGGCTGTGGCGATGACCTACGACAACATGAATTTGTTGGATGCTCTGTTCTCGATGGCGGGTGAGGATAAGTGGAACTGCGATTGCTGGATAACGGACAACGTGATACATTTTGGGCGAAATGAGTTCGGAGATGCCGTTAAAATTGAGCGTGGTGTCGAAGCGTCGTCTATCACCCGCAGCGAAAGCCAGGGCACTTATGCCACCCGCATCTATGCGTTTGGCTCAACAAAGAATATCCCTACGAACTATCGGCCAACTGACGAGCAGGCAGTGGTGAACGGCATAGTTCAGAAACGACTTATGCTTCCGGCTGACACTCCCTATATTGATGCATACGAGAGTATGTCGCAGGAAGAAGCCATCGAGGACGTGGTGGTATTTGATGATGTCTATCCCCGGCGTGTTGGCACTTTATCAGACGTACATACACGAACCGAAGAAGTGGAGAATGAGGACGGTACAAAAGAAACTATTACGTACTATCGCTATAAGGATACTGGGTTAGAGTTCAAGGAAGAGTATATTCTTGAAGGTGAAGAATTGAAAATTCAGTTTCAGTCAGGGAAGCTGAATGGTATGGAGTTTGGCGTAATCTTCAATCCCAAGCCGAAAGATGAAAGTCGGGGAGATCAACTTTGGGAGATTGTCCGCAATGAAGATTATGGCCGACCATTACCGGATGATATGATGTATCCTGCCAACGGCGATGAATATATTCTTTCAGGTTTTGATATCCAACTGGTGTCCGACCAGTATATTCCAGAAGCCGAGCAGGAACTGAAGGGAAAGGCGCAGAAGTACGCCGATAAGGTAAAAAAGGATGACGGTACCTATCCGACTACCCTAAGAAGCTCATGGGTTAAAGAGAATTTGATTTCACGAACTTTCGAATTTGGTCAACGTATCAATCTCGTAGATGATACATATTTTGAAAATGGGCGCATTTCACGTGTCTTGGGATGGGAAATGAATCTTGATATTCCGTGGGATTCTCCAGTTTACACGATTGGGGAAAGTATGCCTTATTCACGCA
>ERZ827104.3337-NODE-3337-length-11429-cov-5.458326_pt1 | contig 11429 bp, 9 predicted proteins | sample MGYA00519781_ERZ827104 | MGnify/ENA primary metagenome ERZ827104 (study PRJEB31778, sample SAMEA3449257) | human gut metagenome | biome: human gut; feature: human-associated habitat; material: faeces | place: United Kingdom | collected 2010/2012 ... | reverse complement strand
AAACAGTACTACCGAATGGCACTTTAGTTATACTGAAACCGCATTCGGTGGGTATATCTCCGCAAACAGTACTACTGAATGGCACTTTAGGCATACTCTTTCGGGATTTAGTTATACCGAATGGCGTTTTAGGCATACTGTTTTGTTTCCTGCCTTTTCCTCCGCCGCATTCTCCGCTTATCCTGAGTAAAGACTCCTTTTCCACGGTCAACTAACAAAAGTGTCATTAGCATTGACTTAATAGCAAAAAGCGCGTATAATACTTGTAGTGACCTTTTTAGAGAATGGAGGTGAAAGCTTTAGAATGAAAACGAAAGAAAAGTGCGTTACTCGAGTTCTTCGCCAGGAAGAGCGCTACAAAAGTGACATCGAATACCGGGCCTATGGTTTTCCATCGGAAGTCCTTAGCCTGACACCGGATGATTTTGGCCGTCCGCTTACTGTCACCCTAATGGAGAAAACTTATGCCAAGAACAACAACTTGAATTGCTACTTTGAACTTACTGATGATAAACTCGGTGCGCACAAGATTATCTTGACCACAACTCCTCTTCGAAATTACAAGCCCATCCATAGTAACATCGACATGCGCAAGGTCCCGCTTGGAACCACCATGACGATTACACTTGGTGAAGGCAAACATGAATATATCGTATGGCTTAGAGCCACTTTGAAGAAATAATGTAACATAATAAAAAGCCCGCAAGCCGGTAGTTGATGCTACCTTGCCTGCGGGTTGTTTTTTTGCCTTTTAGATGTTCTGCTTGTGGGAGGGATATCTGGTTCGTGTCTTTTGAAGGGCCTCCACGCTCTCACGGGACTGCTGGTAATTCTCAGTAGTGAAGCCAGTCACCTTGGACGAGGTTATCATCATAGCCACCGCCACCACGGAAGATATCGATGGCTTCAAAGAGGACCTCGGAGACTTTATCGTCGGTATCAACAAAGAGTGTTGCGGGTTCTGATTCCGGGAAAGTCAGACCATAAAGGAGGTTAAGAGCCAACGCATAGCATTTCTTGCCGAAAGAGGTCATCCAAGAATCACGGAGCGCATTCTTGCGGAGTTCCCCATCTACGAGCACATCACTGATATGGGAACGCAAGGTATCGTCTGCACCAAGTAAATAGTAGATGCAGTCAGTCTGCTTATCGCCGCTGACCATATCCGCGAAATACTCACGATGTTCGTCACTCATAAATACGAGATTCATAGTCTTCTCCCCTTCCCTGCTTTTATTTTGCTGCTACATTCAAGCTCCTGCACACTGGATTGTTGAGCAACATTCCCATCACGATATAGCGGTAGGACTTTACTCGCCCGCTTTCAATAGTCGTAGCGATACGCTGCTTCTTGGCAATCTCCTGCATAAGCTCTATTTGGGCATTGGTAAAATACAACGACACTTGCGGGTACTGCTTATCATCAAGACTTGTGCCGATGTATGCTTCTATGTCTTTCAACGGCGGGAAGATATAGAAAGTGTCTCGACTTGCGGTTATAGCAGACACTTTTTCATGGTATTCTTTCGTATCGGCCATAACGCAGTTGTCCGCACCTACCTTCATCATCTTTGCGAGTTCCTCCTGCAAGATGAGATTTGTCATCGTGCCAACCCTTAGTCCCTCGCCTGCTGCTTCAGTCACTACTGCTTCTCTCACGCGCATTCCGAGGCGCATATTCACTTTAACTTTTTCTTCGCTCATAATACACCTTTGCCTGCGAACAGACTTAGTTTGCGGAACTTTCAATCATGTCTCGGAGTTGCGTCGCTTTTTCAATCAGCTTGTTCAGAGTTTCGATATCCTGCTTTCGCTCGTCCTCAGTCATATCTTTCAGATGCTTCTTATAGTTTTTGTTATCAAGAGCACCTTTGTCCACTTTATCAACAACATCTTTCAGACGACGCTGGACAAAAGACATCCGCTGCGTCTTTACCTTTTTGTCAGCCTTTGCTTCTTCTTTTGCCACAGCCGCAGCGATTTCCATTTCCTTTACGGCTTCGTTGTCTCTGGCTCCAACAGCCTCGGCGACTGCATCGCATTGCTGCTGGAAACCGGCGAGCTTGCTCTCGAAGTTCTGGTATGCGGCATTGAGCAATTCTTCTGCTGTGTTGCCATCCTTTTCCTTGACGGTTTCTTCGATGTCTTCACGGAAAGCATTCTTTACGAGCTGGCGCTGCTCTGCGAGATAGCTGCTCTCGGTATCTTCATCATGACAGTCAACTGCAAAAAGACGAGCAAAGCAATCAGCAATCTTCTGCTGCTGGTCCGGTTCAAGGCGCACATAGTTATCGCACTCGGCGCGGGTCAGTTGTTTGCGGTTCAGCATTTCACGCAGAGCCGCATTGAATTTTTCTTCATCCTCAACGCGCAGGTCCTTATCCATGTTCTTGGTCGCGTCAGGTGCAAGTGTTTTTATAGCTTTCTTGGCATCGGCTTCCGTCATGTTGTACGGCTCAAGCTGCAAAAACTTTACGAAATTGGCAATTGCCTTTCTGCGAATTGCTTCATCTGCAAAGCCACCGCGCACCTGCAAGTTTGCCGAGTAAAGCAGGACCTTCTTCTCATTTTCAGTAAGGTCACTGGTTACGACATGGCAGTTGCGAATCGTATTCCAGTTTGCATTACCCTTTTCAGCAAGAGATTTGATAGCAAGATAGCGGCGTTCCCCGGACAGAAGTACATACTTTGTTTTCCCGTCTACTACCTGCGGAAAGACAACCAAATTGTGCATTAAGCCATTTCGGTCAATATCCTCGGCAAGCGTTTTGATGTCTTCTTCGGTATCTGCCTGTCTAAAAATCGAATTGTCGGGGTTAGCCTCGATGTCGCTAAGCAAGATATCCTTAGATGCGTATTCTATGTTTTTCTTAACGCCTGCCATTGCATTAAGCATAGCAGCACCGGCTTCACCGTTGTTTTCATTGATTTTGTTGACTACCGCGTCTGTTGGCAGTGCCCGCTTTTCAATCGGCTTTCTTTTTGCTCCTGCTTTCTTCATTCCCATCTTACTTCACCTCCAAGCGCTTCTTGAGCTCTTCATATGCTTTGACATATGCTTTTGCTACTGGCTGCGTTTTTGCCATATAGCAAACTGGCTGACAAAGAGAAATCGATGTCTTAACAGTCTTGCTGCTAGGAATTACAACGCTGAATAATGAAGAGCCAAGAACTTCCTCGTAATGTCCCTGAATCTTCTTTTCTGTGGCCGCGTTCTTATCAAAGTTCACCAGCAATACCCCTGCTCCTTTCAAGTGTGAGTTGGGGCTCTTTTGCATGTTGATGCACTCAGAGTAAAGACGGAAAGCAGATTCTTCGGAATTATCATCGCAACAAGCGGGAATCAATACATAATCCGCAGCAAAAAGAGCATTGGACAGCAAGAGGCTATCACGCGTTGGCTGCGTATCAATAACGATAAAGTCATAGTCATCACGCACTTGATTTGCGAAGTAATACAAGAACTCGCCTTTTGCTTTTACTTTTCGTGGGTTTCCTTCCGGCAAGTCTGCTGCATCCTGCATCAGGGTTATCATACGGTCACTAATCCGAGTTGTTTGATAGTCACAAGGAATCATATCGACATTCTCGTATTCAGTTTCCCAGATGAAGTCTTTTGTTTGACGCCATTTGTAAGCATCGAACATATCATACAGGGATTTTCCATATAGTTCTTCACTCTCAATGGTCTTACCGCTGAGAGCTTTTGTGAGATTCCCCTGAGGGTCTGTGTCAATGCAAAGAACTCTCTTGCCCTCATCGCCCATCAGGTACGCAAGGTTGGAGGCCGTGACTGTCTTTCCCGTGCCGCCTTTCTCTATCGCAATGGTAATAATTTTTGCAGCCATATATGTGTCCTCATTTCGGTGTTGTAGGATAAATCAAAATATCCTGTTGCTATATTTTTATATTAAAAGCAAGAAACGCAATCAAATGGCTTGCGCCCTGCTTTTTGACTTGCTGTATTGGTCAGGCTTCAAGTTCACCCATAAATCACTCATCAAACAACGGACAAAGCTCTAATCCGCCATCACACTTTAACAGACGGCGGAAAGCTTCACGGTGAATGCAATCCTTGCGGTCGCACTTGCTGCATTCATCTCAACATCGCCGATAATGATAGAGCAATCGTAGTCGTGGGAACGGGAGTTCAGAAGTTCTTGGAAAGTCATTGTATGCACCTCATTGTTGTTTTTTAAGCACTGTTTCCAGCGAATGAGATTCTTTTATTTCGATTTTAGGTGAGGTGCAGAGTCAAAATATTCTGTTGCTGTTACTGTAATTATTATACTACCATTATCAGTGATGTCAACATATTTTACACTTTTCGTTTTCTTTTGCAGTCCATTGCGCAGTACTTTTGGCTGGCACTTTCAAAATCAAATTTTCCTGTTGCTATTGCCTTCTTTTTCGTTCTGGACCGTGCGTTCGGGCCGCACGGTTGACGGATACCGAAGAGCGCACGCCGCATCTATAACTGTAAGGCTCAGGCGAAGGCTTACTCAAAATATTCTGTTGCTGTCATAAACAAATAACAGCAGGGAATAGCTTCGTTTCCGTGTTCTTGTTATTACGCACTTGCACCCTCTCAGTGAACAAAAAAAGAAACCCACCGATTCCGGCAGGCTTCTGCTTAATACTATCAGTTGTCAAATACGGACATATCGAACTTGAAGGCATCATTCAGTCCACTGTCTGGGTTGAGGCTCTTCCATTTCATTTGTCCATCTGCTATCAGCGATGTGCTGTTCTCAATCGTTTCGTTATAAACAACAGCCCTATAATACTGCGCAGATTTATCTACTCCATTCGGGGCGTTTGCCACATTCTTCTTGTGGATGTTGATAACCTTTAAGCCCAGACCAAGAGCCCATGTACGCAGCCCGTTGTTGTCAGCGCTGATGCGCTTCAAGCATGCCAGCATATCCTCGGCTTCATCGCGGCGTTTTTCGTTCGTTAGAATCTTCGAGGTATATGTAAAGATATCATTCAGAGAATTTTTCTCTTCTGCTGTCAGCTTGTCCTCGTAGGTTGGGAACTCTGCCATGCTCTTGATAATGCCAATCAGTGAACGCCACTTCTTGCGCCATTCTTCGGAGCAGACATTTTCGGGAAACTCCGGAATTATATTCTGTTGCTGTACTGGCGCTTTTTCGTCAGATGCGGCCTTTGCTTTCTTTGAGTGGGCTTTGGCTTTGGGGATAACTTCGGTATCCGGTATCTGCGCATCGTGCTTAGCCCGGACGAACTCCATTTCTTCCTTGCTCTTGTACTTGATGAAAATATAGAGATACTTGAATTTCCGTTCGCCTTTTTCTCTCACCGGGACACAGTCAAACCAAATATCTGTCAACTGGTTTATTTCTTCTTTCACCGGGGCGAGGACATTGCGTTGAAATTCGCCATAAGTTTTATATTTTTCAGAGAGAGGCTTTTCTCGATTGTATTTATCAGCGTCTTTCTTTTTGCTTTTATAGTTTTCTCGTTCGTCTGTTCTCGGAGCGGATAGCAAACCCTTGAACTCGTCCATGTCGAACTTTTTGTACTTAAAGCCGGAAAGGTCTGTCATACCTTTAATGAATTCTGCCAATTTGCCATTGTCTTTGTTCTTTTCAAGCAAGTCAGAGAAATCAGGTCTGTCATGATATTTTCTTCGCATGTCTGCGGTCACTGGCTCAAAGACAAGACCATTGTTGTACCCGTAATTGCGGTTTCCGTTATCGTAAGAAAGGATAATCTCATAGATGCGCATAGAATAGGTTGAACGCATCATCAAAAGGTAATCGATGTTATAGCTCGTATAGTTGCTCGTCAGCTGCGCAATATCTTTCCAAATATCCGGATTGAATTTCATCCGAATCTCGCGTTTATCCAGGTCAATCTCAGTGCCTCTGTCAAGCCAAAAGAATTGCTTGTAAACATTATCCGGCCCATCTTTTCTTCTCCAAAACGAACGAGTGCCAAGATTCTCCACTGTGTCCTTCAGATAGAGAGAATACGACTTGTCCATCATTTTAACGCCGGTCAGCTTAGCAAACTCTTGGAAAGAGATACTGTACACCTTGGAAGCATCCAAATCGTGCTTTTGGTCGATTTTACTCATCAGCAAGAACAGCAGCTTCTGTTCCGTACGGGGAAGGGAATACTTGGTTCTTTGAATCAGGTTGTTACTTTTGGTAACGGTAGAACCCATTCCATAAGGCATCAGCTCACGCTTTTCGATGGCAGCTTTTTTCTCCTTGGCCTCTTCGTCTGAAAGGACTTCGCCGACGATAGCTTCGGTATTTTCTTCGCTTGCGGGTTTCTTTTTACTCATAATCGGCATCAAACCGTAGCACTCGATACATTGCGATATGCCGTTGGTTTTTCCTTTCTCAACCGTCAATTTCAAACGGGTACACTACAGACATTCTACTGTACTAATGATACAATATCTTTGCTGTAAAGTCAACATTGTATCTCCGTGAAGCAATAGCACAACAACTTTTTTCCCTCTCATTTTTTACCCCATAATTATAGATTTATATCTTTATTATTTATCTATATTATTATATATAGAAGAACATGACATTTTTTCAGGGAAGCAAGGAGGGTAATTCCTGTGAGCCATGAGAGAAATTCCGTTTACGAATGAGAGCAATACACGCAAGCCAGGAGATTTCTTCAGGGCAAAATTTCTTTTTTGTCTCTGAAAAAATCTCCTTTTTCGCTGGAAAAAATCTCATGGGTAAGAATTCACTCGCCAAAGCAGCTTGCGATTAAGTATTTCGTCCAGTAGATGTCTTAACCATAGAGTAGCAGGGGAGGAAGCATTCCCGTTCTGAACACAATTTTTTACCCTATTTGCGTTTTGCCTGAAAAAAAGTCATAGTTGCTTCTTTCGCATTCGTTCTGCACTGACGCTCTGGCATAGGTCGTTTCTGAAAAGAGGGATGCTTCCTCGTCCGGTGAGCGATAACATCCAGCCTTTTGGATGCTGTCAGCGGTAAAATCTTTGTCGGATTTTTTTACCATGCAAGAGAATGTATAAATCTCATTTTGCTCAGATAATGCGCACAACCTGTATAAAGTGCAAGCGAAATAACAAAGCGTATAGCTAATGGAAGGCAAATGCACCCGTGTAAAGTATAAATCCTTAACATAAGCAAAGAGAAGTCAAGCAACGAACTATGACATTTTTTCAGAGGATGGGAAGTAAAATTTATATGACGAATCAGCGTCGAAAAGCTGGCGCAATCCGTGACAAAATGACTTTTAACGATGAGAAATTTTCCGCTGGACGGTAGAAAACGGTAAAATTCTTTCTGTAGGGATACAAATTGCCGCACAGGATACGCCAAACGCAAAAAGCATGAATATCGGGTTTGAACTGCTGCAATTCATCTGGGTAGGGATTCGCCCACTTGCTGATGGAACCTCTGAGGAGGAAAAATGCCTTGATTATGGATACAATCTGTATAATACTATGTAAATTATACAATCCGATTATGCTATATTCAAAAGAATGCGTGAAAAAACTCTAGTCCTTGAAGTGACTGCTGATTTTTTTACCCTCCTCAACAGTCTGCCCAAGAAAAAATCTCATGATTCAAAAGTCAGAATTCGCAAATGCACATATCATGAAGTGACGAAGTAGCTCCGTACCCTGATGGTTTGAAAAAAACTTACCCGTTTTGAATTCCAGCTCTGAAAAAAAATCATGGTTGGCTTGATAGCGTGCGATATTGCATTCTGATTCTGATGCTGTGGCAAGGTGCGAGGCCAACACTCAAACCGGCACACTCGCTGAAGGTTTTTTCGTTCTGGATGAAACAACGGAAGGGGAGGGGAGTGGTCTCTCAAACAGGCAGCTGGATAAAGGCTGCAAAGTAAAAGCAGGTTCATCCAGGCCCCGTGCAAACAGCATTGCTCGTGCCCATCGAATGAGGAGTGCAAGCGGAGAAGTTCACACTTGATAATGTGGTATGTTCTCGCCATGACTCATACATAGGCATTTACTTTGTTTCCCTGACATTCCTACGGTGCATACTGTTTTGTTTCCTGCCAGCACAGAGGTGGGAGGCATAACGCCCATGTGAGTGCTGCAATACAGGCTTTCCCGTTCTGGATGAAGCATTAGGGCGTGGCATAGTTCCTCGTGACCCGTGTAGTGCTCTACTGGGCAGGGTGCTTATCTTCTTCGTCATAAAGTCTTCACGCGTGGCATTGATGTCTTGCTGCCCGTATGAAATGTGCCGTTTGCATAATGATGCCTATGATGTTCCGTGACGATTGCATAATGCTTCCCGCTGCATGATACGCTTGTCCTGTAGCTGCTCTTAGGCCATCCTAAAAAGCCCTTAAATCAAGCCTATGCAGCAGCAGTTACGCAAACCATAACGCCCATTCCAAGGGGGGAGAGAAAGAAGAGGGTGAAGGCAACGCGTTTTTTGAATTTTGGGATACTTCGGTCGCTTCACCCCATCGTGAGCATTATGACCTTACCGTTCGCATAGCTTGAACCCCTGCGCTGCATTACTGTAGGCTTCTAAACCAAGCCAAAGCCATGAGCCTTAGCATTCCTTAGGCCAGTCTCAAAAGCAATTCTTTAGTCCATGGTCTTTGAGCAGTCGTAACGCCTTGCTTGCCAGTGCATTCCCAACCTCAGCTGTGCCTTTAGACTGCCATGAAAAGCCATCCGCCGCTACTACTCCGAGCCCCCCGCTGCCCCCCTCTCCGCCTCTCTCTGCCTATTTTTATTATAGGTGTGAGAAATCGGCACTCAATGCGTAACAAGTAGGGGGTGCCACTGTGAGAAATCAGCAATCAATAGAAATTTACGCTTAAAAAAATCAAAAATATGGTATTTTTCAAGATGGAGGGCTTTTGCCAGGCAAAAGTACATCAGCAGGCAGGCGAAGCCGGGGACTATATTGCGAGTAAAAAAAGATTCTATGCCAAGCTAATAAATATGTCAATGATATTGACAAAATGACAATTTAGCGTTAAAATTATATTATAGGCCAAAGAGAGAGGAGCTGATAATATGGCTTTGAATGGTGATGCAGTTACCGCTGACGCGAACCGAAAGATGAACCGTGCGGCAAGTAAGATGCTGAACATCATGGTAACAGCAATGGAAAAGGGTGCAGGTGCAGCGGCAAGCAAGCTGCAAAAAGCCGAAGCGGAGCGCGAGAAGCACAAACTGCTGGACAGCTATGGAATCACGAAAGAGTTTCAGAAGTACATGGACAAGGGCGGGAAGATGCAGTCCGTGTTTGTTCATAAGAGCGACTACATTGATTTCGCCGAGCAGATGAAAAACCAGAACACCCCGTTTATTACAGCGACCGTTGTAGGAGATGACAGCTATTGCATCCGGTACAGGGATTGTGATTCCGAGAAGGTCGAAGAGGCTATCAAGATGCTGATTGAGGCACGCAAGCTCGAAACCGAAATGTCCCCGGAGCGCTTCACTGAAAAGTATGCTGGCAAAGGCGTGTATTCCATCGAAGGCATCGACATGGTGGAGCTGGAACTCATCCGGCACTATGCAGCACAGAAGAATTTTCAGTTTGCTGCCGTTGCAGTAGAGGATGGAAGCGTCTGCAAGATTCTGTTTAACGACAAAGCAAAGATGGACGACATCTTGAAGAACATGGGCTGGCAGCTGACTGGCGAACAGGGACCCAAAGTACGGGAGGAAATCGAGTATCGCATTGCAGGCCGTGAAAACAGCCGAGCAATCCTTACACGGGAAGATTTGGAGCAGGAGTATTTCATCGTTTCCAAGGACCAGCCCGGAAATTACCTGCATCTGACAGCGGATGCCGTTGAAATGTACAAGGACAACAAGGTGGTCAGCACCGTACAGCGCAGTGTGCCTGATTGCTACGAGCGCAGTCTGAAAGCAGTTGCAGAGTTAAAAAATCCTGTTGCTGTAAATCAAAAAGAATGGGAATCAGCACAGCGCGATGCGATTATTGCCAATCGCAAGGAAATTATCCCGTCTGGTCCCAGTGCGGCAGAACGGGTTGTCGAAGAAACAAACGCCAAGGAGCAGCAGGCGCGTGATGTTTACGACTTGAAGCTTTCCCTTGACAACTCTTACTCTTTGCAGCACGAGAATCCGATGACGGACCCGACTATCTCTTATACTCAGTTTTTCCAGACCGAATGTCAGAACGACCGATACGAGGAAGGCATTGCCCATGCAGCAGCCGCTGCTGAATACCTCAACAATAAGAAAATTGAAGTGCATGAGAAATACTCCGAACGCACCGAGAACCAGCGTGACGAAGAAATCTCTCGCAGCTTGAAAGAGCAGCAAGAGACCGTTCGATATGGAACCGACAGCAGGGAGCTGTGAGGCAGGTGATTACCCATGAAACCGAAAAAGAAAAATACGGTCGAGTATATTGTGTTCGGTATCCTCGTCTTCCTGATGCTGATTTTTGTTACGATGCACGCGACGGCAATCATGCAGGAGAATCCTGATATTGAACTGCTCGCTGCAATCAATGCTGTCAGTTCCCATATCATGCACAACCCTTTTGATGTCGCCATCAACCTTGATGCACTTGGCGGTGTGACGATGGCCGCGTTTTGTGTGGCTGCTTACTTCTACATTGATGAGCAGCGAAACCACCACGATGCTGCTGGTATTGAAGCTGGCAGTGCCAAGTGGAACGAGGACATCAAGGGTTATAACAAGAAATATTCTGACCCCATCGGCAAACCAAACTTTGCGCCGGACGGTAAGAGTAACAACATGATTCTTAGCCAGAACATCAGATTGTCAATGGATGGCCGAAAGACAAGGCTCAACAATAACATCCTCGTCGTCGGCGGTTCTGGCAGTGGTAAGAGCCGCTTCTTTGTTAAGCCGAATCTGCTGCAGATGAATGCTTCGTATGTGGTTACAGACCCGAAAGGGGAGCTGCTTGAAACCATCGGTGGCGCTCTTGCGAAGGAAGGATACGAAATCAAGGTCTTTGATACTGTGGAGATGCAGTACAGTGACCATTACAATCCGTTTTGCTACCTCGAAGATGATACCGATGTCAAGAAAATGGTGAAGACGGTTATCAGCAATACGAATCCTCGTGGTTCAGGCTCCGGAGACCCCTTCTGGGAAAAGTCCGAGACCGCATTGCTCACCGCACTCTGTCTGTATTTGTATCATCGCTGCCCGAAAAAGGACCAGAACTGGGGCAATGTCATTCGGATGCTGGAATATGCAGAAGTCGATGAAGCAAACCCCAAAGCTCTTTCCACGCTGGATATTATGTTCAAGACTCTCGAAGTCGATACTGAGCGTGATGCGCGGGAGAACGGTTTCGAGTATGTTCCTGACCTTGCAGTGCGTCAGTACAAAATCTACCAGATGGCAGCGGGTGATATATGCTCTAAGTGACTTCTTAATCATGATTTTGTCATGGTTAGTGAAG
>ERZ827104.3332-NODE-3332-length-11445-cov-3.227744_pt1 | contig 11445 bp, 5 predicted proteins | sample MGYA00519781_ERZ827104 | MGnify/ENA primary metagenome ERZ827104 (study PRJEB31778, sample SAMEA3449257) | human gut metagenome | biome: human gut; feature: human-associated habitat; material: faeces | place: United Kingdom | collected 2010/2012 ... | reverse complement strand
ATGCTTTTTTGATCGTTCTGATCTTTTTGTACTTGCCGTTTTTCTTTGTGGCACGATAGATTTCGTATCCGGTTGCTTTGCTGTTTTTCTTCCATTTCAGAGTTACTTTTTTCTTCTTGGAAGTTACGGTCAGTTTTGTTACTTTTGCCGGTTTGCTGACAGTCTGTGTTCCTGGACTCTGATTTCCGTTTGTGCCATTGTCTGTGTTGCTGTTATTATTATTGCTGTTATTATTTCCGTTATTATTGCTATTATTGTTGTTTCCGTCCTTTGCAGACAGATCGATCACGTTGGAGTATGCAGTAAAGCGATACTGTTTGGAACCGTTCAGGGTTGTATTCACCATTTTCATGATACGGTATACGCCTTTATCCGTTACTTTGAAGCTTCCGGTCAGTGCTTCCGCCTCTCTTGTTACGGTGTTGTCGGATACGGTTGTCCAGCTTCCGTCTGCATTTTTCTTCTGCACTTCTGTGATAACATCCCAGTCATAAGAATCGTTCTTTGCAAGAAGGATTTCTGTGATGGTTTTGCCTTTCCAACCGTTCTGCTCCAGCATTGCCCGGTAATCTTCCGGTGTCTCCAGTTCTCTCTGCTCATCGCTTACGGTCTGATCAAACCAGAATACCAGATCCAGCATGCTCAGATCCTGACTCCAGCTGATCTGGGTGTCACTGTCTTTTTTCAATGTCAGGGAGAGTGCTGTCTTCTGCGGATAAAATTTGTTGATGGAGGTATCACATTTTTTCATTAAAGCCGGATCTACGACGCGGATGTTGTTGAGGGTGATATCCAGTTTCTGCAGTTTGCCATCTCCTCTGCTGTTCTCAAAGGTATCTGCAAATACACTTCCTGAGAGGTTTGTCAGCTGATTGTCATGCAGATCGACTGACAGCAGGTGGCTGTTCTTTGCAAAGGTTCCGTCTTTGATCTCTGCAATATAGTTTTTCATGAAGTTGATTTCCGTAAGATCTGCCATTTTGCCAAAATCCACATCGGCAATGCTGGTCAGTACGTTATTGTATGCGATCAGTTTCTTTAATTTTACTGCATCGCTGATGGCAGATGGCAGTGTCTCAAACATATTTCCGGAAATATTCAAAAAGGTCATGGATGCTCCGGCATCTTTAAACAGACCTTCCGGAAGGCTTTCCAGGAAGTTGCCGGATAATCCAAACTGATCCAGTGCCGCATCGCCGTCAAAAGCTCCCTTTGCGATCGTTTCGATCTGATTGTTGTCCAGCTCCAGATATTTCAGCTCTGTAAGTCCCGCAAAATCGCTTTTGTTGATCTTCTTTAATTTATTTGCACGCATGGATACCCACTGCAGGTTTTTATTGTTTGCAAAGAAGTTTTCCGGAAGTTCTTCGATATAGTTGGAATCTGCATAAAAGCTGCTAAGTGCGGTCATATGATCCAGCAGTCCGTCTGGCAGGCTGGTGATCTGGTTTTCGGAAAGATCCAGGCTGGTTACTTTATCTGTCAGCCCTTTTAATAAGGAAACGTCTGTCAGTCCGCAGTTGGAAAGATCCACACTCTCAGAGATTGCTGCCAGCTCATTTGCACTGATCTCACCGTCATCATTCAGGTCATATCCCTGCTCGATCAGCTTGTTGATCAGTTTCTGCTCACCGCTCACTTCATCGGTATAACCTTTCCATCCTTTTGCAAGGGATGCGAAACTGATGTTTGCCTTCATATATTTATCATAATTACCTTTGTCCGCTTCGCTTCCGCCCATCATGGTAACGAGTGCTGCCGCAGAATGTAATTCTGACAGATCTGAAATTTCCATGCTGTACTCGTATGCGGTGTAAGCTCCCTGAGCATCGGCTTCTCCGTAGCCTTTCTTCTCGGCAGCCGGATAAGTACCGTCTTTTCCAATAGTAAAATCAAGCATCATTCTGGAGCTTCCGGTATTTAACATGGTCAGTGTCATTTTTCCGTCTTTTACCTGCAGTTTTGCTTTTGCCGCAAAGAAGTTGCTCAGCATGGAGTCTTCTTCGCTGTCGGCTTTTGTTGTCTTAAAAGTTAAAGTATATACACCGTCTTCGGTCGGATCTTTGATGGTTGGCTGCGGCGGTGTGACAGGTTCGCTGTCCCCGTCTGTCTGACTGATCAGTACGCAGGTATCACCGGATTTTGCAAATACAACCGTTTTATCTTTGTAACCTTTTGCTTTGATCACGATCGCGTTTCTTCCTTCTGTAAATTTGCCGGAACCGATTGTCAGTCCGTGCAGTACAGAAAGGCTGTAAACGCTTTCCGGATCATCATCATTGGTGTATTCTTTGTATTCGGTTCCGTTTACGGTCACTCCGGAAATGGACTGTCCGTAAGCTTTCCAGTTGGCATCATCGGAATAATGATTGATCTCTTCGATGGTCAGTTCGTTGCCATCGTAAGCAACTGCGGTAACAGTCGGTGCAGTCAGCCCTGTGGTAAATTTCTCCATTGCTTTTGTCAGATCTTCCAGTGCAGTATTTAAGGAAGCCTGCGTGGTTGCCACTCTTAATGTATGTTCTGCTGCTGTGATCGCACTCTGGAGATCTTCCCATTCCTCGTCGCTCTTATCGCCTTGTATCAGTGCTTTTGCTTCTTCCAGTTTTTCCGTCAGAGCTGTTTTATCCAGTACTTCCGGTTCCTGACCACCGTTTCCGTCGGACTGGCTTACAAACGTGCACTCATTTTCTGCTTTTGTAAAGAGGATGGTTTTGTCTAGGTAACCGTCAGCTTTGATCACGATCGTATTTTCGCCTTCTTTGAATGCTCCGCTGTAGATCGTCATACCAAGCCAGCCGGCACTGTATACCAGTGTATCATCTTCTTCATTCCAGTCTGCCACATAATCTACACCGTTGACGCTGATGCCCGTAATCGCCTTGCAGTAAGCAGAATCGGAAGTAATCTCAGAAAGCACGATTTTTTCCAGGGTCCCTGTCATCCAGCTGGTTGATCCTTCAAGCTGTGTGATCTCTGTTCCGACTTTTGCTTCTTCTTTGAGCTGTGCCTGCTGTGTATTTGCTGCAGATGCGGCAAATACCGGCAGTCCTGCCTGTGGAACTGCCATGACAGCAGTCATGGAAAGGGCAAGCAGCTGGCATACAAATTTTTTCTTCATATTCTGTTTCCTCCTCGTTTTGGTACATTTTCCTTTGAATCTGTTGCGTCGTGATATCTTACTTTAATGTTTACTTTATTTTTACTTTTTTTGCAGCCGAATCGTTTCCATACACTTTCGCAACAGCTGTTTTTCTGTAAGCTCTGACTTTATAGTAATAAGCGAACCCTTTTTTCAGCTTTTTGTCTGTAAAACGAACCGTTCCTGCTTTTTTGATCGTCTTGATCTTTTTGTATTTTCCGTTTTTCTTTGTAGAACGGTAAACTTCATAACCGGATGCACCTTTTACCTTTTTCCAGCTGATCACTGCAGTGCGTTTTTTTGCCTTTGCCGTTACTTTTTTCACCTTTGCCGGTTTTTTCACCGCTGTATTTCCCGGATTTGCACTGTTTCCGTTGTTACCGCCGTTTGTATTGCTGTTACTTCCATTATTCGGCTTGTCTGTACCCGGTGTCACATTGTTCTGCTGTGCTGTATTGACCTCGTTTGAAAATACGCTGAAACGATAGAACAGCAGTCCGCTGTTTCCGGAATACAGATCTTTTACGACGCGGTATGTGCCTTTTTCTGCTGTTGCAAAGGCTCCTCCTGCCAGGTCTGCCTTATCATCATCCGTACTCTTCCATACGGTTTCGTAGGTTCCGTCTGCGTTTTTCTTTTCGATGCTGGTAATAATCTCCCAGTCATAGTACTGGTCATTTAAAATATCCATGATATCGCGGCCTTCATAGCCTTTGTCTTTCAGAAATTCTCTGTATTCATCAACAGACTGTGCTTCTTCGACTTTTGCATCGTTCGTTGCATCGAACCAGTACAGCAAATCCAGAATACTCAGTTCCTGTGACCATTTCACGCCGTTTTCGCCGTCTTTTTCAATCTTCAGACTCATCGCACTTTTCTGCGGATAGAATTTGTTAAAGCTCTGGCTTTTCATGATCAGTTTGCGGTCTACGACCTGAATGTTGTTCAGGCGGATATCCAGTTTTCTCAGAACTGCTGTTGCCGGAAGGGTATCCGGTGACATCGTAGTCAGCAGATTGTCATACAGATCCAGCCCTGCCAGCTTTTCATTCTTCGCAAACGTTCCGGACGGGATTTCACGAATCTCATTGTGCATGAAGTTGACTTCCTGAAGCTGTGGAAGTTTTGAAAAATCCACTTTTGTGATATCTTTCATACCGTTATCGTATGCATTGAGTTCTTCAAGGGAAGAAAGGTCTTCCACGGTCTTTGGCAGGCTCTCGATGTTATTTTCCTGTAAAAACAGCCACCGCAAAGATCCGGCAAGCGGTTTTAACACATCATCCTTCAGATCTTCCAGTCCATTTCCCACAAAGGAGAGTTGCTGAAGTTTCGGCATGCCGGTCAGGGCATTTTTGGAAACCTCCCGGATCTGGTTTCCTTCCAGATCAAGGATCGTCAGAGCATCCAGCCCTTCAAAGGTGTTATCTTTCAGAGAGGAAATCTGATTGCCGGTAAAGGAAATCCAGTCCAGGCTGTGGTTGTTTTTAAACAGTCCTGCCGGAATTTCTGTGATCTTGTTGTGCTCGATATAAAAATTTTCCAGACTGGTCAGGTTATCCAGCAGTCCTTCCGGAATCGCTGTGATCTCATTGTTTGAGAGATTTAACGTTACAATCTGAGATGGCAGATAACGCAGAAGTCCGATCTCGCTTAAGTTGCACTCACTTAAATCCAGTGTGGTTCCGCCATACTGAGCTACTTCTTCTGCTGTAACGATTCCGTCATTGTCTTTGTCCATGCCATAATCGCGAAGTGCTTCGTTGAGTGCTGCTGCTCCGGTCGGTTTGTCCTCGGTTTTGGATGCATCGTATCCGTTCCAGCCTTTTTCCAGTGTCAGGAAAGTGAAGTCCGTCTTGAGGTATTTGTCAAAATTTCCAATGTCGCTGTTCTGCCCGCCCATGGCTGAAACAAGTGCCGCTCCTTTGTTTACTTCGGAAGGCTTTGTGATCTCCATTTTATACTCGTACATGGCGTAATTTCCGCTTTCGTCCTGTTCACCAAAGCCTGTCTTTTCGGTCTGTGCATACGTTCCGTCTGATGCCACTGTAAAATCAAGAAGAAAGCTGGAAAGCTTGGTATTTAAAAAGGTTACATACATTTTTCCGTTTTCAACGGTCAGTTTTGCTTTCGGGTCAAAATAGCCTGCCAGCATGGATTTTTCATCGCTGCCTTCCTGTTTTGCCTCAAAAGTCAGAGTGTATTCTCCGTCTTCCGTCGGATCTGCAGATGCGGCTTCTGCCTTCCGTTTTGCAGACTCCTGTGTTTCGGCCGCTGTTTTCTGCTGCGGTGTCCGGATCTGCTCTTCGGCTGCTTTTGCCGTTGTCTGATACATTCCGGCTCCGGATACGATCATTGCCACTGCAAAGATCGCTGCCATTGCCTGATAACCAAATTTCTTTCTCATGCTTTTCTTCCTTTCTCTGCAAAGATTTCTTCCTGTACTTTTCTATTTCGCACGGACGCTCTTTTTCGTGCTCCATGCTCCCTTTGTCACTGCGGTGCCGCTCTCTTTCACAGCCCGTACCTGTATATAATATTTTTTACCTGATTTCAGTTTTTTGATGGTAACACTGCTCTTTTTGCCGTTTGCCTTCACCGTCTTTGCATTTTTCATGTTTTTCTTAAGTGCATAACGGATCTCGTAGCTGCCTGCTGCCGCCTGTTTTTTCCAGGTTACTTTGACCTGAGCTTTTTTCGGCTGCACTTTGCGGATCACTGCCTTTTTCAGTGACACGGTAGTTCCCGGATTCTGCTGATTATGATCTGTATTTCCGCTCTGATTCTGACTGTTGTCCGGCTTTGGCTGCGGTTTCGGATCTTCCTCTATGGTGACGGTGATTGCATCGCTGACCTGTCTTACAAAATTATCGCTTGCTTTTGCCACTGCATAAATCTGTGTTGTACCGGTTCCTGAAATGGTGACATAGCCATCTTCGGTCACTTTCAGCACATCGTTTTCGTTTGCCAGAAATACCAGTTTGCCGTCGCCCGGTTTTTCGATGCTTGCCGTTACCTTGAAGTTTTTATCGGAGAGGTATTTGTGGTATTCGGTCACCGGAACGTTGATGGTCTGCTGTCCTTTTTCCACACGGATCTTTACCCTCTCTTCGGTCTGATAATACTGGTCGGTTTCGGATGCGGTGATCACGATCTCACAGCTGCCGACTCCCGTTACCTGAACCTGACTGCCGTTTACTTTTGCTACTTTTTCATCGGTACTTGCAAAGCTTAAGGTTCCGTTTCCTCTGGAAAACTCTATATCGATCGTAAAGGGCTTATCCAGATCATTCATCGTTTTATTAATCTGAGCCGGTGCTGTGATCGCCTGATATTTTTTTGCTGTGTTCTGATCTTCTGCCGCATAATTTGTGAAATCTACGTATCCATATCCAAACTCGGTATCTTTGCCCGGCTCGCCAAGATCTACGGCATAATCACGGAAAACGGAGTAAACTTCTCTCTGGTTGTAATCCGGATGTTTCAGTTTGACATAGGCTGCTGCCGCTGCCAGATGCGGCGTTGCCATTGAGGTTCCGCTTGCGATCTCGGTTGTCTCGCCCTCGCCGATCCATGCACTGAAGATGTTTCTTCCCGGTGCTGCAAAATCAAGCAGGGTTCCGTTGTTGGAAAAATCAGAGCGAATGTAAGAATTTCCGTCTTTATCCGGCTCCAGAGATCCGACTGCGATCGTCCAGCGGCTGCTTGCCGGATAACTTCTTGCCGTATCGGTATACTCGTTTCCGGATGCCACGCAAACCGTTGTGCCGGCTTTTAAGGCTCTTGCAAAGGCTTCATCCATCAAATCGGTGTCATCGCTTTCAAATCCCGGCAGAATCTCAAATCCAAGACTCATGTTGATAACATCGGCATTATGCTGTACCGCATAGTCAACGCCAAGTGTGATCGTTGTGTAAGAAGCAGAACCAGTCAGGTCAAATACTCGCACGGCCATGATCTTGACCTGCACCGGTGTTGCCTGGGTTACGATGCCGGCAACGTGTGTGCCGTGTCCCTGGTTCGGATCATTGTATGCATCTTTGCCTAAACCGTCTGCTGCCAGATTGACACTGTTTTTGCGATCCAGTCTTGTTGTAAACCACGGATGATCCTCATCGATTCCGCTGTCGATGACTGCGACGGTTGCATCGCCGCTCCAGTCTTTTGCATCCTCTTTCAACTTGTCCATACCCATCATATGGATGCCGTCAAATGCCTGGATTTCCGTCTCTGTTTCGCTCTCGTCTTCTTTTTCGGCTGCATCCTGTATTTCTCTACCTGCACATCTGCATCGCCGTCTCTTGCTGCCTCTTCCAGTGTGACCGGGATATCCTGAAAAATGTGTACTCCCGGGTAATCTTTTTTCAGGTTTGTCACTGCAAGCTCTGCCTGATCTGCACTGTCATACAGTAAGATCTGGTAGCCACCCACCGTATAGTAATACGTCTTTACTGCTCCGTATGTATTTCCCAGAGTCTGTGCACTCTCTACGATCACACGTTTGCGAATCTCATTTTGTTGATCCTGTGCCGTGACCCCCTTACTCTTTCTAAGAGATGCATTCTGCCTGTAAAACACTTCTGCCACTTCTTCCGGTGTTTCCAGCAGATTTACGTTCGTTGTTCTCCCATTTGCCTTTGCACTGCACGGCAGCAGAGATACCAGCATACTGAAACAGCACACAAACGCCAGAAATCTTCGTTTCATTTTGTCCTCCTTCATGTCAGCCTCACATCGCACAGCTCTTCCGTTATATTTATTTGTATACTTGTAACTTTTGTACGTTTTAGCTTTCTTTTGTTAGTCTAAACTATTCTATGTTTTATATTGGTAACATATTTAAAAACGTCTGTCAAGCACAGAAAAAGGCTCCATGCCTGTGTAGCATGAAGCCCTTTTCGCCTGAAAAATCCGTTTTTTCAGTCTTTTATTTTTTTGTGTAAAGAAGGAAATTTTTTCAGGTTTTATTTCTAAAACCTGCTTTTAAAAGGAAGTGATCTCTTCTGCTGCGTACTGAAGAAGGCTTGCACTGTCTATAGCAAATGACAAGCGAATACAGCAGCCGCATCCAGCTTCAGGTGATCAACCTTAAATGTGCCACGGCTCATAAGTATCAGATCCCGATGGATATTCAGATCGTACTGCCGCCACATCTGTCGATCCCCGATCATCATCTCTGTTCTCTTGTTGCGAATCTTCTGGACAATGCGATCGAAGCATCCAGAAAAATCGAAGATCCGAAAATTGTGATTGAAATGAAAATGGTCAAGGATTATCTCTCCCTGACCATTCGAAACAAAATGGATCCTTCCATGCAAGACAAGGCACTTACCATCCGCACGACCAAGTCGGATAAAAAGCAGCATGGGCTTGGCCGTCAGATCATCGATGATATCGTCCGCCGTTACAACGGAATCTCCACCAGAGAGATTAAAGACGGATGGTATATCGCCAGTGTGATGCTGGAACTTGGGGCAGAATGATCTGCCCCGTTTTTTTGCGTTCCTTTTCTTTAAACGAGGTTGGTATATCCCATCAGGGATTCATCTACCGCCTTGGCCGCTTCCCTTCCTTCGTGGATCGCCCAGACAACCAGAGACTGTCCCCGGTGCATATCACCTGCCGTAAAGACATTCTTTACGGAAGTCTGATATTTCTCTGCTTCCGTTGCCACGTTCGTACGCGGTGTCAGATCTACTTTAAAGGCATCGGTCACATATTTCTGTGAGCCAAGAAAACCGGCTGCGATCAGTACGACATCCACTTCAACCGTCCATTCGCTCCCTTCCACCGGAACCATCATCATGCGACCTGTTTTCTCATCTTTTTTGCTCTGTAATTTGACCAGCACTGCTTTTTTCAGTCTGCCTTTGTCATCGGCAATGAATTCTTTGACCGTGGTCTGATAGATACGTGGATCGTGTCCGAATACAGCAATCGCTTCCTGCTGGCCATAATCAGTCTTGCAGACTCTCGGCCACTCCGGCCATGGATTGTTTGCCGCTCTCTGATCCGGGGCTTTCGGCATCATCTCCAGCTGTACCACAGAAGATGCACCCAGGCGGATGGCTGTTCCGACACAGTCGTTTCCGGTATCACCGCCTCCGATGACCATCACTTTCTTATTCTTGCAGGCAACAAATTTCTGATCCGCCAGATCAGAATCCAGCAGGCTCTTTGTCACACCTTTCAGGAAATCAACGGCAAAATAAATGCCTTCTGCCTCTCGTCCCGGCACTTTGATATCTCTTGGGTTTGATGCTCCGCAGCAGAGTACCACACGGTCGAAATCTTTCAGAAGTTTGGCTGCTTTGACATCCACACCGACATTGACATTGGTTTTAAAGATCACACCTTCTTCTTCCATCAGACGGACACGGCGGTCGATCACAGATTTCTCCAGTTTCATGTTCGGGATTCCGTAGCGGAGCAGGCCGCCGATGCGGTCATTTCGCTCAAATACAGTCACCTCATGACCACGGCGGTTCAGCTGCATGGCAACGGCAAGTCCGGACGGACCGCTTCCGATCACGGCTACTTTTTTTCCGGTACGCACTTTCGGCGGCTGTGCCTTGACAAGTCCTGTCTCGTAGGCACGCTCAATAATCGCACGCTCGTTCTCTTTTGTGGAGACCGGGTCTCCGTTTAAGTTGCAGGTGCAGGCTGCTTCACAGAGTGCCGGGCACACTCTGGAAGTAAATTCTGGAAAACAATGTGTTTTCATCAGACGGTTGTAAGCCTGTTCCCAGTTTCCGGTATAGACAAGATCATTCCATTCCGGGCAGAGGTTGTTCAGCGGACAGCCGGATGCCATGCCGTTTATCATTTTTCCGTACTGGCAGAACGGCACTCCGCATGCCATACAGCGTGCTCCCTGAAGCTGCTGTTTTTCCAGCGGCAGAGGGATATGAAATTCGTTAAAATTTTTAATACGTTCAAGCGGTGCGATCTCTTCACTCACTCTTCTTTCGTACTCTAAAAATCCGGTTGGTTTTCCCATTTCTTTTCCCTCCTATCTCGCTTTATTTGCATAAAATGCTTCAATCTGTGCCTGCTCACTGCTCAGGCCTTTTTCTTCCATCTGCACGATCGCCATCATCATACGGTTATAATCATGCGGGATGATCTTCTTGAATTTCGGCAAGTATTCTTCAAAATGATTCAGGATTTCTTTTCCTTTTGCAGAATTGGTGTATGCCGTATGCTCTGCGATCATATCTTTTAATTCCTGCACATCATATTTATTGCCGAGTTTTTCAACGGAAACCATCTGCTTGTTGACTTTTGTATACAGATCGTTGTTTTCATCCAGAACATAGGCAACACCGCCGCTCATACCGGCTGCAAAGTTCTTGCCGACTTTTCCGATGACAACAACACGACCGCCCGTCATATATTCACATCCGTGATCTCCGACGCCTTCTACTACAGCTTTTGCACCGGAATTTCGCACGCAGAAACGTTCTCCGGCAACACCGTTGATGTAGGCTTCTCCGCTTGTTGCACCGTACAGTGCCACGTTTCCGATAATGATGTTTTCATCTTCTTTGAATTTTACACCGGTTGGCGGATATACGATCAGCTTTCCGCCGGATAAACCTTTTCCGAAATAGTCATTGCTGTCGCCGGTCAGGCGGATGGTCACGCCCTTCGGAATAAACGCGCCGAAGGACTGGCCGCCGCCGCCTGCTGCCCGGATGGTGTAGGTATCCTCTTTGAGGGATGTGCCGTGAACGCGGGTCCCTTCGCTGCCGAAAATGGTGCCGAAGGCCCGGTCCGTGCTGGAAACGTCCAGCTCGACGCTCTGCGGCTTCACACTTTTCAAGTTCAGCTTTTTCAGCAGCACCCGCTCGTCCACCGTCTTTTCCGTATGGAAGTCGAAGGTGTCCTCCGGGCGTCGGTATTCGTTGATGCACCGGCCGACGATCCGACTCATGTCGATGGACGCGGCCCGGCGGGTAACCTGATGCTGCCGTACCCGCAGCAGGTCGCCCCGGCCGATCAGTTCCTTCACGCTGCGTACGCCCAGCCGCGCCATGATCTCCCGCAGCTCCTCCGCCACGAAAAGCATGAAGTTCATCACATATTCCGGCTTACCCTTGAAGCGCTTGCGAAGCTCCGGGTTTTGGGTGGCGATACCCACCGGGCAGGTATCCAGATTGCATACCCGCATCATCACGCAGCCCATGCAGACCAGCGGCGCAGTAGCAAAGCCGAATTCCTCTGCGCCCAGCATACAGGCGATGGCCACGTCGCGCCCTGTCATGAGCTTGCCGTCCGTCTCCACACGAACTCTCTCGCGC
>ERZ827104.3329-NODE-3329-length-11449-cov-3.708970_pt1 | contig 11449 bp, 7 predicted proteins | sample MGYA00519781_ERZ827104 | MGnify/ENA primary metagenome ERZ827104 (study PRJEB31778, sample SAMEA3449257) | human gut metagenome | biome: human gut; feature: human-associated habitat; material: faeces | place: United Kingdom | collected 2010/2012 ... | reverse complement strand
AAAGAATAGCAAAAGGGGCTATCCGACTTTTTGGACAGCCCCTTTGTGCATAAAAAATCCCCTGAGTTTTTCAGAGGATTTAGTAATTTCAGAAATCTTACATTCACGATACATTAAATAATGCCTCATCAAAAGTAAACTTTAAGAGGTATTATTTTTAAATTTTTTACGAACTCTACAAAATCTTAACTTCCTGTAAAATAGTACATAACGACCCAAAATTATTCATCTCCCAAAATTTCTTTCAATTCTTTCAAAAAAATATCCGTATCCCGTGCTCCCTGCAATTTACCCACAATATTTCCTTCAGCATCCAAAATAAACATTGTCGGAAATGCATTTACATCAAACTTTTTGCGTAAAGCAATCCCTTCACCTTTTTCCATATCTACTTTCAAAGGAATAAAATGTTTTTTAAAATAGTCACCGACAACCTTTTGTGTAAATACCCGTTCATTCATCATCTTACAAGGGCCACACCAAACGGTATAACAATCCATAAACACCATTTTCCCCTCTTTGCCCGCTTTCTTCAAGGCTTCTTCATAAATCAAATCCTGAAATTGGACACCTTCCCGGTTTTCCAGATTGGAAATAGCCTGTTCATAATAGCTCAAAGGAGGTCTTTGCAAATCTTTGGAACGTTCTTTCAAGTATCCGATCAACAAATCCCGCTCTTGATTGGGTAATCCTTTGATATCCCCCAAACACACATCCAGATTCATGGCCAATTCCTTATGACATCCCGGAATTCCAGCCCGCATGGCTTCAATCATTTTATCGTACTTCTTTTCTCCCCGATACTTGGTTATATTATACAAAGCAAAAACCCCGTTTGTATCGGGTAGATTACATTTGTGCAATTCCAATGCCAGATCTACCATCAGATTACCATCATAAGGAGTCGTTCCGCAGGCATAAGGGAACAATTTGGCAAAGTAAATCCCGGAAATAAATCTATCCACTTTCTCCTGCCCTATATTTTTCACAAACTCAGCTTTCCGGGTAATCAGCTTTTTAAACAATTCATCTTCATTGGTCCGTATTTTCTGCATAAAATATTTCCAGTTCTCTTCCTTCGGCAATTGTTTATCCTTTAAACGGGCAAAAATATCTTCTATCACTTTTTTAGCTTTCTCATCCTCAGAGGCTGTATTTAAAACATCGGCATAAGCACGTAAAAATTTCAGGTTACGTTCTCCTTTTTCATAACGCCGGTTCATTTCCGGCAGTGTAGTTTTCGGATCCAGGGCCTTCGCAAGCAATTCCTGAAATTCCGGTAACTGATGCCCGCCAACAATCCGGTAAATCAAATTTCCGTCCTGATCCAATACAATATAATGGGCCATTTGGAGTGTATTGTATTTGGTAGCTAACGGACGTCCCTCATTCGTAGTTATATCGATAAAAAGGTTTACGAAATGCCGGTCCATCCAGTCGGCAAACTGCTGGTCACTGAAAACCAGTTGGTTCATCCCGTGGCAAGGCACAGCCCAATCAGCAAAACAATTCACAAAAATAGGCTTATTCACCTCCCGGGCTTTTTTTAAAGCCTCCTCAAATGAATAAATATATTTCATTTTTACATCTGTTTTTACTTTATCTCCATATATACTCTGTGCTTTTACACTCACTACTACATCTAAAAGCAGCACAAAAGCCAACATCAATTTTTTCATAAAATCTTCTTTTAAATTAATTAACAATCCCAAATTATTCCTGTAACATATCTGAATAACTCCATACTACCGGCTTATTCTTTTATACAACGTACGCTATAAGCCGCCGTCAAATTGGAGGTTCCCCGCAGAATCCCTTCATACACTTTTGAAGCAGCACGAATAATACCTGTCTGAACGGAATCACTCTGCACAATCTTGGAAGATGACCAAAAATAAGCATTCATATCTTTATTCATATAAGGAGTTCCATAGGCAAAAGTTCCATAGGCCCGGGTACCTCCATACAATATTCTGAAACCGGTACCTTCTTCCTTCAATAGCATACCGGCCTGTTTCCCGCGCCATTGTTCCAATAATCCGAGTTCATCGCCGTCCATATAAAGTTCTGTTTCCAATTTTTTCCAGTCTTCATCGGTCGGCAAACGCCATCCATCTGGCAAAGCCTTTAGAGCTGCATCATAAGTATACAACACTTTTCTGCATATCCGTCATTCTCTTCCTCCGCATTCAAAAAATATTCCTCTGCCGTCAAACCGATAGTCTTTGTTTTAGTTTCTGCCAGGATTTGATTTAATGTTTCCACCGTGGATTGCATGGAAGGATACCACGTTACCGTATTAGCAATTAAATTTACAATACTCACTGCCGAACCAGGGTAGTCAAGATACATCATAACAAAAGATGCCGGGGAAAAAAAAGGTACTTCCGGTAAAGGATCGCTACTGATCTTCCCGTCATTTATAGCATTCTGTACAACCTCATCGAACAGGGCCCGAGCAGGTTCAATGCGGTTTGTATCCAAATTCTCCTCCCGATAAGTATAACAACCGTCTACACTTCCTAAAGGCAGACGGTAGGCCAAATTTTCCGCCATCCAGGTCTGGTCTCCGATAGTCACACAACGGTAGATCTTTCCATCCCTTGAATCAGTATATTCCGAAAAGACTCCTTCCGGTCCGATCAAAGAATTTTCATCTTCACAAGACCACCACGCCAACATTCCGAATAATATATATATGATCTTTTTCATAATACCCGTTTTACAATTCAACACCCAATTTTTCAGTAATAATCTCATACAACACCTCATATTTTTCCATGACCAGGGGATAAGTACCCCATTGTTCACGGAAAACCTCATCCGAACCAGTAGCCAGTATAACTTTTACAAAACACTCCAGATCTCTCTGGGTATCATAAGGAGTAAACAATCCACCTCCCCACTCATCTCCCATAACGAAACCGAAACGGCCTGTAACAGCCCGCGCCTCTACCCGTTGCTCTTCCAAAGCCTCCCCGGTCAGACTACCCGTATAATCCGGATTCAAGACATCACAATTCCAGTAAGTAGTAATGGTATTATCCACCTCCGACCAATACTTTGTCCCGTACCAGTTCGCATCGGAAACTTTGTTGAAATATGCCAAGTCTTCTGAATAATTTTTGATTTTTTGAGTCACCATATTCCTTTTCATATTCAACAGAATATCCCCGGGATTTTCTCCTTCCCAATTTCCCATAATCATAGTTAACGTACGGAAACCTATCATAAACTGTTGATCGACTTCTGTCACCTCCCTGTTATCCAAATTTTTAGTTGTCACCGATTCCGGGACAAAAAAACAAAAAGGGAATAAAGCTTTGTCAGCATCTCTCAGGTATTGCCCGATCCAGGTCAGTACTTCCAATTGTTTTTCCGGATCAGTTATATACTGATAATGATATTCCAGTTTTTTATAACTATCGTATCCCCAAGCCAAATCCAGTTTTTCATATTGATAAACCGGTTGCCCATGGACGTCTGTTTTCAAAAATATCCTCCCGATCGTATCATTGAAATATACCGGTATCCCATAAGTTTCATAAATTTCATAAATCCGATGCTTTACAGGATCGTCAGGATCATCCTGTATAACATACAATTCATCCAGATTTATCCGGGATTCCAATGTACTTTCCTTACTGCACGCTATCATTAGCAGGCAGAAACACATATATATAAACCTTCTCATAATCAATCAAAATTTGCATTAATTACCTCTGTTAATCTTCGCATCGGTCTGACATTATCAGGCATATCGGTATCAAATTCCAATACTGATTTAGGAATAGAAAATACATAAGCCGGATCATCGATTTCCAGACGGAAAACTTCTCCACGCATGAATTTCATTTTACTATCCCAATCGTATACAGCAAAAACACGCTCTATTGCTTTCCGTAAAGGAGCTTTCCGACACACAGCATACCTCCGCAGATCAAACCACCTGTGCCCTTCAATACACAATTCCCTGCGACGTTCTTTCCGTACTTCCTCTATCACAGTGTTCTGATCATAACTTACATCCTGCCAACCTTCAATCCTGTTTCTCCGGAAAATATTCAACCAATCCGACGCCCCTGAGGGATCGTCAAGCATCGCACATGCCTCAGCAATATTCAGGTAAGCTTCTGAAATCCGTAATAAAAATAAATCCGAAACATATGACTGATGTAAACCACGTTTATATTTACGTCCCAATGCTATGCTGTCACTGGAAGAAGCCGGAGTAAAAAACAATTCTTTCCGGTAATCATTATCTGCATATAACCGATACAATCCGTTAGCAATACAAAAATCACCGCCATTACCGGTAAAAGCATTTTGTACGTTTAATGAGCCCTGAGAAAACAATATTTCCGGATTGGTCCTGGAAATAACCTCATCTTCATCCTTCACAACAGCATAATCTTTCAGTGAAGATTTGATTTTTAACAGATCATCTGCAGCCTGCCAGGCGTTTTTCCAATCCTGCATGTAAAGATATACACGGCTTAACAGTAATAGCGAAGCTTCCCCGGAAGCCCTGTAAAATAAACGTGTCTGCGGACTTTGGGTAAAATAATCCACTGCTGCTTTCAGATCTTTCACGATTTGTTCATATACTTTCGCAACCGGTACACGTTCAAACTGAGAAGCCTTGTCTTTATCGTGCTCTACATATCCTGTCAGTTTCAAAGGAATTCCCAGGGTTGTCTCTGCATTTTCCGGATCGTAGGCCTGAGCATAAATGTTTACAAGCAGGAAATAAAACTGTGCACGTAAAAAATGCGTTTCCCCTCTGACTCTCAAAGCATCCAGCCGTTCTTCTTCGGTAGCCGGATTTAAATCTTCGATTTCATCCAAAATAATATTAGTGACATTGATCCGGCGATAAAGATCATCCCAAAGGGCATTATCTGCAGCCAGCTCATCTCCTTTATAGCTCCTTCCCACCTCCATTTGCCAGGTGGTATAACCGAAATAAGCCGAATTCATAGCTGAATTCCATATTCTGTTTTCAGCCTGATCAGTAATTACGGTATTGATATCGTCGTCCAGTATATGCAGCCACCAACCAATATCTCCCCAAGCTAAATCTTGTACTTCTTCCTTGCTGGGTATATATACACTTCCAAGTAATACCTCATCCAGATCCGATACCGATTTCACCACGACCATATCCTGGGAGTAGTCATCCAGATAGCCACAGCGAACCAATATCATCACAGCCAATACAAGTAATATATTCTTTTTCATTCTACTGTTTTTTTAAAAAGTTACATTCAATTGGAAAGTATACGAAGGCCTTACCGACAAATTAGGTTTTGCAAAACCAGCCTGCGACGGATCCTGTCCCTTCAGAGCTTTTGCAGAAACTGTAAAAAGATTCATACTGTTGAGGCTCAATTGCACATTTGAAAACGGAGTCTTCCTCAACCATTCGGTATTCAGCGTATAACGCAACGACAAAGAAGAACATTTCAAATAATTACCGCTCACTACACGTATATCGGATTTATCGTACATATCCCACACACTATTAGCAAATTGCTGAATGTGAGAAATATCTGAACTCGTCACAGAAGAAAAATGAACAAGAGAACTGAAATAATCTGGATCCGAAGGACTTAAAATCACCGGAACATTGGTATTCAATTCATCTCCCGGAGCCATCCAACGATTAACAAATTCCTTTCTTATATTTTTTTCAGCACTTACTCCATTCAAAATCGGTTCATAAAGACTGAATAAACGCACTTTCGATCCCAGACTATAAGACATATTCACAGAAAGTGAAAGACTTTTATAGGTTAGTGAAGTCGACAAACTACCTGTAAAAATCGGATCCCGTTGCCCGCTTTTTTCCATAGTCATCAGAACAATATCTTCCAATTCCCGGTCTTCCAGTAAATGCATACGATCTGCATAATCATTAAATACAGGGATGCCGTTCGCAGGATTAAGGCCCAGGAAACGATAAGAATAAAAACTACTGACCGCCTCTCCATCTACCAATGCAGTTCCGTTTAAATAAGAATCTATCGTATATTTTTCTACTGTCTGAGAACGCACTTTATTCAGGTTACCTGAAAAATAAGTATACAGATTCCATTGCCAGTCACGGGTTTTCACCGGAACTCCGGACAAACCGACAGAATAACCATTATTTTCCAGGTTCCCCCCATTCATGACATAAGAATGGCCCGGTACCCCGTTCACAGAAGAGACCTGCACGGTCGTAAAACAATCTTCCGTCTTTTTCAGGTATAATGTTCCGTTTATCCCTATGCGGTTGTCCAGAAAGGAAAGATCCAATTCCACATTGAACTGACGGGTTTCTTCCCATTTCAGATTCGGATTCGGATAACGGGCTACAGTTGAAATATTTTCATTATACATCGGATTAATTGTCCCTTGTCTCAGTATCAGGTTCGGACTCTGGTCTTCCAACATATTTCCCTGTATTCCGTAAGAAGTCCTTAAACGCATATTTGAAATAAAATCTGCATGCTTCATAAATGTTTCTTTCAGATTCCACATTCCCGAAACCGACCAGATAGGGAGGAATTTTTCATTACTACGGCTTCCGAATTTATTGGAAGCGTCAAAACGTCCGTTGGCATTTAAGGTGAAATAATCTTTATAGCTGTAACTTAATGTCAGGTAACCCGAAATCTCATGGTTGATACCATGTAACAATGACCGGTGATTTTTATTGATCCAGGTCTGGTAGTGCGGATAATCCTCCAGATTCACATTGTCAATGAACTGCAATCCCCGTTCTTTCACAAATCCTCTGTTCTCATCCGCAATACTCCTGGAAGTACTTCCGTTCAATTCAAAACCTCCCATCACAGATGCCAAATGTTGCTGATTTTCCCCGAACATCTTCCGGTATTCCACCTGAGTTCGGAAAGTATAAGAATCTTGTTCCGAATTATTGGTGTTCAGTATACCTCCATAAGGTAAAATACAATTCCCTGCATCTCCCGTTTTTCCAAGTTCTTCATATTCGGCATTTTTCAAGCGGGCTATATAATGGCTTTTTTCTCCCCACCATTGCTCCTGTAAAGTGCTGCTGTGCATATAATTTCCAGCAACGGAAAGCTCCAGGTCTTCCAGGATGTTGTAACGCAAAGTCAGATTCGCCCCTAAAGTACTTCCCCGGTAATCATTAGAACTATTTCTGATTTCATTCAGAATATTATATCTGAACTGTTTATGACTTACATTACTTCCTCCATAACCAATAGCATCATAATAAAATAAAGAACCGTCTTCATCATAACACGGAATAGCCCGGGAAGTATTATAAGCATAATCCATCGCATCAATATCAGGCATCAGGTGATTTTTCCGCTGAATATTCCCGTTTAAAGAAAAATTAGCCCTTATTTTCGGTGAAAAATTAATATCCAGGTTTACCATTGCCGTATACCGTTCCGTTTTTGTTGTTTTCGATACCCCATCCTCGAAGTTGGCTCCTAATGAAACGTAATAACGCATACTTTCCGATCCTCCGGACACCCCGAAGGTATGGTCATGGGAATAGGCATCCTGAGTCAAAATATCGAACCAATCGGTATTGACTGTCTCATAACGCAACACTTCCTGTTTAAAACCAGCATAATCAGTCAGACCGGAATAATAACGGTACAAAGCTCCTTCATATCCGACTTTAGGCATATTCGACGGAAACTGATAATGTAAATCGCTCAATTCTTTTCCGAACTGTACCCGTTCCCGGGAATCCATCAGATTTATGCTCCGGTCCGAATACCGGGGACGGCGGGTCAATTTCGATGTATGGTTATAGGAAAAACGGGCAGGTCCAATAGAACCTTTTTTTGTTGTTACGACAATCACGCCATTGGCAGCCTTAGTTCCGTAAAGTGCTGTCGCCGAAGCATCCTTCAACACATCGATCCGGTCTATGTCCTGAGGATTTATTCCGGCAATCGCATTTCCGACAATATTGATATAATCCGGATTATTCAAATCCTCCACACTGACATTCACCGGATCATGCATAATAAAACCATCCAGTACCCACAAAGGTTCACGGTTACCAATCAGAGTTGAAGTTCCGCGTACCCGTATCCTGGGAGTTGCACCCACTTCACCGGAATTGGTAATTAACATCAGTTCGGGAATCCTTCCTTCCAAAGCCTGGTCAATACTACTCATTCCGGGGACCAATACATCCGAAGCCTTCACCGAGGTAATAGCACTGGTAGAACGCCGCTTATCGACTTTCTGATAGCCGGTTACCACAACTTCTTCCATCCCTACAATCAACTCTTCCATCACAATCCGAAGTGTATCTGTCGTTCGTTCTGTAAAATTCACTTTCTGTGAAACATATCCTATAAAAGAAAACTCAAGTGTTCCCCGCTCCAACGGAAGTTGAATGGAAAAATAACCTTTATGATTGGTAGAAGTCCCCAACATCATATCTATCAATTTTACCGTTACTCCCGGTAACGGATGTTTCTGGCGATCAGTAACAAATCCCTTCAATAAAATCGATTTTGATTTTTCTGACGGAGAATTTACCTTCTTTTTAATTACCACTGTTTTTTGTTCAATCACATATTCCATACCGGAACCTTCCAACAGGGCATCCAATGCCTGTTGTAAAGTAACCTCTTTCAGGGAAAGGGTAATGTTGTTCAAAGAGCGGACATCCTCTGAATTAAATACAAATTCATAAGGAATTTGCTGCCGGATATTCTCTATGACCTTGAAAAACGGAGCCCGTTGAAAATTGAATGTTATTTTCGGATTATCTCTTTGTCCAAATAACTGTCCGAAATAAAAGACACTCAAAATCAAGAAAATAAATGGTTTGAGTTTAAAAATTCTATACTTCGGCAGATTACCGAAGTATAATCTTCGTTTTTTTTTCATAGTTTTGTAGAATTAATACAACTTGTTAATATTATTAGCAGGTTTTACACGAAAAGTGGGGTCAACACTTTTCGTGTTTTTTATCTCTGTATAATGATTTTCTTTCCATTAACCCGGTATTTTACCTGGTTTGTCAAAGCTATTTTCTGCAGCACTTCTTCGAGGTTTTCACTTCGCTCCACATAAAGGTAAAACCGCATTTTTTTCAAATCTTCCGTTTCATAGTCCACTTGCATATCATACCAACGGGCTAGTTCATCCATTATAGTTTCCAAAGCAACATCCTTAAAAATGAATTCCCCGTTTTTCCAAGCTAAAACAGTCATCAAATCCGCATTATGCAACAACATCTTCTCTTCTCTTACTTCACACTGCTGACCAGGTTCCAACTGCAAAACCTGATTTTTATGCACTATTTTCACACAACCGGAAACCAATGTCGTGAAAGAAGGGCCCGTCGGATATGCTCTTACATTAAATTGCGTTCCCAACACCTTAACGCAGGCTCCTTCAAATTCCACCAAAAAGGGACGCAGACTATCCTGTGTAACTTCAAAATAGGCTTCTCCCGTCAAATATACTTTTCGTTCATCCCCAAAAACATCCGGAAAACGAAGGGACGATTCGGCATTCAGGTATATCCGTGTCCCATCGGACAGAACCAATCGATATTCTCCACAACGCGGAACAATAATTTCATGGAAACGCTCCGTCATTTCTTTCTTCTGAATGACAGTACCGAGTTGCAATCCCTCTGAAATTTCATTCTTAAAACCAACTTTTAAAGAATCTTTCAATGTACCTTTATTCAGATCATGCTGAATACCGTCTGAGGTTATCAACCGTACAGGAATCGTTCTTGAAAAAGTTTTCTCCATTTTTACCCCGGAGAAAAAATGATCTCCCCAAAATATTCCAATCCCAAGAATCACACTGGCGGCAACCAAACTCATCTGCCTCATCCGACGTCTTCTCATCTGCCTGTAAGGATCCAATTTTCTCCAAACACGTTTCATATTTTCCGGAGAAGGATTCTCTACCATACTTTCTTCACAATAATAGTTATAAGTATCTTCGAGAAAATTCCGGTTTTCTTCTCCCATCTCCCCCCATCTCTCCACTTCTTGTTTTTCTTTTTCTGAAGCTTCTCCCAAAGCCCAATTCCTTATAATTTTCCAATCAATTTTCATAATTTTTCACACTCTCTTTATATAAAGACGAGTATTTTTTAAATCAGGGTACAAAAACGAAATTTTTTTTAGAAAAAAAATAAAAATTCTATAATTGCTCCCAATATTTCAGGAAACAATAGAGCAAAGGCAAAGAACTCCGTATAAATTTATATGCTCTCTTTATGTGGGTGTGGACTGTCAATTCTGAAATATTCAATGTTTCTGCTATCTCACGATAACTCATATCGCGGAATACTTTTAATTCCAATACCCGTCTTTGTTGCTCAGGTAATTTATCCAGACATGCTTTCACCTTTTCCAATAAATCCTCATTATCTTCATATTCTATTGTCCCGGAAAAAATCAAAGCTTCTGTCAATTTATCCTGATTGATGTCTATCACCTGTAAATGTTTAAAATAATCCAGACAAGCATGTTTTACAGAAGCATAAAGATAACTTTTCAGATGGGTACTTTCGGGAATTGAAAGCGAAGAAGTCCAGAGCGAACAAAACACTTCCTGAACCACATCTTCCGCTAATTCACGATTCATCAGATAAGCCAAAGCAAAACGATATAATCCCGCATAATAACGATTAAAAACCACTTCAAAAGCCCTATACGACTTAAGTTTCAGTTGTTTCATCAAGCAATCATCCGAAATTTCTATCTTTTTACCAGGCATAATCAAATTTAAACCGCCTAAAAATATCAAATTATTTAGAATCGTGACATAATCGTATCGATTTTTTCCATGCTGGTTTATATCTACAGCCTGGTATTCTAAAAAAAAGCTTTAAATTCGCATATAGCGATGCGGAAACAACGTTATGCCGTGTCAAGGACAAACCATGAAAAGATGGTTGAAATAAACCAATACAAAGCGAAGGATCTCCTTTGGCCCTCTGCCATCCGAAAATCCTTCGCTACGATCGGGATAGAGGTCCCGATACCCTTTACAACATTATTTGTATTCGTCCCAACTCTTGATCGCCATGTCTTGCCGGTCGACTTTACAGATGGCATAAATGAAAGCACTGGCCAGACGAGCATTGGTAATCAGAGGGATATTATAATCCACGGCAGCCCGGCGGATTTTATAACCGTTATCCAATTCCCGTTTTGTATGATTCTTCGGAATGTTAATCACCATATCTATTTTTTTATTCCGCAGGTAGTCCATAATATTCGGTTCTTTCTCTTCGTCGGGCCAATGAAGGATGGTGACACGAATACCGTTTTCCTCAAAGAACTTAGCCGTGCCTGCTGTTGCAAAAATATGATATCCTTTGGCAATGAGCATTTTTGTAGAATTGAGTAATTCCACTTTTGAACGGCTGGGGCCCGAAGAAATCAGAATATTCTTTTCAGGAATCCGGTTA
>ERZ827104.3327-NODE-3327-length-11450-cov-7.113383_pt1 | contig 11450 bp, 8 predicted proteins | sample MGYA00519781_ERZ827104 | MGnify/ENA primary metagenome ERZ827104 (study PRJEB31778, sample SAMEA3449257) | human gut metagenome | biome: human gut; feature: human-associated habitat; material: faeces | place: United Kingdom | collected 2010/2012 ... | reverse complement strand
TTGCGCGTGATGTCGCCGCCGTAGCACTTGGCGAGCACGTCCTTGCGCAGCGCCTTGACGGTCTCGCGCGCGATGATCTTGCCGCCGATCGCGGCCTGCACCGGGATCTCGAAGAGCTGCCGCGGGATGTTCTCCTTGAGCTTCTCGCACAGCTTGCGCGCCCGGCCGTAGGCCTTGTCCTTGTGGGCGATGAAGCTCAGCGCGTCGACCTGATCGCCGTTGAGCAGCATGTCCACCTTCACGAGCTCGCTCGGGTGATAGCTGGAAAATTCGTAGTCGAGCGAGGCGTACCCCTTCGTGCGCGCCTTGAGCGTGTCGAAGAAGTTGTAGACGATCTCGTTGAGCGGCATCTCGTAGTGCAGCTCCACGAGCCGGCTGTCGAGATACTGCATGTTCTTGTACTCGCCGCGCAGATCCTGGCACAGCGGCATGATGTTGCCGACGAATTCCTGCGGCGTGATGATCGACACGTTCACGAACGGCTCCTCGGCGACCTCGATGGATGCGGGGTTCGGGTAATCGTGCGGGTTGTCGATCATGAGCACGGTGCCGTCGGTCTTCGTGATGCGGTAGATGACGCTCGGCAGCGTCGTGATGAGGTCGAGGTCAAACTCGCGCTCGAGCCGCTCCTGAATGATCTCCATGTGCAGCATGCCGAGAAAGCCGCACCGGAAGCCGAAGCCGAGCGCGACCGACGACTCCGGCTCGAACGAGAGCGAGGCGTCGTTGAGTTTGAGCTTTTCGAGCGCGTCGCGCAGATCGGGATACTTTGAGCCGTCCTCGGTGTAAATGCCGCAGTAGACCATCGAGCGCGCCGGGCGGTAGCCGGGCAGCGGTTCGGCCGCGGGGCGCGCCGTCTCGGTCACGGTGTCGCCCACGCGCGTGTCCTCCACGTTTTTGATGCTGGCCGTGAAATAGCCCACGTCGCCGCAGCCGAGCTCGTCGCACGGGTCAAGGCCGATGGGGCGCAGGTGGCCGACTTCCACCACCTTGTACGATGCGCCGGTGGACATCATCGTCACTTCCATGCCGCGCCGCAGCGTGCCGGCCACGATGCGCAGGAGCACGATGACGCCGCGGTAGCTGTCATACTGGCTGTCGAACACGAGCGCCTGCAGCGGGGCATTCGGGTCGCCCTTCGGGGCGGGGACGTGGTCAACAATGTCGTCGAGCACGGCCTGAATGTTGATGCCCTGCTTGGCCGAGATCTCGGGCGCGTCCATGGCCGGGATGCCGATGATGTCCTCGATCTCGGCCTTGGTGCGCTGGGGGTCGGCGGCCGGCAGGTCGATCTTGTTGATGACCGGCAGGATCTCCAGATCGTGTTCGAGCGCGAGGTAGGTGTTGGCGAGCGTCTGCGCCTCCACGCCCTGCGAGGCGTCCACGATCAGCACGGCGCCCTCGCACGCGGCGAGCGAGCGGCTGACCTCGTAGTTGAAGTCCACGTGCCCCGGCGTGTCAATGAGATTGAGCGTGTAGGTCTTGTCGCCGCGGTGATACGTCAGGCCGACGGCGCGCGCCTTGATCGTGATGCCGCGCTCGCGCTCGAGATCCATGTTGTCGAGGAGCTGCGGCTCCATCTCGCGCTGATCCACTGCGCCGCACAGCTCGATAAGCCGGTCGGACAGTGTGGACTTGCCGTGGTCGATGTGCGCGATGATCGAAAAATTGCGGATGTCTTCTTGTGGGATCATAGGGAAATCTCCTCCAGTGCGGCCTCGGCGCGGTCAGCGGCGGTGCGCACGTCCTGCACGAGCACGCGCAGCGCCTCGAGCTGTTCGGGCGTGCACGTCGGGCTCGGCGCCCGGCCGAGCAGGAAATCCGCGCTCACGCCGTAATAATCGCACGCCCGGCACACGAACGCCAGCCCCGGCTCGCGCGCGCCGTTTTCATAGTGGGACAGCAGCGCCTGGCTGATCTTCAGATCGGCCGCGACCTTGCGCTGGGACAGCCCGCGCGCGTGGCGCAGCTCCGACATGACGGCAGCAAAATTGCGTTCCATACCGCACCTCCTGTAACATGCATGATAACGGACTGTATTTTACCACGCCCGCGCCCAAACGGCAACAACCTCTTTATAAAATCGCGCGCAAGACTTGAAAAACGGCACGTGGGGTGTTACACTATTTACTTGTGAAACGATGTTCACAAAAAACAGAAAATAGATGAACATATTGGAGGAAAACACCATGTTTGAAAATCTGGTTGAAGTTCTCAAAGCCAATCCGCGCAAGATCGTCTACACCGAGGGCACCGACGCCCGCATCCTCGAGTCCGCTGCCCGCCTGAAGCAGGGCGGCTTCCTCACGCCGATCCTCGTCGGCAATGTCGACGATGTGAAGGCGGCGGCCAAGGCCGGCAACTTCGACATTGAGGGTCTCGAGATCATCGACCCCGCCAACTACGACAAGATGGACGAGATGGCGCAGTGCATGTTCGACCTGCGCAAGGGCAAAATGACCATGGAGGAAGTCCGCGCCAACCTCCAGAAGGGCAACTACTTCGGCACCATGCTCGTGAAGATGGGCGTGGCCGACGCGCTGCTCGGCGGCGCGACCTACTCCACCGCGGACACCGTCCGTCCGGCGCTGCAGCTCATCAAGACCAAGAAGGGCGCCCACCTCGTGAGCTCCTGCTTCATCATGGTTCGCGGCGACGAGATGCTCGCCATGGGCGACTGCGCCATCAACATCGACTATCAGGACAACGTTGACAAGGCCACCGGTGAGGTCACGTTCTCTGCTGCGCAGAAGCTGGCCGAGGTCGCCATCGAGACCGCCAAGACCGCCAAGACCTTCGGCATGGATCCGAAAGTTGCCATGCTGAGCTTCTCCACCAAGGGCTCCGGCAAGGGCGGCACGGTCGCGCTCAGCCACGACGCTACGGCCATCGCCAAGGAGCTCGATCCCGAGCTGAAGCTCGACGGCGAGATGCAGTTTGACGCGGCCGTCTCCCCGGTCGTCGGCCAGTTGAAGTTCCCCGGCTCCCCGGTTGCGGGTCACGCCAACACCTTCATCTTCCCGTGCATCGAGGCCGGCAACATCGGCTATAAGATCGCGCAGCGTCTCGGCGGCTTCGCGGCCTACGGCCCGATCCTTCAGGGTCTGAATGCGCCGATCAACGACCTGTCCCGCGGCTGCGACGCCGAGGAAGTCTACCAGATGTCCATCATCACGGCGGCTCTGGCATAATCGGGTTTTCATCCAAATAACATTTCCGGCGCTGTTGACCGAACAGCGCCGGTTTTTTGAAAGGGGAGTGCGCCTGTGGAGCGTGAGGAGTATATGCGCGCGGCGCTCGCGCTCGCGCACGAGGCCGCCGCCGACGGCGAGGTGCCGGTCGGCTGCGTGATCGCCGACGCTGACGGGCACATCATCGGCCGCGGCCGAAACCGCCGCGAGCGGACGCACCGCGCCGATGCGCACGCCGAGATGGAGGCCATCGCGCAGGCGTGTCAGGCGCGCGGCACGTGGCGGCTCGACGGCTGCACGCTCTATGTCACGCTCGAGCCGTGCCCCATGTGCGCCGGGGCGATCATCAACGCCCGCGTGCCGGTCGTTGTCTACGGCGCGAGGGAGCCGAACTTCGGCTCCTGCGGCAGCGTGCTCAACCTCTTTGAGGAGCGCTACGGCCACCACCCCGCCATCTACGGCGGCGTGCTGGCGGACGACTGCGCGGCCGTGCTGCGCACGTTCTTCGGCGGCCTGCGCTGAATAGAAAAAACATGCGTCCCGATCGTTCGGGACGCATGTTTTATTTTGATTTTTGTATCTCATCCATCAGTTCGTGATAAAACACGTCGAGCACGCCGACGTAATGCGGCTTCCACGGCTTGAGCCGGCCGCAGTAGTGGATGATGACCGTGTGTGCGCGCACCCAGTCGAGGTCGACCGGTTCATTGCGCAGCTCCGCGTTGTGCAGTGCGAGGATGCGGTCGCTGAGGTTATAGACCATGCTGTCGAGCAGGTGCACCCGGTCGCCGTAGAGCGCGGTGAGGATGTCCTGATCCGGCAGCAGGAACACGTCCTGCTTCTTGTCGGCGAACGCGCGCACGCGCTCCATGTCCAGATCGGCGCGCAGGGCGGGGAGGTTATACAGCAGCACGCCGGTGTTGATGTACGGCGCCGCCTCGTCCATGCCCAGGCGCGCGGCGTTGAGCTTTTCGAGCAGCTTGCGCGTGTGCGTGCAGGCCATGAAGTACGCATCGCCGAACGGCGTGGCGTAGAGCGCCGTGAGCGGATTGATGATGACCGTGTCGGCGTCGAGATAGAGGATGCGCTCGAGCGTATCCGGCAGCAGCAGGGGCGCCGCGATGCGGTAATAGATCTGGCGCGGATAGCGCTTCGACTCCGGAAAGCCGTCAAACATCGCGGGATCGACGAACACGAAGTGCAGCCCCACGTCCGGCAGCGCCGTGCGGATGGCCGCCTCGTCGCCGTCCGTGAGGTCGGAGTGCAGGATGAACACCTCGTAGTGGCTCGCGCCGCCGTGCAGCAGCACGCTGCGCATGCAGTTGAGAAACGTGGGAATGTAGCCCCCGTTGATCGCGAAGAGCAGGTTCATAGCGGTACCTCCTTGAAATGACACACGCGGGCGCTGCGTTGGCAGCGCCCGCGTGTTCTGTGCGTTCCGGATTACGCTTTCGGCGTGCCGTCGGGGTTGAACAGCGGCAGCTTGCCGAGCACGGTGATGTCGGGGCGGTCGTTGGCATCGCCCTCGGCGAGCACGGCCATCTTGCCGACGATGATGCCGCCGGCCTCGTTGACGAGCTCCTCCATCGCGCGCAGCGACTCGCCGGTCGAGATCACGTCGTCGACGATGACGATGCGCTTGCCGTGGATCAGCTCCGCGTCCGTCTGGTCGAGCACGAGCGTCTGCACGCCCTGCGTCGTGATGGACTTGACGTGCACCTGGAACACGCTGCTCATGTAGGCTTTGGCCTTTTTGCGGGCGACGAAATATTTGTCCGCGCCGCTCTGGCGGGCCATTTCGTACACCAGTGGGATGGCTTTCGCTTCGGGTGCGATCAGGTAGTCATATTCGGGCGTCAGCTTGAGAAGCTCGGCTGCGCAGTGCACGGTCAGCTCCACGTCGCCGAACATGACGAACGCGCCGATGTACAGGTCGTCAGAGACCTTGCACAGGGGCAGATCGCGCTTTAGCCCGGCGATATCCATCTCATATGTCATTTGAAATTCCTCCTAAATAAAATAACGGGGTAACAAAAGCATTATACATGATTGCCGGAAAAATGCAAGGCTTCCGGCGGCAGAAAATGCCGGTGCGCCGGTGTCATATCGCCGGATGTGTTTCACATACGCTATGGTAATGATACCTATTCAGAAACAGAATATCAAAAATTTGGGAGTTGTCATTTTGCTAACGCCGTCAGATTATCTAAAAACGGGTTCCTTTTTTGTGCTTCAAACCATTGCTTCGTCTAAAATGAACAGTTTATGAACGAAATTCACGAAAAACGGTTGCGAATTTCGGGTTTTTAGTGTAAATTAGCAATAACTTGATCGTGAATTTCTCACTTGCGGTTATAGACGGTCGGACGAAGCGGTTATCGTCCGGCGTCATTTTGTGGGGAGTTCCGGGAAAAGCGAATTTGAAATTGGAGGAAAAACAATGGACGAAAACAAACGTGGTTCATTTGGCAGCACAATCGGCTTTCTGCTCTCTGCCATCGGTTCCGCCGTCGGCCTCGGCAACATCTGGGGCTTCCCGTACAAGATGGGCAGATGCGGCGGCTTTACATTCCTGATCGTTTACCTGGCTCTGGCGGCATTTGTCGGCTTTGCCATCATGCTCTCTGAGCTGGCGATCGGCCGCAGCACCGGCTTCGGCCCGGTCAACGCCTACAAGAAGATCTCGAAGAAGTTCAAGTGGATCGGCTGGCTGGCCATCATCGCCCCGTTCCTGATCATGACCTTCTACTCGGTCCTCGGCGGCTACTGCATCTACTACATGGTCATCAACGTCGTCGGCATGTTCAGCGGCATGCCGGACAGCAGCTCCTTCGGGGCTCTGCTCACCAACCCGTGGGCCAGCATCGGCTGCATGGTTCTGTTCATGCTCATCTGCTATCTCATCAACCGCGGCGGTGTCGGCGGCGGCATTGAGAAGTTCAACACGATCGGCATGCCCGCACTGTTCGTCATGCTCGTCATCGTCATCATCCGTGCCTGGACGCTTCCGAATGCGGACGTCGGCCTCAAGTATATGTTCGTCCCCGGCTACGCTCTGAAGGCGGGCTTCTTTGACAAGGCGCCCGGCTTTATGGAAGTTCTCGCAACGGCCGGCGGCCAGATGTTCTTCTCCCTGTCTCTTGCCATGGGCGCCATGATCACCTACGGCTCCTACCTCGGCAAGAATGAGAACCTCCCGAAAAACTCCGTCATCATCGTTATCTCCGATACCCTCGTTGCCATCATGGCCGGCCTCGCCGTTATCCCGGCGGCTGTCGCCAACGGCATCGCCAAGGGCTTGGCCGTCTCCAAGATCAAGCTCGGCGGCCCGAACCTCCTGTTCGCCACGCTGCAGGACGTGTTCCATGACATGGGCACCATTGGCGGTATCTTCGGCCTGATCTTCTACGCCCTCGTTCTGATCGCGGCCATCTCCTCCGCCATCTCCCTGATCGAGGCGGTCTCCGTCACCTTCATCGACCACGCCAGCGCCAAGGGTCACGAGCGTGACCGCAACAAGGTGCTCGCCGTCGTCTGCCTTGCCATCACCCTGCTGGCCTGCCTCGTCGCGGTTGACGGTCTCGGCTCCAACGGCATCGCGCCGAAGGATCTGTTCCACATCAACTCCAAGGCTGACTGGTGCGCTGACTGGCTCGACTTCATGGATATGATCTCCGAAGGCATTGCCATGCCGCTCGGCGCCATGCTCATGTCCATCATGGTCGGCTGGGAGATCAAGCCGAAATCCCTGTACGGCGAGATCGACAGCGGCTACAACGGCCACATCCACGGCTTCTACACCTTCTGCATTAAGTATCTCTGCCCTGTGATCATGTTCTTCATCCTGCTTGTGCAGATCAGCACATTCTTCGGTCTGGGCTGGTTCAACTGATCGCAGCAGCGTAAGCAGTTCGTACAACGAAACAAAGAAACCGCAACCGGCAGCCTTTTGGCTGCCGGTTTTTGTTGTGCGGTCCGCCGTATGGTGCGGTGCGCGGCCTGCGGCGGGAGAAAGCCGCGGTGTTTTTCGTGTGGGGCGGGGATGCGCCGGCGCTTCCGACCGCCGGGCTTGCCGCGGGGGGAGAGGGGCGCACCTGCTGCGAAAACAGCCGCAGGCGCGCCCGCTTTGCTGCCGAAGGATTCCACCCGCGCATGGCCGCAAGAAACGGAAAAAGCGCCGTGCAGATGGCTCTGCACGGCGCTCTTCCGCTGGGGAAAATGAAGATGGGAGAAAGAAAAAAGAGGATTGGTAAGTTTGCGGCGGCGGGGCGGTTACCCGCCGCCGATGGACGATAGAGAGGGAGTGCGCCTTACTTCGTGCTGTCGCTGGCGCGGTCGAACGTGACGGTCAGCGTCAGCGTCTCGCCGTTGCGCGAGACGGTCAGCGTGGCGCTCTCGCCAGCGGAGTAGCCGCGCAGGGCGCTGCGCAGCGCGTCGCCGGAGGAGACGGCCGTGTCATCGATGGCGGTGATGATATCGCCCGCCTTCAGACCGGCCTTCTCGGCGCAGCTGCCGCTGTTGACGGCGTTGACATACGCGCCGCTGGGCATGTTGTAGTACTGCGCGGCGCTGTCCGGGATGGTCTGCAGCGTGATGCCGAGCTGGGCCCGGTCGGTCACGGTGCCGTTTTTCATCAGGTCGTTTGCGATGGCCACGGCGTCATTGACCGGGATGGCGAAGCCCAGACCCTCCACGCCGGAGGAGCTGTATTTCGCGGTCACGATGCCGATGACCTGACCGGAGGTGTTGTACACCGGACCGCCGGAGTTGCCGGCGTTGACGGCGGCGTCGATCTGGAACATGTTGATGCCGTTGTCGGTGCCGTCGGAGGTGGTGATGGTGCGGTCGAGTGCGCTGATCATGCCGCTCGTCATGGTGAATTCCAGCTCGCCGAGTGGGTTGCCCACGGCGTAGACCGTATCGCCGACGGCCATGCTGTCACTGTCGCCGAAGGTGACGGGCGTCACGCCGCTGGCGTCGATCTTGAGCAGGGCAATGTCGTTGTCCTCGTCCACGCCGACGATGGTCGCCTGATAGGTCGTACCGTCGTAGGTGAGCACGGACACGGCGTAGCCGTACTGGTGCGCGGTGGAGATGACGTGGTAGTTCGTGAGCACGTAGCCGTCATCCGTGATGAAAAAGCCGCTGCCGCAGCTCGCCTGGGAGCTGGTCTGGCCGAAGTAGTTGGTGTAGGTCACTTCCGTCGTGATGGCGACGACCTGCTCGCACGCCTGACTGTAGATGGCCGAGGCGGAGCTCGGGTCGGAGTTGACCGGCTGCGTCACGAGCGTGCCGCCGGAACTTGCGGCGGAGCTGCTGCTCGTCTTGCCGGAGCGGGTGATGAGCCCCGCAATCGCGCCGCCGCCGAGGCCGCCGAGCAGCGCGCACACGAGGCACAGGCACGCGATGCGCGTGATGAGCCGCTTCTGCTCCGGCGTGCGCACGGTCTTGGGCTTTCTCGGCCGGTGCGTGCGTTTGGGCTTCTCGGCCCAGGCGTCGTCATTCGGCGTGTAGTAGCGCGGCGGGGTGTTGCCCGCGTCGTCGCTGGGGTGGAAGTTCGCGTCCTCGTAGCTGCGCTCGGCCTCGGGGCGGACGATGTGATACGTCACGTCATCGCTGTCGTCGATCTTTGCGCCGCAGTTGGTGCAGAAGCTCGCACCCGGTTCGAGCGCGGCGCCGCACTGCGGGCACACGCGGCTCTGTGCGGAGCCGGTGTTGTTCGCCGTCGTCTCCGCCTGCGCGGCGGTGTTTTCAGCGGCCTGCGCCTGCGTGGAAGTGTTCTCAGCGGCGTCCGCCTGCGCGGAGTCCGCTGCCGTATTTTCAGCTTCCGGCTGTTTGTTTTCGGGGAAATTGGAAGCGTCGTTCATGTTATCTGCCTCCCGGCTGATTGGTTTTTTGAAGTGTCTATATCGTAGCCGATATTTGTAACAGAGGCATGAACAAAGGGCGAAGATTTTTCGAATATTCCCGAAAGCATTTGTGAACACTGCGTCTGATTTATGAACGCGCGGCAAAAAACCGCCCACACATCGTCGGATGTGCGGGCGGTAGGCTTTGCGGGTGTTACCGGCCGAAGCTGCTGTCGGCCGTTTCATAGGTGTTGATGGCCGGCTGCGTGTCGGCATCGCCGCCGTACTTGATCGAGTCACCCTCGAGCAGCGGCTCGATGCCGTGCGCGCGCAGCCATGCAAGCGTGCGCGTGGAATCGGTCAGCGGGGTGTAGTCGACGTCGGCGTAGGTCGTTTCGCCTGTTGCCGGGTCGTACTGGCTGAGCTGATAACCGATGGTCACGGCGTAGGCCGTGCTCTGCCGCGTGCCGCTGTCGGTCAGCCAGGCGCGGCCCATGGTGCCGTCCGCGCAGTCGGGCACGATGGCGTTTTCGTACAGGTCGAGCGCCTGCTCGGCCGTGAGCTCCACGTAGAGGTAGTCGCCGCTTTCGGTCTCATAGCCGATGTTTGTGTAGGTGAGGTGCTCGAGCGTCACGGCCAGCTCCGGCGTGTTGCGCGTGGTGCGCGCTTCGTCGCAGTTGAGCACCTGCTCGATCTGCGCCAGACGCGTGCTCGTGTCGGGGAGCGTGTATTCGCGCATCAGCACCTTGCCGTTCGAGAGCTTGTAGGTCAGATGCAGACTGGTGATGCTGGTGTCGTCCGTGATCTTTTCGCGCTCCGCCACGACGGCGCGGTGGATGTCCTCCACGGCCTGAATGTTCTCCGCCTCGGTGAGCGCGGAGTTGTAACCGTTGCAGATGATGCGCGCGCTTTTGACCTGCGCGGTATCCGGGATGCGGCGGGCGTAGCCCGTGAGGTCGCACTTTGCGCCGACCACGACGAGGCAGCACACGGCAGCCGTGACCGCGCAGCCGCGCCAGACCGTGCGCGGGATGCGCAGGGACTTGCGGATGACCATCTCGCTGATGACAAAGCCGAGCGCTGCACCGAGGACTGCCAGCAGCAGGAACGGCGCCAGATGTGCCCGGTAGGCCGGCACGTTGAGCAGCATGCCGTACACGCCGACCGGCATTGCCAGACCGGCGAAGAGCGCCACGATGTACTTCAGCACCGGCTTGAGCACCGGGATGGCGACGGTGTCGCCCGCGCTCTCCATGCGGCGGCGCCGGTAGAGCTGACCCGCGCACACGAGCAGCAGCAGCGCGAACGCCGCCCAGACGAGCGGATAGGTCCAGCCGGAGAAGTTGGCAATGGCGACCTCCGCCCCCGTGCCGCTGATCGGACGCACCAGATCGGCGTGACCGACACTTGTGCGCCGCATGAACAGCACCAGCGGGGAGAGCCAGTCGACCGGCAGATCCACCATGCCCGACATGCCGTACACGAACATGTAGAGCACGGTCTCGACGAGCAGCTGGAAGCCCACGGCGATGAAGTTCACGAGCAGGTACAGGCACGGCAGCATGACCACGTGGCCGGTGAACATGGCGCACAGCACGGCGATGCCGTAGAATACGACCGTCTCAAGCGCGAGTATGCCCAGCCAGATGAGCAGCGGCTCGATGACGAGTTCGAAACGTGTCGCCTCGATGAGCACGGCGAGGCCGAAGATCACGGCCTCAGCCGAAAGCAGCATTAAAAGGCCCGCCAGCAGATGCGTGCGGAACATGCACCCGCGCCGGATCGGCAGGGAGGCGGCCAGCCCCGCGCCGCGCGGCGTGTACAGATAGCCGAACATGGCGGCGGCTGCGAGCAGGCCCGCGCAAAACGCCGTCAGCGGCAGCAGCATCTGCGTCTCGGAGAGAATGACGTTCGAGAGGTAACCGATCTGCTCGGTCGACACATACGGTGTCGTCGAGCGCGCGTTGAGCAGCACACCCGGCAGCATGATAAACAGGATCACGCCGTAGATGACCCACAGCGGCCACCAGCGCGACAGGCACTTGCGAAATTCCGTTCCGTTACAGAAGGATGTCTTTGACGGCATAGTCCGCACCTCCCAGTTCATAAATAAAGATCTCTTCGAGCGTCAGCGGCACCACGTCGAGGTACTGCGGCTGCGCGGTGGACAGCCGGTTCGTGACCTCGGCGGCGTCACCGTGCACGATGAGCGTGTACAGGTGGCCCTGACTGCTCTGGTGCAGAATGTCGAGCCCCGCGGGCAGTTCTGTGCCGTCCGGCAGGGCCACGAGCACCTTGACGATGTTGGCCTGCAGCTCCGCGAGCGGGTGCTCGAGCAGGACTTTGCCGCCGTTCATGATGCCCACGTGGTCGCACACGTCCTCGAGCTCGCGCAGGTTGTGCGACGAGA
>ERZ827104.3325-NODE-3325-length-11459-cov-20.710452_pt1 | contig 11459 bp, 7 predicted proteins | sample MGYA00519781_ERZ827104 | MGnify/ENA primary metagenome ERZ827104 (study PRJEB31778, sample SAMEA3449257) | human gut metagenome | biome: human gut; feature: human-associated habitat; material: faeces | place: United Kingdom | collected 2010/2012 ... | reverse complement strand
TGATATATATCATAGTTCTCCCTCGGATACGGAACATTTATACCACTTCCGAGCACAGCCACAGTCTTTCCTCCGGCCTTCATGGCAGCTCTGTGCGCAGCGCCATCTATTCCCAGTGCCATTCCACTGACTATAGTAACCCCTGATGCTGCAAGCTCCCCCGACAGCCTGTCGGCAGCTTCCCTTCCGTACACAGAGGCCTTTCTTGCCCCTACCACCGCAACCGCAGGGTCCAGATCCGCCAGCACATCCACATCCCCTGCTGCAAACAGAAGCATTGGGGGATCCGGTATATCATACAGCTTCCCGGGATACAGCTTATGTCCCGGATAAATATATGTAATGTCATTTCTTCGAAGCTCCTCTGCATATGCCGCAACTTTCCCGGCATCCCTGTGTTCAAGGAATCCGTCAGCCTGAGCCTGTGTGAGTTCATCCCGAAGCTGTTCCTCAGAAGTGTTCCACAGTCCTCTTATACCTCCGTATTTCATGGCAACGTTCATCTTCACAGTGTGAGTCATTCTGCTTATCATCCCAAACCAGAGATAAAGTAATTCCTCCGTCATGTCACACACCTCCCTGAATGTCCGCATTTCTGAAGAACACCGCTTCTCTCAGGTGTTTTATCCCGACCTCAGGATCTCCATCGAGATCCGCAATAGTCCTGGCTATCTTGAGTACCCTGTATGCTCCTCTCGCAGTCATATCCATATCGGCAAAACAGTCCTCCATGAAATTCTTTGCCTCGCCGTCAAGCACTACATATTTACTGCATAATGCCGAATCCATCTGGGAATTGAACCGTATATTTTCACCGCTGAACCTTTCACTCTGTATCCTCTGGGTCCTCAGCACACTCTCCCTCATTTCTGCTGAATTCTTCCCTGTCCGGCCACCAAATAACTGTCTGCAGTCCACCTTCCTAACATCCACATTTATATCTATCCTGTCAAGCAGAGGCTTGCTTATCCTGGCATTATAATTCCTGATCTGCCTGACCGTGCATGTACACCTGTTCATATCCGGGTACTGTCCGCAGGGGCATGGATTTCTCGCCGCAACCAGCATGAAGTCCGCAGGAAATCTGTATATTCCACCAAGCCTTGATATACTGACCTCACCGTCCTCAAGGGGCTGTCTCATGACCTCGAGCACGTTCCGGTTAAACTCCGGCAGCTCATCGAGAAACAGCACACCACCGTGTGCAAGACTTATCTCTCCTGGTCTCGGATTATGCCCGCCGCCGGACAGGGCATGCAGGGATATCGTATGATGAGGTGCCCGGAATGGACGGCGGTTTATTATATGACAGGATTCATCCAGAAGCCCCGCCACACTGTACACCTTCGTTATCTCTATACTCTCCTCAAGGCTGAGTCTCGGAAGTATCGTCGGGATACGTCTGGCTATCATGGATTTGCCTGCCCCGGCGGGGCCTGTCATGAGTATGTTGTGCATTCCCGCCGCGGCTATCTCCACTCCACGTTTAAGGGATTCATGCCCCATTACCTCAGAGAAATCCACTTCAGCTTCATCCCCTGACGTATCCAGCATGGCTTCTACATCAACATATTCAGGCTCTATGGTCTGTATACCACTCAAGTGATCGACCAGCTCTCCTATACTTGTGACCGGTATAACAGTCATCCCACGTATAATGGCGGCCTCCCTGGAATTCCCCGCCGGCACTATACAGCTCCTCACACCTTCGCTGTACGCAGAGTGAACTATGGACAGCACACCGCTCACCGTATTCACATGTCCGTCAAGCCCCAGCTCTCCAAGGATAAGTATGTTCTTTATATTGTCTGTTGGAATAACGCCCATGGACGCCAGCATACCCGCTGCGATGGGCAGATCGAAGGCAGTGCCTTCCTTTCTGATATCCGCCGGAAAGAGATTGATCGTTATTCTCTTCGGAGGAATGTTGAAACCAGAATTGCGCAGTGCAGTCCGGACCCGTTCTCCTGCTTCCTTCACGCAGGAGGAAAGGTATCCGACCATATTCATAACGGGAAGCCCATCGTGTATATCCGTCTCCACTGATATGAGCGTCCCGTCGATTCCCTGTACAAGTCCACTTAATACTTTACTATACATAAGCAAGTGCTCCTTCCCGCTCTGCCGAGCAGCCTCTCCATCGGAGCACATATTACACTAAAAAGGATATCCCATAATCAAACACAAGTCAAACTCCATTTTGTATACCTGTTTGGAATATCATATCCTTGACTTTTTCCTTTTTCTGCTGCCCTTAACCAGCTTCACCGAAGCCACCTTAAGCAGCACAAATGATGCTGCGAGATTCACACACACTGAGATCACGGCCATATGATCCACCACGAAATTCGTGTATTTACCGTATCCCGTCATGGTTTCCACCACAGATTCATCCCCGAGCAATCTGATGAAATTTTCTGCTATCCACATGGCAGGATTGACTGCATAGCACACTGCCTTTCCCATCATATAAGCAGCATAACTGCTTCTTGAACCGTCCGACATATACATCATGGATTCAAAAACTTTTCCTATCGCATATGATAAAAACACAACAACCGCTATAGTCACTATGGTTGATATGGCCGCCGACACAGAAGTTCTCTTCACGCAGGAGTAAAATATTCCGATACTACCAACGTATATATCTATAAAGAGAACCATTCCAAGATATTTGAACAGTTCGTCCCAGCCCATTCCTCCAACTATGAATGCAACCGCCATAAACGGAAGAGTTGCTATGACATACATTGCCGTGGTGGCAACTGCCGACAGGAGCTTTCCTGCAACTATCGATATAGGTCTTACCGGAGTCGTCAGCATGATCTCAAGCGTCTGTCTCTCCCTCTCACCGGATATCGAGGTGGATGTGATTATCGGAACTATGAGTCCTATTATGCACAGCTCACACACCGCAAGCACAGGAAACATCTGTGCAATATTTGAATAATATACCTGATATGCCGAGCCTCTGCTCGTCATGAAGAGCATTCCGACAACCAGCGCAAACAGGCAGTTGATGACTGTTATCGTCACGACCATTCTGGCACTTCTCGCATTTACCAGAATATCCTTCTTCAATATGGGATTAATAATTGTTCTTCGCGCCACGATTCTCACCTCCCGTAATCTTAAGGAACAGGGATTCCAGATCTTCCTTCTCCCTGAAAAACTGATGAACGTGCACACCGTTGTCCACAAGACTTCTGAGAAGCTCGGCGTCAGACTCCCTCGTGCCTGAATAATAGACAAGAATTTCTCCATCTTGTATACTTATGCGATCCACATTGAATCTTTCCTTCACAATGACAGATATCCTGTTGGCTGAGGCCTCCGCATCAAGTCCCAACATATATCCCTTTATCCTTACAGGAGGCATGTTCTTATCACCATTTACAATCTCATCCACGCTTCCGCTGGCCACTATCTTTCCGTGGTCTATGACACCTATACTCGTACACATCTCTGAAAGCTCCGGCAGAATATGCGAGCTTATCACGATGGTCTTGCCCATCTCCTTCAGATCACGCAGTATATTCTTCATATCATGTCTTGACCTTGGATCCAGACCCGAACTCGGCTCATCGAGCACCAGAAGCTCGGGATCATGTATGAGCGCTCTTGCTACACAGAGTCTCTGCTTCATACCTCTTGAAAGGCTGTCGACGAACTCATCCTTTTTATCCTGAAGGGCGACAAGCTCCAGATATTTATCTGCGACCTTCTCCACTTCCCGCTTGCTCATGCCGTACATGGAGCCATAAAAATCCATATACTCCATGACCTTCAGATTGTCGTACACACCGAAAAAGTCAGGAACATATCCTATCTTCCGTTTCACATCCGCAGGTCTGCCAAGTGCGTCTACACCGTCTATGGTGACCTTTCCCGATGTGGCTTTAAGGAGTCCGCACATGATCCTCATGGTTGTTGTCTTACCGGCACCATTTGGTCCGACAAATCCGAATATCTCGCCCTTATCAATATGAAGGTTCATATGATCGAGCGCAACAAACTTTCCATATCTCTTGGTGAGTTCTTCTATATCAACCATTACCGGACACCTCCCCTCGCACTGATATGTGGAAGGTAACTGTCCACATAATAATCTCCCTGCTGAGGAGATATAAATCTCATAGCCAGGCATCCGTCCGACATATATTTGTCAAGTTCCTGCCCCTTTATGATCGTCTGTCCATCGGCAAATACCGTGTCATATTCACCGGTCTCTCTGTTGAGCATCTGCACTACGACCTTGTTCTTGCCGCTTCCCGCCTGGGTCTTATCGTATATCAGTTCCGTTATATCATCATTCTTGCCAAATCTGATGTTAACGTCCACGGTTTCAGAATACATCAACAGATCGTCATCACCATAATCTGATCCGCCGATTCCATTCTCATCCCTGTCATAAATGCTGTAATAATAAACTCCATCCACATCCTCATATTTAAGGGTATCTATGTCGTATACCATATAGCTGCCATAATTTTCCGTATCGGCATCACTCATCATATCCGGATCCCGCTGTATGGTTCCCCACACAGCCACAACGCCGTCATCTGCAGCGAGTCTACTGTACTGGGCAAGCCGGAGCTGCATGTAATAATTTCTGGACCATTCCGCCGACGATTCATCATCTCCGAAATAATCCTCACCATACTTCTTCGTGTAATATGATCTCATTCCGTCAAGTATGGAGCCACCGTCAAATTTGTGGGTATTCTTCCTGCTTATCCGTATGGTATCTCCCGCTCTCAGGACATCAGCAACGTAATAATATCCCTCGGACATGACCACAAGATTCTCCACATCGTATGAGGTGTCATTTGTCAATGTTCCCTCAAAGCCATCTGTATATAATGTCAAATTCTTCCGAATCCTTCCAATATCGTTGCTTCCAGCAAAGCTTGCATTAGCTGATATAGTGCCAAATGAACGATTGCTGTAATAATTCAGTGTAACGCCATCTTTTCCATCATTTTTTACCGCATTGAGATTGTCATAAAAGCTGGATTCCATGGAATCATCCATCTCGATGTTGGAATATTTGCTGTTGATGTCTATCTTGTATTGGCCTGATCTGCCGCCTATTATATATGAATATGCATCCTCCCGCTTGGTATCACCGCTTATATCCGCAGCCACAAATGTAAGTCCGATAGGCTTTGTAACTCTGTACTTGAGGCTTACCATATATATGGCACCTGTACCGATAATTGCACATACCGGGATAACTCCCCATATGAGCTCCTTCTTTTTGAGCCTGCTGAGGACGATGTACGCCACAGGACCACACACAATGATATATATGATCAGCACGAGCATAATGACAACAGGTGACGGGGTGCTTCTCTTGTTGGCTGCATTTGCCACATCATATCCATAATATGTGCCACCATAATACCAGCCCCCATCGATCCAGTTCTGTGTCATATCCGTAAAGCCTGCCTCCAGAGCAGCCTGCGCCTGGGCAGTCTTATCCTTCTCATCCGTCTGTGCAAGCGAATACGGGAGCACCACGATCCTGCCATATCCCATATTCAGATAGTACCCATCTGAGCCGTCCAGCTCATGTACCTTCTGTGTGTCATTCACAGCGGAGACAAAATCGCCGTCAAAGCTGCTGAGTTCATTTTCATCTGACGACTTGGCCAGTATCATAGCTCCACCACTGTACACCCATTGTTTTATGGCAGCACTCTGCTTCTCTGACAATCCCGACAGATCATAATCATCCACCAACAGGTACTCTATAGCCTCCAGTCCCTCCTCGGACTCAGGAATGTCTGAGGGTGATAATGCAACAGTCTCTACCTTTGCATTATCATACACATTGTCCATGGAGACATCCTCTATATAAGACATGACATCCTGTCTGTCACTCATCACGCCCACCGCAACTACCATATCATTGCCCTCTATACTTAGTGAATCCCGCTCTGAGTACACCAGCTCTCCGTCACTGTCCTTGATCTCAACCTTTGCTATACCGGAGCCCATATTATCGACACAGAATTCCAGCTCTGTATTTTCTCCTGCCTTTAATTCCACATCTCTGGCATATGTCATATTCTTCGTGCCAAAGCCTTCGGAATAGCTCGTCTGTACAGACACATTTCCCGCAAAATCTGTGTCGCACACAATATCCAGCCTGATAACACTGCCTCTGTCATTTACCGCATATCCATTGAGTCCATACTTTAGCTGTATATCAAAATCAGGGTTATTTTCAATTATCCTCTGTTCAACCCGTCCATATGCACTATCTGTGTTCGTTTCCGCTATAGCTGGACAGATCATACCTCCAAGCAGCATAAGTGCAACCGCACCGCCACACGCAAGTTTCGCCGATCTGATCATAAGTCTTTCCTTCCAATTTGACTTTATTTTTTACACTAAACTTATAATAAATTCTGCCGGTAAATAACGCAACTTACACTTTCGTAAGGACACGTCAAAGCTCTTCCGGCATTCCCCGTCCGCGCAAAAAAGCTCCCCGGATACATCAAATATCATGTATTCAGGGAGCTGCTCAACTCTTAACTGAAATATACTACCTCTTCATCAGGTGCACTTGTGAGTGTAACCTTCTCTGCTGTGAGAACAGGTCCTTCACCTTCAAAATCTGGATAATACTCGTAGCCTATCTTGGCTGTGACATCAACCCACTGTCTGTCCACAAGATTCTTAGCACCCTGATAATAGCACTTGAATCCGACAAACTGGATATCCTCAACACAGCATGTCATGGCAAATCTTCCAGGAACAAATGCATTATTACCATACTGCTTTGGTCTGAATACCATGGCCTTGAAGTGTATCTTCTTGCCATCGTATCTCTCCTTCATATCCGATGCGTCCACATACCAGATACCGAAATCATCATCCGGCAGCTCTATCACATCTGCGCTCACATCGTATGGCAGATCCTCAGGTTCATTTGTCTCAGGTGCAATGGAGCCATCCTTCATCTCAAAGATGATCTGCGCTCTCCTGTTCACCGCCTTGATGGATCTTCTCCACTCAGGGATCTTGGAATTCTCATCACATCTGTTGAAGATGACCATGTCCGCACTGTTGAACTGCTCAACCATGGTTGCCTTCATGTTCTGTGAGTACACATCGTATGTCTCCGCATTCACAAATGAGATAACCTGGACAACCGTCCATCCCTTTGGAACCCTTATCTCAAATATCTTATCGAGCTTCCACATACCATTGTACTCGATCATGACCTGTTCCGGATTGTATTTGTCCTGAAGGTCAAGGAGATGGTCTGTTGTGAGCTGATCTTCCTCTATGAACTCTGTATATATATTAGCCTTCTTCAGAGCCTCAAGATCATACTCCTCCTCTCCGTCCTCACAGACGAGAAGAAGTGTCTTGGCTCCACCTGTAAAGCCTCTGTCCATCAGGGTCTCCTTGGCAAATGTTGTCTTACCGCTCTCAAGGAATCCCATGAACACATATACAGGTATCTCTTTATTCTGACGTCCCATCATATTAACTCCTTATCATAGAACAACCTGCTTAAACCTCGAACAGTTCTGCAAGGTCGTTCTCCTTAAGCTTGCTTCCTATTACGCAAAGCTTACCAGTGATGTCAGCCTTGCCCTTTCTGACCTCAAACTCGCCTGGTACAAGATCAAAGTACAGCCACTCACCTGCATCGCTAGGTACGATACCCTTTGCTCTGAGGATAACACCGTACTTCTCTGTGTCAGCCAGAGTGTCAAGGATCTCTCTGAGTTTGTCCTCATTGTACTTGTGTGGTGTCTCCTTGCCCCAGCTTGTAAATACCTCATCTGCATGATGATGGTGGTGATCATGGTCATGGCAGCCACATGTACACTCATCGCCATGGTCGTGATCATGATGATGATCGTGGTCATCGTGGTCGTGGTGATGCTCGTGCTCGTCGTGATCGTGGTGATGCTCGTGCTCATCGTGGTCGTGATGATGCTCATGGTCGTCATCATGGTCGTGATGATGCTCATGGTCGTGACAGCCACATGTGCACTCATCGCCGTGGTCGTGGTCATGATCATGTCCCTTCTTAGCCTCATCCATCATTGTCTCCTCAAGAGACTTGTAGTTCTGCATAGCCTCTCTGATGGCTGCTCCATCGATCTCATCCCATGGAGTTGTAATGATGGTTGCATGATCGTTCTTCTCTCTGATCATGACTACAGCCTTCTCTATCTTGTCCTGTGTAGTAGTCTGTGTTCTGCTCAGGATGATAGTGTTAGCACTCTCGATCTGGTTGTTGAAGAACTCGCCAAAGTTCTTCATATAAATCTTAACCTTTGACACATCGGCAACTGTTGTGTAGCTGTCGAGCTCTACATCAAGATCTCCTGATACATCCTTTACTGCCTTGATAACGTCAGACAGCTTGCCAACTCCTGATGGCTCAATGATGATCCTGTCAGGTGTGTAATCTGTGATAACCTGCTTAAGTGCAGTACCGAAATCTCCGACCAGTGAACAACAGATACAACCTGAGTTCATCTCTGTGATCTGAACGCCGGCATCCTTCAGGAAACCGCCATCGATTCCTATCTCACCAAACTCGTTCTCTATAAGAACCAGCTTCTCTCCCTTAAATGCCTGCTCAATAAGTTTCTTGATCAACGTTGTCTTGCCAGCTCCAAGGAAGCCTGAGATAATATCAATCTTTGTCATATCAATCACTCCTTAAACAAATTTATATTAAGACCATGTATACTAAATACACGGTCTTTGATATCTACATCCACATGATTATACTCGATTGCTTTTATTTTTGCAAGAAATCAGACATCATATGTGGATTATTGAGTATTTATTTCATGTGTACATCCATCTGATTAAATGGAATCTCTATGTCATTCTCGTCAAATGCCTTTTTCAGCTTCCACATGGCATCCCACTTGGCATCAAAGAACTTCTCTATCGTCGCATAGAACTTCACATACATATTGATCCCACTGTCTGCAAATTCATCTATATAGAACAGAATCTGCTCATCCGGAAGATAACCATCCACATCCTTAATGGTCTCAATGGTAACCCTCTTGACCTTCTCCATATCAGAATCATACGCAACAGAAAATGGTATATCCACCCTCCTCATATCATGCTCTGTCACATTCACAAGGGATGTGTTGGATATGTTGCCATTCGGTATGACGACTGATTTGTTGTCGAAAGTTATCAGCCTTGTATAGAATATGTCTATGGACACGACTGTTCCTTCGCAGTGGGTATTGTTCTCCACAATATAGTCACCGACCCTGAATGGTTTTAATATGAGAATCAACAAGCCGCCCGCAAGATTCGACAGACTTCCCTGAAGTGCAAGTCCGAGGGTAACCCCCGCTGTGCCTAGTATAGTTATAAATGAAGTGATCTGAAATCCCACAATGCTCGCCGCAGTGAGCACGATCAACACATTCAGAACAATCTTGACCGCAGATATGAAAAAACCAGCAACGCTTGGATCCAGCTTTGACCTCTCAAAACTCTTCCTGAGTATCCTGAGCAGCAACTTCACCAGCTTGAAGCAGACGACCATGAATATGACAGCCACAACTATACTGCCAAGCTTGGACATACACCAGTCTGTAAGCTTCTGGATATACTGCCCTACGATACTTACCTGATCCGTGGCCTCCTTCACCGCATCCCCGACCACACTCTCTGTGGTCGCAGTATCAGCCGCCATGTTATACAGATCACCAATCAATAGCATAAATGTCTATTCCTCCTATTTTACATGGGCAAACACTGCAAATGACAGTGCAGGAGCACTCACTTCTATCACGCCATCCGCAGCAGTCTTATATCCTTTGTTATTGTTGCCCTCGCCTCCGTATTTCAGGTTATCACTTGAGAAGATCTCTCTGTACTTTCCATCCGTCTCAACCGGAAGCTTATATCCTGTCACATTTTTAAGTCCGAAGTTGCAGACAATATACACATCATCTGCGACATCCAAACCATGTCTTACAAATGATATTACCTGTCCCTTCTCCTGTATATCAAGTGCACTGCCGGCAAGGTCCCTGCCATCACCGCACAGAGCATTCTTTGTATCGTATAATTTGTTGAGTTCCTTTATATATTTCTGAAAATAGCTGTTTGCATCGAACTCAAGAACCGACCAGTCGATCTGGGTTCTTCCGTCAAACCCGGCAAATCCGCCTAATTCCTGTCCCATAAACGTCAGCTTTCTTCCCGGTAGTGACATGATGAGACCAAACAGAAGTCTGAGATCAGCATACTTGTCCTCATAGCCACCCGACATCTTGGATGCGTAACTTCCACGCTCATATGCAACCTCATCATGGCTGAGCGCCCATACGGTATCATCCTTCTCGTCAAATGGTATACCACATGTATAATCCATAAAGCTTCCTCTGTTCACTGGAGGTATCATCATGAAATCTGTCACTCTGGACACAGCCTCATTATTCCACCTGAGATCTGTCATAACATCATCACCTGCAGTACCGAGGTTTGTTCTCAGCGCTCTGATAAGCTCCTCATCCTCCAGCCTTACTCCGTCCAGATGATATGTATCTATCCAATATGAGATACAATCTACATCCCTCACAGATACCATATCCATGATAACGCCTATTCCCTTGCTGTGGAAATGATCGACCATGGCCATGAACTCCGTAGGTGATCCAAATCTCGATGTCGGAGCGAACATTCCCACGGTATCATAACCCCAGCCATTGTCATCTCTATATTCCATAAGTGGCATAAACTGTATGTAGTTGTATCCCATATTCTTCACGTACATGGCAGCCTCTTTGCCAAATTCGAGATAGTTAAGAGGATATCCATCTGAGTTTCTCTTCCATGTCGGCATGTGGACCTCATATATATTTACCGGGGCAGATACACTGCCTCTCTTCTTCATATATGAAGAGTCTGACCAGCTATACTCAAGCTTTGCAAGTACCGACGCATTTCCCGGTGCCACCTCATAAACCTCAGCGTAAGGGTCTGCAAATATATCTGTATTTCCATCTCTGTATAATGCCTCGAATTTGTATCTGGTATTCATGAGATCGCCCGGAATGAACAGCTCAAACATATCAGTGTAGTCAATCCTTCTCATAGGATTCACGCGTCCATCCCATCCGTTGAAATCTCCGACCACACTGACCCTGGTTGCCCCCGGCATATTCATGCAGAACGATACACCCTGTACACCATCGAGCGTGATCTGTCTTGCTCCAAACAGATCCTTTACATGGAAATCCGACAATATTCCATCGTCTCCATTTACCACCTTCATGACATTGACCGGATCCACGCTGTATCCGAATGAATACGGATCATAGAATTCAGCCGCCTGCTCGCCTTCTGTTATGAGCTTATATGCAAATGCCCCGCTATCCTCGATCTTCACTGTAAAAAATCCCTGTGAACCTATCTCGGTCATAGGATATTTAAATATC
>ERZ827104.3324-NODE-3324-length-11463-cov-9.764201_pt1 | contig 11463 bp, 4 predicted proteins | sample MGYA00519781_ERZ827104 | MGnify/ENA primary metagenome ERZ827104 (study PRJEB31778, sample SAMEA3449257) | human gut metagenome | biome: human gut; feature: human-associated habitat; material: faeces | place: United Kingdom | collected 2010/2012 ... | reverse complement strand
GCGGCGCTGCTGATGGCCGCGGCGAAGTGCCTGTCCCCCGCCTCCGCCGCGGCGGCGGGAGCCGTGGCCGGTCTGACCATGGATCTGTTCACCGGCGATGCGGTGCTGCTGACCGCAGTGTGCTGCGGCGGGATGGGAGCCGCCTCCGCTGTCAGGGAGCGGGGCCGGTTGGCCGTGCCGCTGGTGTATACTGCCGCAGCCATGGCCGGATATACGCTGCTTGACGGGCCGGACCCACTGCCCCTGCTGTTTCAGAGCATGGCGGGTGCGGGGCTCTATCTCCTGCTGCCTCAGCGCCTGCCGCTGCGGCTCGCCCAGCAGGCACCCGCGCCGCCGGCCCAGCCGGAGGCCACCCCTGCCGCTGCGTTCCGCGCCGTGTACGACAGCTTTTTCACCGAGGTATCGCCGCCGCGGCCGGAGAACCCCGCCGTGCTGTTCGACCGCGCGGCGGAGCAGATCTGCGCAGGGTGTCTATTGCAGCGGGATTGCTGGCAGGCACACTACAACGATACCTATAATGCCTTCAACGACGCCTGCCCCCGCCTGCTGCGCCGCGGCAGCGCCTGCGCAGAGGACTTCCCCCTGCATTTTGCCAGCCGCTGCCTGCACTTCCCCCAGCTGCTAGAGGCGCTGAACGACCAACTGCACCAGTTCCTGCTGCGCCGCGCCCACCGGCTCCAGCTGGAGGAAGCGTATCAGGTGGCGCGGCAGCAGTACGCCCAGATGTCGGAGGTACTGTCCTCCGGCGTGCCGGTGTCGGCGCCGCCTCGCTTTGCCTGCCGCACCTCCATCGCCCTGCGGCCCAGGGAAGGTGAGACACTGTGCGGCGATCAGGCGGCGTCCTTTGAGGCGGGCGGCGCGGCGTGCCTGCTGCTGTCCGACGGCATGGGCAGCGGCGAGGCCGCCCACCGTGAGGCCGCCATGACCGTACGGTTACTGAAGCAGTTTTTACAGGCGGGCGTGGAGCCGCTGCCGGCCCTGAAAACACTGAACACGGCGATGCTGCTGCGCTGCCGCGAGGGCGCGGGCTTCACCACCATCGACCTGCTGCGGCTGGACCGCAGCACCGGTGAGGCCGCGCTCTATAAATACGGCGCGGCGCCGTCGTATCTGAAAAAGCTGGGCCGCGTCACGCGGTACGGCGGCGCGGCGCTGCCCGCGGGACTGGAGGGTGCGGACCGCCAGCCCGATGTCATCCGCTTCGTCCTGCCGCCGGACGGCTGGCTGGTGATGGTCTCCGACGGCGTGGTCGGCGGCGACGGGGACGAGTGGCTTCAGGATCTGCTGGCCGGTTGGGGCGGCGGCACTCCCGACGTCCTGGCCCGCCGCATTCTCACCATGTCCGCCGAACACGGCGGGCGGTCCGATGACTGCGCCGTGCTGGCGCTGCACCGGCTGCGGGGCGAAGAAAATGGCCCCGCGCAGGTATAATCTGCCGCCGCGCCGTCCATACTACTACCGTCGCCCGATGCGATAGGGCGGCGCAGTAAACGGACAGCAAGGAGGGCATATGCTTGGTTAAAGGTATTTCCCGCCGCGTCATCGTGGTGGATTCTCCGGACCCCCAGATCTTCGAACAGGCCATTTTCATTCTGCGCACCGATGGCGGCGGCGTCAGCTCACAGCAGCTGGTAGATCAGGCCATCCGCATCGCCAAGAACTATGCCCGCTGTCAAGGTCTGCCGCGTCGGCGCGTCCGCGTCCCCGGTTGGCTGTGGGCCGCTATCGGCGCGGCGGCCATCGGACTGACGTGGCTGCTGTGTACCCTGTTCTGATCTTCCCATGGTTTCAGCGGGCAGCGCCCGTTTGAAATTGATTTTCCATCATTTTTCTCCTCACTTGGAGCGGACGTGACCCGTCCGCTTCCTTTTTTTGCGCAAAAAACCGCAGGAGGGCTTACCCTCCTGCGGTTTCGTATCTCAGTGCTTCTTTTTCCGCGTCACGACGATGCCGATGATCGCCGCCACGGCGATGACGCCCAGCAGCACCCACAGCCATGTGAGCCCCGCGCTCTGCTGCGGAACGGCGGCGCTGTCCTGTGCGCCGGTCTGGCTGTCGGCAGAGTCCGGCAGGTCGTCCACGGAGACGGTGCCCTCGTCGATGCCGGTGTCCTCTGCGCCGCCGGTGCCGCCCGTGGTACCGGTGGTGTCGCCGGCAGTGCCGGAGTTGTCCATGTCCACGGTGCCCGTGTCGGCGCCGGAGCCGCCGTTGTTGGGTTTGTTGTCGTCGGGCTTATTGTCATCGGGCTTGCTGTCGTCCGGTTTGCTGTCATCGGGCTTGCTGTCGTCCGGCGTGTTGCCGCCGTTGATGTTGCTGTTGTAGTTCACCGTGATGCCGGAGGCGAAGGCCCCCTCCTCCACGGCGGTGATGGTGTCCGGCAGGTCCACCGTTTTCACGTTGTCATTGCCCGTGAACGCGCCCTTGGCGATGGTGTTCACAGGGATACCGGCGATGCTGGCCGGTACGGTGACTGCGGCGTCCTTACCGAAATAGCCGGTGATGGTGATGGACTCGTCCGCGATGGTGTAGTGCAGCGCACCCTCGGTGTAGACGGTGGCAGCCAGCGCTGTGCCCGTCATGGCCAGCGCCATGAGCAGCGACAGCAGCACGGGGATGAGTTTTTTCATAAGTCGCTCCTTTGCTTTGCGCACAGGGGCATAGTCCGCGCGGACTATGCCCCTGTTTTGGGTTAGGGTCGGAGATGGGTACGCGATTTAGTCATCGCCGTTACCAAAGCCAGAATCAATTTCGCTGTCGCCGCTGGTGGTGATGATGTCCTCACCGGTGGTCAGAATGACCTGCATCTCCGGAGCTTCATACTGCTTTTTATCCACTGATTTTCCTCCTTTACTTGGTCAGGCTGTCGTAACTGCCGGACGCGATCGTATCCGTGTAGATGTACAGGAGTTCCCCTGCATCGCTCTCAAGAACCATGTAGCCGCGGCCGTAGAACGTCCGATCATTGTATTTGGTGGTGATGTCATAGCGCGTCACACCGTTCAGATCCAGGTTGTTGCCGATATAGGCCCTTACGCCGTCCGGCAGCTTGCCGTTGCTATCGAACTGCATGTACGCCGCTGCACCATCTTCACCGCAGACAGCATCTCTGCTCCACAGGATACCCTGCTTCACGACCTTGTAGCCATTGGGCACGGCACGCGTTGCCATGAAGGTGACGACATAGGATTCATTCGCCGTGGTAGCGCTGACCTCACTCATTGTGATGACAGGCTTGGCCTCGGCGGCCTGGTCGTAGACAGCCTTCACGGTCATGTCACCGCTGGGGGCCAGCTTCAGCGTCTTGGTATAGCCCAGAATGTTGCCGGCGTTGTCCGTCCAGTAGGAGAAGGTCTTGCCCTCGATGTCCTTAGCCGTCACGTCGATAGCCTTACCGACCACCGCGTTCACGACCTGATTGTCGGTACCCTCGGGATAGACCACCGTCACCTTGCAGGCGATGCTGGGCTCCGTATAGAGTGCGCGCACCTGAATGATGCCGCTGTTGTTGGCCATGGCCGCGCGGATATCAGCCTCCGTCATGGACCAGCCAGTGAAGGTGCAGCCCATCTTGATGGGAGGCACGGGGAACTGGATGGTGTCGTTGGTGGTGTAGGCCTTGGAGCTGATGATCTGGTCGCTGTGGGAGATGAACACCACGGTGGCCTGATTCTGACGCGCCTTGCCGTACACAGCCTTCAGGGTCGTCTCGCTGCCCATGATGAAGGTGTAGCTCTTTTCGGTGGAGACCACCTTGTTGGATGCGTTGACCCAGTACAGGAAGTTCTCGCTGCCGGTGAAGTTCACCGTCACAGACGCGCCGACGGCAAACTGCTCGTACAGGTAGGAATCCTGCACCGCGCCGCCGTTGACCGTGAACTCGGAAGCCGTGACAGTCAGCCAGAACTTGCCGCCGCTGATGGGCTCATAGACCGCGATCATGGTCCAGTCGTCGGTGGGCTTGACCTTGCAGGTCAGGTCAGTGCTGTACGGCGTGCCGGTGTACTCGTTGACGAACCAGCCCACGAAGTTGTAGCCGCTGATGGCGGACGCCGTGACCGTGGTGCCCTGCGCGTAGGTGATGTCGCTGCCGCCGCCGGCCACATTGGCCACGGGGCTGTCGCTGCCGGTGGTGCGGGACGTCACCTTGACGGTGAACTTGCCGATCTCCACGCCGTAGCGACCCTCACTGTTGGCAGTCGTCACAGGCGTGAAGCCAGGAGCGCAATACTCCTTCTTGACGATGCTGCTGAACTCGCCGCCGGAGATGTTGACATCCTTGGCGGTCACGTCGCGGACCAGAACAGCGTCCGTATCCTTGGCGCCCAGCACCGTGCCGCCGGTAATGTCCAGGCCCACCAGGTTGGTCTGGCTCTTGTCGTTACCGATCTCACGGATAGCGGTGGAATACTTACTCTCCACCACAGCGTTGCCGGAAATGTTGATCTGAACCTGACCGGCGTAGCCGATGTAGGAGTCGATCATGATGGCAGAGCCGTCATAGCTGATACCGTTGGTCTGGGAATACTCATCGCCGATGACATTGTCGTTGGCAACGCCGCGGACCGTACCGCCGGAGATGTTCAGCGTACCGGACTTGATGCCGATACCGCAGTAGCCCTCCACCAGGCCGCCGGTGATGTTGACCTCGCAGGGCTGGGGCAGATAGACTGCCAGGCTCTCGGACTTGACAACTGCACCCTCAAACACGTTGACGTGGGACACGCCTCTGTCAGTGCCGTTGCCCTGGATGGCGGGCGTCTTGGCGCTCTGCACCGTGCCGTAAATATTCAGTTCGGGAGCATAGGTCTTGCCGCTGTCATCCTGGCCCTTGATGAACACCGCAGGATAATCACCCTTCGCACTGTCCGCAACGATGGTGGAATCCTTGTCGATAGTCACGCTGCCGTTGTAGTTCACACTCAGCAGAGAACTGCTGGCCGCCTTGCCGGTGATGTCCACATCCGCCAGTGTCAACTTGCCGTAGGCATAGTTCGTCTCGCCGTCGGGAACATCAATGGTACCGTTCTGGATGGTCACTTCGCCGTAGGTGACAAAGCTACCGGTCACGGTCATCTTGTTCAGGTCGATGGTGATATTCGCGTTGACCTTGATGCTGCTCTCGGCGACATTCGCCAGCAGTCTCACGGTCTGGCCGTTCTGAGCCGCCGCAACGGCCTCGGCCAGCGTGTTGTACGCGTTGACGGAGTTGCCGTCCTTGTCCAGGATCTGGGCGGTCATGCCGTCAACAGCCGTGAAGGAGCCGTTCTCGTTCCTGGTGATACCAACGCCGGGAGCCGCGAAGCTGGGAGTCTTGCCGTCCACCTTCTGCTCGGGGGAGACGTTGGGGTCGAAGCCGACGAACGTACCGCCGCTGATGGCGACATTCGCACTGCCGTCCACATACGCCTTATCGATGCAGTTGAACAGATACTTGCTGCTGCCTTCCCACTTCTGGTGCAGGTCGAAGGTGCCGCCCTTGACAGACAGGGTACCCTCCTCCACCTGAACCACGCTGACGTTGCCGTAGAAGGTGCCGTTTTCGATGGTCAGGTCGCCCTTCACCACGTTGATGGTGTAGCAGTCGTTCTCCTTGGCATCTATGGTGCCGTTGCCGGTGATGGTCACCTTGGCGCCATTTGTGATGGACAGGATAGCGTTGGCCTTATCGCCCCAGATGTCCACCGTGTTCCTGATGGTCTTGCCGTTCAGATCCAGAGTGATGCTCTTGTTGATGGTCAGCTGGGTGTTCTGCTCGACGTCTGCCAGCAGGGTGATGGTCTTGCCCTTTGTAGCCAGACGGATCGCGTCGGCCAGCGTCTCGTACTTCTTGCTGTTGATCTGGGCAACATACTGACCTTCCTTGACGCCGTAGGTACCATCCGCGTTCTTGGTGGGGATGAAGCCATCGGCGCAATAGGCATCGGGAATACTCTTGTTAAACGTACCGCCGGAAACCTTGAAGTTGTCAGAGGTGGCCTTGCCGACACCGCGGAAAATGCTCTCCCCAGACATCTTGTTGACGAAGTGACCGCCGGTAACCCGCGTGATAGCGGTATGGCCCTCCACAACACCGGTCAGGACGACCGTCGGGTGATTCCACCGTCCTGTGGTGGTCAAACTCTGGATAAACTCGCCGCCGCTGATGGTGGTATCACCGTACGCAAAGATAACTCCTGTGTATCCGTTCGTCGCATAACTCAGCTCGAATGTACCGCCGGTGATAGTCAGCTTGGAGTCTTCCTCGCTCTTGACCACGTTCAGACCGCCGGTGTAGGTACCGCTGGTGATGGTCAGGGTGCCCCAGTTGTCGATCATGGAGGAGCCGGTGTTGCCCGCCGTGGCGGTGACATCCGTCAGCGTCAGGTTGGCATCCTTCTTGGCCTCGATGTTGTAGTAGTCGTTGCCGCCCACAACATTACCGTTCTTCACGGTAACGGTGCCGCTGGTCACGGAGATCGTGGCCTTGCCGGCGTTGGTGTTGGTCAGGGTCTTGCCGCCCAGATCGAGGGTGATGCTCTTGCTGATGACCACGTCCTCAGCGGCATCCGCCAGCAGGGTCACGGTCTGGCCGTCCTGCGCCGCGTCGATGGCCTCGGCCAGGGGCTTGTACTTGGAATCGCCCACAGAAGCCACAGCCAGCGCATCGATCTGCGCCTGCGTCACGCTGGAGCCAGCCATGATACGCACCTTGGACAGGTCGCCGGTGACGTAGTTCAGGTCATCCTCCAGCATGATCAGGCTGTTGTCGCGGGCAGCAGTCATGCCTTCCATGAGAACGCCACCCTTGCCGTCCTTCTCCGCATAGATAGGATAGCTGTCGTTGCTGTTCTTCTGCTTGTTCCAGGAGTTGTCGTAGATCTTCAGGCCGCCGGAGTAGCCGTTGTAATCCAGCGGGTTGTTGTAGCAGGCGATGATGGGGCAGTTGACCTCTTCGCCCGCCACCTTCACAACGGTGTTGGAGTAGCAGCCGCTGATGACCTGAGAGGGATACAGCGGGACAGGCGTAATACCGGCCGCGCCGCCGCCCCAGAAGGTGCTCTTAGAACTAATGATACCTTCCACATAGCAGTTGGTGTATGCGCCGCCGTCCTGGCAGTTGCCGACGATACCGCCGGCCCAGCATTCAGCCGTAACATCGGCGTAAACGGAGCAGTTGGTAACGGTGAAACCACCGGAACCAGCGATGCCGCCCACCTGCATGGTGTCCGTGCTGCCAACGCTGCCCTTAAAGGTGCAGTTGGTGATGGTGGCGTAGCCGTGGCCCACGATGCCGCCCACGTAGTTGCAGCCAGAAGCGCTGACGCTGCCTTCCACCGTCAGGTTCTTGATGGTGCCCGTATAGACCTTGCCGAAGAAGCCCACGCCATTCTTGCGGCTCTCTTCGACCTTCAGGCCGGTAACGGCGTGGTTCTGGCCGTCAAACGTGCCTTTGAATTGTGTAGTGGCGTCATTAAAACTGCCAATCGGCGTCCACTTCTCGTTATTCAGGTCGATGTCGTTGGCCAGCTTCACGGTCTTGCCCGCGAAGTTGTTGCCCGCATTGGCCTTCTTGGCGAAGTAGAACAGGCCCTCGGCGGTGGAGATGGTCACGTTGCCGTTCTCGTCTTCCACATAGCCGTCAGCGCCTTCCTTCACGCCGTAGGTGCCGTCCGCGTTCTTGGTGGGGATGAAGCCCTCAGCGCACAGGGACTTGTCCACCGCGCTGGAGAACGTACCGCCGGAGATGGAAACCTTGGCAGCCTGCGTGAAGTCGCTCTCGGTCTGGTTCTCCCACTTGTAGGCCTTGACCGCGTCGTTGCCGGCCTTGGCCGTGAACGTGCCGCTCTCGACCTTGATCGCGATCAGGCCCTTGTAGCCGGTGCGCTCCACGATGGAGATGGCCGCGCCGTCCTCGATGGCGCCGTCGTTCTCGGTCTTGGCAATGCCGTCACCAGTGACGGTGATGGCCGTGCCAGCGCCGCTGATGTTCAGGCTGCCGGAGCAGACCTGCACGCCCATGGTCTTGGCGTTGATAACGCTGTTGTCGATGGTCAGCGTGCCGGAGCTGGGGAAGTAGATGCCGTAGCCGTTGGGCACGTTCAGCGTGCTGTTCTTCAGCGTCACGGTATCGTTGGTGTTGCTGCCGTTGGTCTCGATGCCGCTGTGGCCGTTGGCCGTCATCTCGACGCCATCGAACACCAGTTCGGAATTGTTATAGGTGATGGTGCCGCTCATGGCGGAGGGGATCAGACCCGCCAGCTGGCTGCTAACCACCTTGCCGTTCTTCACGGTCAGCGTCACATCGGAATAGTTGATCTCGAAGGCCGCGGACGCCGTGTCCACGATGTTAGCGGTCCACGTATGCCCGCCCAAATCGATGGTGAAGCTCTCATCACCGGAGTTCTGCACCTTGTTCGTGGTGTAGTCTCGCAGCATGACGATGGTCTCGCCCGCCTTGACAGCGTGGAACGCCTCATCCATGGTGTAGTACTCGGTGTCGCCGATCTTGGCCAGATATGTCTTCGCTACACCGTAAGTGCCGTCGTCGTTCTTGCTAATAGCGGAATCCTCCACCACGTACTGGGTGGGGTCTTTGGAGAACGTGCCGCCGGTGACCTCGATGGTGGCCTTGGCTGTCTCGTCCATAGCAACCAAGCCATTGTTATAGGTATAGGTGCCCAGCGTACCGGTGACGGTACCGCCGGTCACATAGACCCGCGCCTGCTTGTCCGCAGCATTGTCATAGTTCACGGAAGCAACGTTGCCGTTGACCGTGCCGCCGCTGATTTCCAGCTTGCTGAACGCCGCACCGGTGCTGTATACCCAGGTGGACACGGTGCCGTTGACCGTACCGCCCTTGATATAGGCGTTGTTCCAGTTCTCAATGGCGAAGCTGTTGGCGGAGTTCACGGTGCCACCCAGCAGGTGCAGTGTACCGCGATCCACCTTGATGGCGATGAAGTTATCCTGGGTAAACGTACCACCCTTGATGGTCAGGGTGGGCCATCCACTGACGCTGTCGTTGCCCAGACGGATCAGGGAGGAACCCTTGACGCCGGGGATGCCGCTGTTGTTCTCCACCTTGCCGCTCTCGACGATCATAAAGCCGTTCTTGCCCTGGATGTCGATGACATAGTGGGAAGTCTTCGTGTCCGCAGTATCCTCACGCTTGATGGTACCAGTCTGCGCCTCGCTGCTGTCTTTCAGCGTGACCTTCTTGTTGTCGACGGTCAGCGCGGGCTTGGCATTCTCGGTGCCGCCATTCAGCGTATGACCATTCAGGTCAAGGACGATGGCATTCTTGGAAACCGTGACATTCTCGCGAGTATCCGCCAGCAGGGTTACGGTCGCGCCGCTCTTGGCCGCGTCAACAGCCGCCTGCAGGGACTTGTACTTGGCACCGTTGACCTCTGCCACGGAGGCTTCCACCGTTTCCTTGACCTCGTAAAGGGTCGTGACTGTGCCGTCATCAGCCTTCGCCTTCACCGCGACCGGTTTGCCGGTGGTCTCAGTGACCTCAGTAGTTTCCACCTGATACAGCGCGGAGCCGGTGGTGCCATTGGCCTCAAGGCCGGTCACCGTGTTCGTGCCGCTCAGCGTCACATCAAAGGCCTGCGTGCTGTTCTTGATGTTCAGGAACGCCTTGCCCGCCTTGTCGGAGTTGACTGTGCAGCCGTTTACTTCGACAGTGCGCGCGTCCGTGCTGGGTTGCTCCACATAGACATTGACGCCCTTACCGGAGATGTTGAACGTGCAGCCTTCAAAGGTCATGGCCTTGGTGGAATAATCCCACAGAGCATAGTCGCCCACCGGCGCATTGAAGGTAGAGTCCTCAAACTTCGCGGTCTCATAGCCCCAATACGCCGTCTTGCCTACGAGCGTGCACTTCTTCACCGCGGTGTTGCTGATACGGATGAAGCCGCGATAATCCGCGCCGTCGCTCTTCAGCGTCATGTTCTGGAAGGTGATGGTCTCACAGCCGTCAAAGCTGCAATCGCCATTTCCCTCACCTTTGACGTCCTTGCTCAGGTTGCCGATGGTCCACACGGTCCCCGTACCCGCGCCCACGAAGGTCAAAGACTTCTTGGGAGAGGTGTTGCCGTAAGTGGTAAACTCGCCCTCGCCCAGCGTGATGGTATCACCATCGTTGGCCGCAGCGATAGCCGCCACCAGTTCCTCGCTGGTGCTGACCACGCTGCTGGCCACGGGCATCACCGCATCCCCATCATCCTGCGGGTCTGCGGAATCGTTTTCGTTCGCAGAATCGGTAGGATCAGCGCCGCCCTCAGCACCGGTGGTATCACCCGCCGTGCCGCTGCCGCTGCTGTCTCCGACCTGCTGGGCGCCAGTGTCACCGTTGCCCTCGCTGCCTCCGACCTGCAAGTCATCGGTGTTACCGCTGCTGTTGCTGTCGTCGGACACGCCCGTTCCGTTTTCGGAGACGATCGCGCCCTGGGTTTCGACGCCGTCCGCCATCGTAGCGTACGCCGCCGTCGGCAGCAGAGACAGCATCATTACCAGCGAAAGCAGTAATGACGCCGCTCTTTTGCCCATTCTTGTTTTGTTCATGTTCCCCCATCCTTTCATGTGATTTTTTGGTCTGTCTGCGGAATCATGCTATGCGCTGTCCGCACCGTGCCCGCGGCACTGCACCGGCGAGTCCGCATCCCCTGCGGATCAGTGGCAGGCTCCGCCGCGCGGGACGCCGTCCCATGCGGAAAAGCCATCGTTTCAACTGGGTTGAAACGAGAAAAGGGTACCCTTTTCTGCCGGAATCTCCCTCCAATGCAGGCGCCCCTTGCACCTGCGCGGGCTGGAAAATCGTCCCATTGCGGGGTGATTTCCCTTTTCTGGATATACACGGGGTAGCATAGCACCATTTCGACAAACAATCAACTTTATTTCCGCACAAAATTTCCCGTTTTTTTCTATTTAATATCGACAAAACCCGGAGCATCGTGTGTCAAAGGCCGTCTCTCCGCACAATTCCGGCATTTTCCCGCCGCCTGTGGCCGGCTGCGCGGGCATCTGCCGCAAAAGCGGAGCCACCGGCGCAAAAAAAGAAGCCATGACAACGTCATGGCTTCTTTTGGCAGGGGCAGAAAGGCTCGAACTCTCGACACGCGGTTTTGGAGACCGCTGCTCTACCAACTGAGCTATACCCCTGTGTGGTGGGCCTTCGGGGACTCGAACCCGGGACCGGACGGTTATGAGCCGTCTGCTCTAACCAACTGAGCTAAAGGCCCAAGTCTACGCGGCTGACCTGAATAAGAAATGAGCCGCCACCTTACGGATGGCGGCTCACCCTTTGGCTCCCCCTGTTGGGCTCGAACCAACAACCCTTCGGTTAACAGCCGAATGCTCTACCATTGAGCTAAGGAGGAGTGTTGGCGCTACCTATTTTCCCGGGCCGTCTCCAGCCAAGTATCGTCAGCAGAAGCGAGCTTAACTTCCGTGTTCGGGATGGGAACGGGTGGACCCTCG